>Ga0180437_10009737_pt1 | contig 11838 bp, 20 predicted proteins | sample SS_ome_4_FD_132410 | JGI IMG/M metagenome (GOLD analysis project Ga0180437, IMG submission 132410) | Hypersaline lake sediment archaeal communities from the Salton Sea, California, USA - SS_3_D_1 metaG | ecosystem: Environmental > Aquatic > Non-marine Saline and Alkaline > Hypersaline >... | reverse complement strand
CTCATAAGCTAATGCCATTCTCTCTCATCAGAGATAGAGACTTAAACAACTATATACCTGCAAAACCTGATGAATCCAGTTGGTTAGACGCTCTTTTAAAAGACAGTGCGGTTAGAAGCCTTGAGGTTATCAGAGATTACACCAGTGAAAATACTAAAAGAGCATTTAACGGCGACATAGTATATTGGCAAGCGTGGCTTTCAGCTATTGGATTTAATTTTAAAACAGACAAGGTAACCGTTAGCATCCTAAAACATTTTATCATTCAACATATTGAAGAGATGAACCCGGAAATTGACAGGGTTCTTGTTGACCAAGGGTATAAGTCAAAACTAGGCACTCATTCTCTTGAAACGGTAAAACGCCGTATAGCCTCACTAAGTGTCTGCCTTGAACTCGACAAGCTGAATAATCCATGCAGAGATAAAGAGGTAAAGCTTCTACTGAAGAGATTTACGGCGATATACGGAGGTAAGGGGAGGAAGAAAAAGGCGATAACAAAAGACATCTTGGAAGACATGCTTTTGACATGTAAAGGACATCTAATTGATGTCAGAGATAAAACCGTTCTACTCTTCGCCTTCTCCTCGGGAGGACGCCGGCGTTGTGAGATAACAGACGCTGATATGTCCAATCTTACAGAAAACTCCGAAGGAGACTACCTATACAACCTATGCGAATCGAAGACTAACAAAACCGGGGAAGACGACTATAAGCCTATCAAAGGAAGGGCCGCAAAAGCTTTAAGAGACTGGCTAGAGGCTTCCGGCGTAAAAGACGGGCCAATATTCCGCTCAGTTGGAAAGGGTGGAGATATTCGAGGGGCATTATCCGGAAATGATATTAGAAGGATAGTAAAGAAACGAGCCAAACTGGCCGGCTATGATGAGAACCAATTTTCAGCCCACTCACTACGCCGAGGGTTTGTTACAGAGGGTGCCAAGCAAGGAAAGCCCATTGGCGACATAATGAAAATGACCTCTCACAAAAGTGTTTCAACAGCAATGAAGTATTACGAGGCGGGTAGCATTATTAACAACTCATGCGCTGAATTGGTGGGGTAATGACAACGAAATATCCGACAGCTAAATTTGAGACGGGAAAATATAAGAACATAGTTGAGTTTTAATGTAAAGAAGAGGACAATGCAATTTTAAAAACTTGGCTTTCGCTAAGGGGCGAGAGACGAGAGAGATTTAGGATTTACCTCCTAAAACATAAAAACCCGAGTGGCCAAACTCAGGTTCTTGTGACAACCTCTCGGTTCTCTTATATTGAATGTAACCTCATTATGTCAGCTATATGACATAAAGGCAACACAAAATCTTTTCTTTTTTTGTGTTCCTTTTTCGAGAAGAAAGCAATGCCCTTGGTGCAAGCCTCCAACCAATGGAGGTATGCATGTCATACGTACAACAATTTATTGAGGAAGTTGAATCTAAGCTTCCCGATTTAGCCGACACATCCGAACTAATAAAGCTAGGCATCTTTTCGTCAGTTGCCCAAGCAGTTCAACGCCGTAAACGTGGCGAATCCCCCGAATTTCTTAGCCTTTCAGAAAAAAGAATCGTTTATCCCAAAAAAGCCGTACTTAGCTGGCTAAAAGAGAGAGCCACGCTATCTCAGGGAAAATCAGACGATGAGTCATCTGAGGTTCAGTAAGGAGCTTTTGGATGAGGAGATACCCAAGATTAAAGAACAATTTTCATGGGCGAGGAGGAACATGCTGAAGTGTGAGCCTGATACTCCTCAACACCAAAAGTGGTTTGATTTAATGCTACATCTCGGACTTCAGGTTATTGAGATGCAAGAAATGGCAAAGGATGCGCCAAGTGAAACAGGGGATTAAAACGACAAAGCCGGCTTCACGGGCCGGCCTGTAAAAGGTAATTTACATGACTAATATTAACACGGTAGACGAGAAGAAACAAGAGCCAAAATACATTTCAAAGAAGTACAAAGATTGGATTGAATCTGAGAAGGAAAAAATCGCCGAAGCCATCAATTCAACCAACAAATCAAAAGAAATGTTAGGTTACGGGGATGTCTCTTTCATTGAATTTCTTCGAGTAGAAGTAAACATTGAGAAAGACCAATCAGAGGCCAACGCTCTCATAACAGCCCAACAAGAAGCCAAGAATGCGCTTGAAGCTCAGGAATATCTTTTTGACGAGGAGCAACTTTTAAATGTGGTGTCGAAGGAGCCAAGCGAAGAGTCGCTTAAAAGGGTCGCTAACAGAGTAAGGTTGTTGAGAGAGATTGGGGACAACGTGTCCGCAGACGCTTTAGAAAAAAAGCTTACAGACGCATCAAAGCCTCATGGCATAAAACCTAAAACCATTAAAGAGTTAATCACCCCAAAAAAACAGAAAGAGGACAATCCTGACGAGCTTCCCTTTCACGTTTTAGGCTATAACAGCGAGCGAAAAATCCTTATATGGCACAAAGGGCACTTGATGCCCATTCCGGTATCACAACTTAGAGCAGACGAACTAAGCTTGATTGTTGGCCCAGAAGTTGAAGCTGAGTCCCTAAAAACTCAAATCATCGAGGTTGCCCATCAAAACGGATTAATCGACGAAGAAGACCCTATTAAAAGTGGCGTATGGGAAATCAATAAGGAATGGCTTATAGTATCCGGCAGGGACTCTCTTTTGATAGGCTCAGACAACGTAACTCCACTTGATGGCCCTGTATTCCAAGATAGGATAGTTCATTTTGAGAAGAACGGATGGTTAAAAACCAACAGAATCGTCCCGAACTCATGCTTGCTAAAAGAAACGTTTGATTTTTGTTTGAATCACATCTCTCAGTGGGAGTGGAACAGCCCAGACATGGCTGAGTATGTAACCGCTTTTGTTATGCTATCCCCGTTCCAGCAAGCTATGAGTTGGAGGCCGTGGTTATTTGTAACAGGGCCAACCTCATGCGGTAAAAGCGCCTTTTTTGAGCATGTTGTAGAGCAAATTTACGGTAGACTCGTTAAGAAGATAGACAAAGCAACAGCTCACTCTGTGGCTCAGGCGGTTGGCAGTACGTCCAAAATACTTATCCTCGATGAATTTGAAAAGAACAAGCACATACCGGACATATTAGAGGTTCTTAAGCTGATGAGTCGTGGAGGGTCAAAAACGTCGGGAACACCAGGAAAAAGCGAGGTTTCCTATGCGCTACATCACATGCCTTGGATGGCCGCTATATATCCGCCTAGGACGCTGAACATAGATGAATCGCAAAGAAATAGAATGATTCGTTTTGACTTGAAGAAGAAAAAAGGGGGAAAGTTTTTAAACATTCTATCCTCTGAAGAAACAGAATCACTCTGCGCCAACATTATCTCATCTATAATCCCAAGATGGGAAGAAATTCAAAGCAAAGCCATTAAATTAGAAAAAGACAGTTCATCAATCATCGAATCATTAGACGGAAAAGTTTCCGGTCGTATGGTTCAAAACTTTATGCATGCATCAGCGTTGCTATCCATTGTAAAAGGGCGTGACTATACGGTTCCGGATTGGGCAAAACAGGAAGAATGTGACGATGGTCAAACTGTTATTGAGGCAATTGTGTATTCCAAGGTTCGATACGAAGGAAGCGAGCATTTAGTATCTGACCTAATAGATGTTGCTGTTGGAGAGCCTGTATCCGGTGTTGGCTTGTCTGACAAAGGCGCCTTATGGGCGCTCAGACAAAATGGTCTGTCGGTCGCCCTTCGTGGGGGGAAATGGTTCTTAGCCATTCATGCAGATTCAATCAGAAAAACCATATTAAAAGGAGACGAAGACTTTAAAGATTTAGATATATCAGCTCCCTTAGAAAGAATGCCCGGCGCTGAAAAAAGTGTCCCTACTTCTTGGGGTAAAGGAGACCAATCAAAAAGAAGGTGTATACACCTCCCGATAGAAAGCCTAAATCTGTTTGGAGGTGATGAGTGAAACTCCTGAAACTCCTTTGTAACTCCCCTGTAACTCTTTCATGCACTCCTATCTCTCTCTCTTTTAATAAGATATATATATATAAGAGAAAGGAGTTACAGGAGTTACAAAAGACAAAGCTCGGATTATGTTTAGAAAAAGCAAATTCGTTTTTTGAGAAGCGGTCAAAAGAGTTACAAATCCAAAACAAGAAGAAGTGTAACTCCTGTAACTCCAAAATTATCACGAGCCTAACATGTTGGTTTTCAAAGTGTTTACAACGTCTCATGGAGTTACAGGAAGGGCGTAACTCCTACATTGGAGTAACAGTAACTTGGACGAATAAAAACGGTTGGAAGGCTTAAACATGGACATCTTGCTTGATTTAGCCAAAGAGATGGGACTTGAACCTAAGAAGGTCGCTTCTACCGGCGGAGGCGAATATCATTGCTCTTGTCCTAGTTGTGGCGGAAGGGACCGCTTCTTTATTCAGCCAAACTACAAAATGAAAAATTGCATCGGCCGTTACGCTTGCAGACAGTGCGATATTAAAGGAGACACAATCCAGTTTTGCCGTGAAATCTTGGGTTTAGAGTGGGAGCAAGCCATAGAGAAGAGCCACGCTAGAGTTCCTCAAATGCCAACGGTACTTCGTTTTGAAAAGCCAGTGAGCCGACAGATAAAACCTCCCCCGATTAAGTGGCAGGAGAAAGCCAAAGTTTTCGTTGATTGGGCATCGAGAGAAATAGAGAAAAGGCCCGATATATTGGACTGGCTGGAACAAAGGGGTATTTCAAGAGAAGCCGTAAGAGATTACCAAATTGGCTACACGCAAAACCAAAAGAGCAAATATGGGGAGTTCAGGCGTCCCTTTTCAGAGTTTGGCCTTCAAGAGGAGTTACGTCAAGATGGACGACCTAAAGAGATTTGGATACCCAAGGGAATCGTTATACCGACTATCGAACCGTCCGGTGCCGTCGTACGTTTGAAAATACGCCGTGATGATTGGAAACCTACAGATAAGGTGTCGAAATATGTAGTGGTTTCTGGAAGCATGCAGGGAATGAACCTTGTTGGCGATAGGGGTAGCCGGGTGATGGCTGTTGTTGAATCCGAGCTAGATGCCTACTCTCTCCATCACAAGGTTAAAGATTTCGCTTTTGTCGTGGCGGTCGGTAGCAACAACAAGAACCCTGATAATTTCACAGACCACCTAGCAAAGATAAAACACTTCCTTTTGATTTGTCATGACAATGATGAAGGAGGGGTTACTATGCTTGATAAGTGGAGGGGGCTTTATCCGCACGCCAAAGCTCATTCTACTTCTATAGGAAAAGACATTGGTGAAGCCGTACAGAACGGGATAAATTTAAGAGAGTGGTTTTTATCTGCTCTTCCTGAGGAAATATTAAGAAAAACAATCTAACAAAAGGAAATAAATATGATTACATCATGGACAGATGGAGAGTTAATAGCCGATGAAGCTGTGGGTTTTGTTGAGCTTCTATCTTCTGGAATTTCAGAACATGAAGCGGCAAAAGAGTTGGGTATTGATGACTCAGTATTACAAGAATGGTTAAAAGATGATGAGTTTGTTGAATATGCTGATGAAGAAAAGAAGAGGTTTAAAGATAACATAGCTAACTCCATTAAGATTAAGTCTAACATACGCTCTAAGGAGCATAAGCATCAATATTTCACGGTGTCTTGCAACTTCATGTTGCCTAGTTGTAAAACAGAAAAACAAAAGACCCTGATTTTAAAGCAGTATCTGTCTGAAATCGAAAAGTCTGTGATAGCCGCATCGACCCCGGAGTGTCAGGAAACTTCCACTAACAAAAAAAAATAAGAGGAACAAGATGGACATTGAAATTGTAGAATTCTACACGATGGAAAGAAATGATGAAAAACAGATACTCAAAGGTTCTCTTCACGTGTATTTACCCGAGATAGACGCTGACCTAAGAGGTGTGATGGTTAGAAAGAGGAAAGACTCTTGGTTTTTCGGGTTGCCAACGCTCTTTGGTATCGACACGGATACGGGAAAAAAGGTGAAGTTTCCGGTATTTGCCTTTGTAAGCAGAGAGAAAACCGATGAGCTAAAAAAGCTAATAAGAGAGAAGGGGAAGGGTTACATCCTTAAAAACACCCTTTCAGAACCGCAATAAAAGCAGGTGTAATATGGCAAGAAAGAAAAAGTTAGAAGATGTTTGCTTCCCCGTTCCCAAGGGCATGTCTTTGAGTGTGTCCCAAAAGGTAGACGAGAACGTAACCCTAAAGAATCATCTTTTCCAACAGACTATTCAAACGGCCTATCAAATCAAAATCCCATATTCGTTTACAACAAGCTATGAACCCGAAAGACCCTACCAGTTGACTACTGAAGAGCAGACGGAAACAGTGGCCAATCTCTTTCAGGCGATTCAACCGAAAGATGCTGTTGAGCTGGCATTAGCTCAGCAATTCATTGTTGTCCATCTTCAGGCAATTGACTCAGCAATGAGCGGAATAAGTGAAAAGGACATTAAAAAGTTTGAGCTTACCCACCAAATACTTGAGACTCTGACAAAGTATAGAACCCGTGGCGCTCAGCTAATTAACGTTCAATACAATCTAAACCAAGGGCAAATCGTGAATATAAAGGGTGGTCAGGGAACATCGGACGAGCCGGTTACTTTAGATGGGGGGCAAGATGAATAAAGACTTCTTTTGCGTGGACTCAATTGATTTTTATGACTGGGATGAGTTGGAGCGCATTCAAGATAAGAGGAGCAAAAAAGAATTCAAGCTAATGATGAAGTCTATGAAGGGAGATAAAAAAGCTGAAGTAGCGTTGTCTAAACACAGGAAAGAAAGCGCAATTTTTAAGGAAAGGGCAGAAGCTACGGGGTATTATTGGGGGTAAGGCATGGCTAAATCAGAAAAAAAGACCCCTCCCCCCTTAAATGAGGTAGTGGCTCCAATGGCATTATCGCCAATTATTCAGGCTTTTCATGTTGATTCCGAGGAAGCGGCACACTCTTTGATTTTAGAAGCCTCTAAGGCTATCTATGGCGAAAAAGAGAAAGACTACAATTTCATTGGTCCGGGAGACAGGGAGCTTTCAGAATCTGAGTTAGAGGGCGTTTCTTCTTTGATGAGAGGGTTAGCTCCAAGAGATTCATTAGAGACCCTATATGCCGCTCAGATTGTCGCTAGCCATATGCTAGGCATGCGGAAGTTGTCTTCAGGCTATAATGAGGACCAAAAGATAGGGTTAAAGCTTCTTAAGTTTTGTAATGAATCCATGCAGTTGCTGGAGAAAAAGAGAAACGGAGCTACACAGAATATCACTGTTAATCACAACTACAACGGCCCAGGACAAACCCTTAGTCAAACAGTCATTAAGGAAAAGTAGCAATGCCAGTAAAGGGAGCCAAGATTTGTGGGGCAAAGTGTCGAACTAAAGGAGGTGCTCCGTGTGAGCAACCAGCCATGAAGAATGGGCGGTGTAAAATGCATGGAGGCGTCTTTTATAGGCGTGAAACTCATGGAAAAACAACTTTAAGAGCCAAAAATCAGCGAAAACAGGAACGTGCTTTTTTAAGAGAAATGAAGGCTGTTACGAGAGAAATCAAGGAAAAAGGTGAGGGTTTTTCTGCCATCTAACGTGCGCACGCAAGCCCCCCCCCCTTCTTATCATTTATTGCTAGATTTACTTGAATACCATAAGCAAGTTAATGAGCTATCTGTACACGTCTTTCCTGTGTCCGACTTCAACCACAAGGATTATCAGCACGTCATCTTGAACGGAATAAACAACCCGATAATTTCCGGCTCGAATTCTATAGCGTATTGGTGTGAGGTTCCCTTTAAGTTTTTTGCACCCATCTGGTCTTGGGTCTTCAACTAGGGAGTCTATGGCTTCAATAATGCGCTCTTTGTCCTTCTTGGGGAGTTTCTCCAATTTCTTTAGAGTTTTATCAGTGATTTGGACTTGATATTTCACGCACTTAGTCGCTTTTTGGCTTCTTCCCAAGAAATGAGTTTTTCTTTTCCTGACCTTATATTCTCTAATGCCTGTGTTGCCTTGTTGGCTAACCACTCATCTTCCATATCTTCTATCTTCTCAAAAGCCAATTGAAGCAAAAAATCTTTCATACTAACTCCTATTTTTGCACACGCCATCTTAAGGTACATGTGCTCATCTGTAGTCATATCAACTGTAAGCCTTGATTTTTCTCTCATAATATCACCTCTGTTTCTGTCTTTATTATAAAGGAATCTGTGTTTCTGTGCAATAGCTATGTTTTGACATCTTTATCATGTCTTTAAAATGTCATATTGTGGTATATTTGATGTCAAATTAATGCCAAAATGGAAGGTTTTTTGATGAAATACATTAAGATGACTACTTTTTTCTTTGCTTTGATTGCTTCTCAAGCGTGCTTTGCTTCTTTCACTTACTATAGCGACGGTTCTTATAGCCAAGACATAGGAAACACAAGATACTATAGCAACGGTCAGACATCTCAAAGAATTGGGAACACTACTTACCACAATTATAACGGGGTAACTAGTACCAGCCAACAGATTGGCAATACCACCTATCACAACGGTTCAAGCGGAACTGTCACATCTCAGAGAATCGGCAATACGACATATCACAGTAATGGCCAAACTTCTCAAAAGATAGGAAACACCACTTATCATAACAATTGTGGTTCAACAATTTACGGAAGATAATTAAATGAAAAAGATAATATTCATTATATCCTCATTTGTTTTGACTAGCTCACACGTTTATGGCTTCCCTGATGTTAACAATTACCCTCACGATATTATTGATGTTTCAGGAAGTTTGGCTGCATCTATTCGTTCAGATAATTATTTCCAAATGTCAAAAACAAAATTTCTCGGTTTTGACGGGTATACAGGATATTGCAGGCTAACCAAATACAGAGTGTTCATTAACGGAGAAGATGAGTCATCACAATGTACCATATCTTTACCTGGAGAAGATGACGAGAGTTCGTTCTTCACAATGGAAGTAGACTTAGGAAATGGATTTAAAGCTAGATACTTTTACTTCGAAGGGGGGCGATTGGTGTTTGTGTCTGGAAGTAACCAACATTGTGCTGGTTGGCAATCTTGGATAAAAAAAAGAGGTGGTAAAACAGCATGAAGAAGGCTATAAAAAAGGCGTCGTTCTGGCTACTATCTCTATTTTCTGGTCTATACACCGCCTTTGTGGCGATGTGCTTTTGGAACTGGTTTGTTTCTCCTGCATTTTCTCTTTCATCATACGGTATATCTTATTGGAATATGGTTGGATTAATCATGTTTGTTGATTTGATTTGGAGCAGAAATTTTGAATCTAGGGATATGGTTAGTGAAATGAGATGGAAGGTTGCTTGCTCTATTGGTGAAATTTGCCTTCCAGAAGAGAAGAAAGAGGCAATAAAAGAGATTGTCGATTCACACTTAGAACCTCAATACTCGGAGCTTTTCTTTAAGATTTTTGGAAACATCGTAAGCAATACATTCATCCTAATTTTGGGTGGTATAGTGTGTGGGCTATCATAATGATTGCCTTTTCTACAGTGTCAAAAAAGTGTCGTGAAGACTTCTTTTTGACGTCAATATTACACAGGAGAGTCAAGCAATGAGCTTGGAAAAAGGGTTAGATAGATTAGGAACTGTTATAGCAACAGTTGTGTCCATACCAACGTGGATAAACTCGTTCATTACGACATACCCAACAATTCACTATTATTCCTCAAACAACCCCCCATTTGATTCATCGTTTTGGGTGATTTCTGCGGTTACATTGATTGCTACGCTGACAGCAGGCGCCGTTTTCTTCATTATCTTTGGAATCACCAAAGCTATCACATGGATAATCAAAGGATTTAAAGAATGAGACGATACTTTTTACCAGCGTCCTTATTGTTTTTGATTTCAGTTAACTTAATAATGTTTAGAGAGTTGAATTTTATAAAAAGAGAATCCTTTGAGTTTCGCAGTATAGCCGAATCAGTATCGTATGAACTGAAATCATTAAAAGAACAAAGGGATAGGGATTATGAGTACGACAGTCGATTTTATCAACTTTTTGAAGAAGGCTCAAGAATTCAAAATGAAGGAATTAAGGGTGTTTATGAAGGCTTAAACAAACTCATAACAATAAACGGGTTTGAAAGAGTTTCTAGATACCGTGCTTTTGCAGATAAACAGGAAATCGGTGACAAGGAAATATTGACGTTCTTGAAAAACATCCCTTATTTAGGGAGAAAAATTGAAGATGCCATAGGGTATAATTACGACGAGAAGCAAATTGTAGACTTCCTTGTAAGAGCAAGAATTATAGAGACCGACAAGCAAGGCAATATAAGACTGAATTTGTATATGGTAAATGCTGAAGATGCTGGCGAAGAAAAACCTTAAGCTTACTCTTCAACAGCACGCTCTATCTGTTGGAGAATCCAAAGGTTTCGACTCATCTTACCCACCTTCTCCGTTCTCTTTTCGTCAATTTTATCGACTAACCACCTAGGGATTCTTAGGGTTAATCTATGGTCAGAATCGACCTCTATATTATTTTCAGGATGACTGCCGCCTTTTGAGATGAATTCATCAATTTTTTTCTCGTCTATCCTTGTCTTTTGAATTTTTGCTTTCACCGCCATTGATGTGCCTTTTATCTATCTTTTTGATGTCTTTTTAGTGTCGAAAACATGTCTGTATAGAGTCTTAATCTCTAAACTTGCCTTCTTGTCTTGAGGCTTGAACTCAACTACCCCCAACCCTTCGGCTGTTGCGTTAGAAAATGCCTTTCTCAACCCAACGGACACCGGTATTGGACTTATGCCCTCTACCTGTTTTAAGATGTCCTGGGCTTCCTCATTATCCTTGCCTCTTGCACCACCACAATTAATAAAGCTGTACGCCTGTAAAGAGGGGTTGATAGAACGAGCCTCTTCCACGACTTCGGAAACCTTCGACACTGTCCAAATATCAAAGCTTTTTGGTTGGAAGGGGACGACGAAAACATCACTTATAGTAAGAGCGGCTCTTAAAGATGCCGTGTCCCGACCACCGCAATCTATAACGACGTCATCGTAGTCATCTTTCATTTTGATTAGCTCATTCCTAACAGACACCCCTTTCAATCTTACCGTTGTCCAAGGAGTAGTAATGCCAAGCCCCATTCGGTGGTCTGCCCAATCGGATGCCGTCCCTTGGTCATCGCCATCAACCAATAGAACCTTTTTTCCGTCTAAGCTTCGGATAACGGCGAGGTTCACTGCGATAAGAGATTTCCCGACTCCGCCTTTAATGCCTCCGATAGTGACAATCATTTTACATTACCATTGTGTCTAATCTGTGTCTTCATGATGTCATGATACCGTCATCATATTTCCTTTACCACCTTTTTGTTTTTCTATGTTGACGACAAAACATCATGTCATTTATCTTTATGTTCGTTAACCATCACTTATCAAACGCAATAAATTTATGGAAAATAGGCAAAGTATGGACAAGGAAGAAAAATATAATTTAACAGATGAAGACTATCCAGAAACATTCGAGCTTTTAATTAAAAACGTTCATGCAGAAGAAGAAAACAAGGCCCTTAAGGAGTTGGCCTCAAAAATCCTAATTGAGCAGGAGGTTGAAAAAGATTTATGGGATTGCGTTTCTACTATAACAGGCAAAGAGTATCCCAAAGAGCAACGAAAGATAGAAAACCTCCCTATTGATGTGACATATAAAGCATTTGACAAAGTTTTTGGCAAAGAGGGGGCGCTTATTCAGCCATCTCATAAGCTAATGCCATTCTCTCTCATCAGAGATAGAGACTTAAACAACTATATACCTGCAAAACCTGATGAATCCAGTTGGTTAGACGCTCTTTTAAAAGACAGTGCGGTTAGAAGCCTTG
>Ga0180437_10009735_pt1 | contig 11840 bp, 10 predicted proteins | sample SS_ome_4_FD_132410 | JGI IMG/M metagenome (GOLD analysis project Ga0180437, IMG submission 132410) | Hypersaline lake sediment archaeal communities from the Salton Sea, California, USA - SS_3_D_1 metaG | ecosystem: Environmental > Aquatic > Non-marine Saline and Alkaline > Hypersaline >... | reverse complement strand
GGTATATGGCTCATCGAAATCGTTAGGGTAAATGTTCTCCCCGAATACTAAGCTCCTAGGGGCAGAGCCGTAGAGAACCTGGCTTCGCCTGACAATTAGAGGGCAAAGCAGAGTAGACAAAGCCAAGAAACTTCTATATAATCCCGCGCTAAAAAGGCGGGGGTATATATGAAAGTAGGTCCTGTTGGAACAGCAGCCACCCAAGATTCTGCATTTTTTGAAACTTTCTCGATCTGGGATGGCAAAACCGTTGTCCTTGCCCTATTCCTCTCAGGAGCTGCCCTCTACACCTTAAGAAAATGCCAGCCAAAGCCCTCTCCACCTCCCTCTTTCGAGCACCTCATGGCGCAGGGACCCATTGGGAATCGAATCGCTGTACGTCTAAGTTCGGGAGGGTATAGAGCCCTCAAAGCTGCTTCTCCCCAAACCTATCGACTAGAAAGACGATGCCCAAAAGTGCGGTGGCTTTCCATTTTGCAAGAACTCGAAACGAGCCTCCCAGAAAGAGAGACATTCCCCGAGCAAGGCGATTACTCAAACTCGACTTACCTCCTCCACTTAATCAATAAGCTCGATCGACAACTTAGTATAGACGTATACACCTCCATCCCCTCATGGACTTTTCGAGGTACGATCCGCTCAAGCGCCTTCATGCATAGTGAGCTATCCTCCCTCTACCAGGAGCACCTTCGGAAACTCATCGCCCCAGCTAGGGCATGTGAGTATCGAAATAAAGCAGCAGCGACTCTAGAACTTGCCAAAGAAGATCCCATGACTGCTCTGTGCCAAGTCCCAAGAGAAGAACCTAGATATCAACAATTTCTCCTGGGTGCTCTCGCAATCCACGCCCACCCATCTATTTGGCAAGTACCTGGAGGGCTTCTCGATTTGTTCAACGTGAGACAAGGCCCCTTCACAGAGGCCCCTCGCTTGCTGCGGGCTATTTATTTACTAAAAACGATCCTCGCCTCAACAAATGTCCAAGTGAAGAATGATGCAAAAGCGCTAATCCGAAAGAAACTCGTGGGAATAGAAGAGCCTACCTCTCCTGTATAGCGAAGACGAACTCAGCAGGTCCCCCAACCTTCCCAAAATAGTTAATCACCGTCATCAGTCGCTTTCGCACTGCTGGATGATCAACTGGGCCAAACCATAGACCAAATTCACCTCCATTTCTGGGGTCTTTGGCCTGAGCCATTTTGATAGCAAAAGCAAAGATGTTTCCTTCCCCATCCTCAAAAAAATAGGTAGCTCCAATCAGCTCTGAGGGGATCGAGTCACAGCCTAGCGGATAATCGATCAGGCTCATGGGATAGTTTGCTAGCTCCTCTCTGTAGATCTCTTGCTGCTCTTCAGTCCGCCTTTCAAGTCCCCCTTCAGGGTAAACCACAGAGAGCCTTCCTCCCCTTTTCAAAAACTCTCGAAGAGTAGAGGTCCTCGCCTGGACTGTAAAGAGACGATCGGGATCGGCGGCAATAGATGGATCGACGAGTTCTTTGGAAATCTCTCCCTTTGTACACAAAGGAGTCGTCGGTCTGGGTGTATGGATAACCCCTCGAAGCGTCATCACTCCGTCATCTAACATGGTAGCAAGAACGTGTTCCACAATCGCTTGAAGAGAGACGAACGTGGGCCTTGCCTCGGCATCTGTGGAGACCACCTCATACGCCCCTTCTCGAACAAGTGTTTCCCAGACTGGCAGGAGCTCATTTTTTCGCTCAGCAAATGCCCCATCCAATTCAATCGTTTGCTCCACCCTCTTATTGACCTGTTCAACTAGTGGTGCCTCGAAAGATCCAAAGGCAAATAGTAGGCCAAAAACTGTTCCTATCATCGTTTATCCAAATGTGTAGTTAAATGTTTTTTCGCTTCGGATGGCATTGGAGACGAGGCAATACTTTTCCGCCTCCCCAAAGAGGAGCTTCGCCTTCTCTTGATCTTCCACGCCAGTCAGGGTGAAGTGAAGATCAAGCTTCTGAAGCTCGGGCACTCCCTGACTATTCCGATCGATCGTCAGTTTTGCCCCACCTTTGATGTCAGAAAATGAGAATTTCGCTCTCGTGGCAAACACTTTAAACGTCGCAATTAGACAGCTCACGACAGCGAGCGCGTAGAGATCTTCAGGTGAGTAGCCTCCTCCTGGTCCACCAAATTCGGGAGGAATCGCGCATGGGATCGGTGGATTGTTGTGGGCCGCCCCCTCCATCAGGGTCTCAATGCCGCTGGTCGATTTCGCTTCTACATCAAAAACTAGGGGATACTTGATCATGTTGACTCCTTTTAAGGCTTTTGGAACAGCTTACCCTATTCGAGATAATCTGAAAACCCACTCAAATTTTCTTTTCTCTACCTCTCCTTTTCTAGATTGATTAGAATCAAAAATGGCACATGAAACTGAAAATCCACCCAGCGGAGCCAGGTCTCCCCCTTCCCCTCTTTTTGAGCAGCATCGCAGCGGGCTTTCCCTCTCCTGCTGACGACTACCTCGATGATGCGCTCGACCTCAACCAGCTCCTCGTCACCCATCCAGCTGCCACCTTCTTCGTTCGTGTCCAAGGAGAGTCGATGGCTGAGGCAAACATCCACTCGGGAGATGTTCTCGTGGTTGATCGCTCTGCTGAACCGAAAGACCGCTCGATCGTCGTCGCTGTGATCAACGGCGAGTTCACCGTCAAGCGGATCAAGAAGAAAGGGAAGAAGATCCTCCTCCTTCCAGAAAACCCCTCATTCCCCCCGATCGAAGTGGATGAGATGGCTGATTTCCAAGTGTGGGGGGTGGTCACCTATGTCATCCACAAAGCGAAATAAGCTCGACTTTGTACCATTTTTAGTGAGTAGATCTAGAGGAAGCGCTCTGCTAATTTTTTATTTTTTTTGCGAAATGCATAGCCAAAGGTGCTATGCATGAGTGAAAAAATAAAAAATTTGCCAGCGATTCTCTCGGAGATACCGCTAAAAATTGCACAAAGTCGAGCCAAACAAATCTTCCTCGTCGACTGCAACTCGTTCTATGTCTCCTGTGAACGAGTCTTTGACCCCAAGCTCTGGGGCAAGCCCACCGTCGTCCTCTCTAACAACGATGGGTGTGTGATCGCCCGCTCTCAAGAGGCAAAAGACCTAGGGATCCCCATGGGAGCTCCCGCTTACCAGTATAAAGAGCTCTTCGAGGCAAAAAGCGTCTTTGTCTACTCGTCCAACTACACCCTCTATGGGGACCTCTCCCACCGAGTAATGCAAGTGCTCGAGCAATTTACCCCCCAGCTTGAGATCTACTCGATTGACGAAGCATTCCTCGCGATCGAAACCGATGAGCCCCTGAAAATGGCTCACTCGATCCGGGACACCGTCCTCCGCTGGACCCAGATCCCGGTCTCGGTGGGGATCGGCCCCACCAAGACACTTGCTAAAGTAGCTAACCGGATGGCCAAAAAAGGAGCCGGTGTCTTTTCCCTAGAAACCGAAAAAGAGATCGACCAAACGTTGAAGACTCTCCCCCCCGACACCGTTTGGGGGATCGGCCGCCGCTTAAACGACCACCTCACAAAACTTGGCATCACCAATGCCCTCCAGCTCAAACAAGCCGATAGCGAGTGGATCCGCCGCCGCTTTTCCACCACCCTGCTGAAAACCGTCCTAGAACTCCAAGGACACTCTTGCCTTCCTCTTGATGAAGTGAGAGAGAAGAAAAAGTCGATCACCTGCTCCCGTTCGTTTGGAAATGATGTGACCCAGCTAAGTGAAATCGAAGAGGCGCTCTCCCACTACGCGAGCCGTGTCGGCGAAAAGCTCCGTAGGCAAGGCTCAGTCACAAATAGCCTCACCGTCTTCCTCTCCACCTCCCCCTTCATCGAAAACCGGTATGGGAAAAGCACCCACATCACCCTCGCCCACCCAACCGACTTAACCCCTGACTTGATCCGAGAGAGCAAGCGAGCTCTGTCTACCCTTTTCCGAAAAGGATATCGCTACAAAAAAGTGGGGCTCATCGCCACCGATCTTACAGACAAGGGGAGCTTCCAGAGAGACCTCTTCTCTTCCCTCTCACCTGCCCAGGAAAAAACAATGGCGCTGATTGATACAATCAACGCCAAATACAAGAAAGGGGCCATCTCTTTTGCCGCTGAAGGGACCGCCAAGCGGTGGCAAATGCAGAGACAGTTTACCTCACAACGATACACCACTCACTGGGACGAGCTCTTAACAATTGAGTGCGAAAATCGCCCTAGAACCCTTCGCTAACATCCTAATTTCCCTATTAAAAATTTAACTAAGTCGGGAAAAATTGACGCAGGATGGGTCTAAAGTCAATCTAGCACATCTTCTTGTTGACATATCGAACGACGTTCATTTATAATAGCCTCTGTTAAAAAAACCGGTAATTATTAATAATGAATACAATTTTTGATCCAATTAAAGAACCTCGTTTTCATCGGGACTTTGAAAATGACATTCCCGTAGAAAAAAATCCTGAGTCAGAAAGTCTAGCTCAGAGAGTTCTACTAGCTTCTCTTCCAATCCTCAGTCTTTATCAGCCATTTGGTAGAACACTAGCTATAGGAGCCAATTCCTCAAGATTGTTCTTTGCTGGACAGGAGTTAGACCTATCGCTAGAAAAAACGGGAAATCTAGCGCTATCGGCAGCAGCAGTGGCGGGAGGTATCTTCTATAGCCAAGTCGGAATGATGATTACGACATCGCATGATATCCTACTCAACCTTAAAGAAATTGCAAGTTCGGATCAAAAGATTTTTAACGGCTTTAAACTTTTAAACAACGCAGCATATATCACATTATTATTTTACGGATCGCTAGAGCTGCAAATCATTTCTCTTGCAACACAAATTCTTTTAAGTGGTACCACTTCGCTGATTGAGTATAGCCGTGGCAGATATATTGAAGCGGGAACCAACCTTTTCATGACTGGAATTCGAGCAAAGCAGATGCAAGGGTATGTAGAACTTTGGAATCGAAAGCAAAAAATTGAAGAGGCTATTCGAAACATGTTCGTCGGTAAAATGGGCGAGAAGTGGCAGTTTCCCTCAGACCACCTGCCGATTGGTGTGGAAGTAGATGGTGAGTTTGAGGTGGTTTCATGGAATGTGATGAATAACTGCTATATGCAGTGGGTTAAAGAAACAGATTCACAAGGACTCAATGGATCTCTAATCACCGAGCTCGATGTGCAAGTAAGCGAAAGTGGGCTAACGAAAAGAGACTTGCTGATTGTCGATATGCTGAAGACAATGACGGACAAGCCGAAATCCGGTCTGATTGCTCTGCAAGAATGTGGGGAGCCCTTTTTAGAAGCGCTTCAAGAGTCCTTGCCAGAAAATTGGCATATTGCGAGGTCTTTTGATCAACCTGTGAAGGACCAAGAAGTCGTCCTTTATAATGATTCGTATGTATCTTTTGAAAAAGGCCTGTCAGAAACACCGCTAGATGCTTACCCTTCAGTAATAGGGCGCCAACTTGCTCAAGCCGTATTTAAGAAGGCTTCAGATGGAAAAACGATCCGAATGTTTAACGCCCATATCCCTGGATCCCCAACTCTTCCAGGCCCAGAAGAGTATGCGAAGTATGTCAGCCGCTTCTTTTCAAAAGATGAGATTGTTATTGCCCTTGGGGATTGCAATTTTGAGCGGAACCGAATGATTAAAGCATTTGAACAAGCAGGCCTCTTAGATGAGCGATATCCAGAACAAGTGCTCCATACTCCTTGGCCTACAAATGTTCACCCACAAATGGCAGATTTTGCCCCTGGACCACTAAAATCCAAGGGAATTGACCATGCTCTTGTCCTCAATGCAACTTCAAGAGCTCTTGGTATGGACGAAGTACTAGATGATGAGCGATTCATACAAACGATTGAGTATCTCCAAGGAAAGGATCAGTTGTAACATGTAGGTCAGTCTAACGTCGCAAGAAGCTCCTTAGCAAATGGGGTAATCTCGTCCAGTCGATTCTGCGCAACTTTCTGAAACCAGCTAGCATCGGCAAGGAGCGCTCTTCCTACAGCTACCAAGTCAAAGTCTCCAGATTCAAGCGCTTTTTCGAGAGCCTCAAGGTTTTTAGGAGATTGGGCACAGGGCGAGTCCCCTTTGAGCGAAGTGACAAAGTCGACGTCGAGCCCCACAGAGCCCACCGTAATGACCGGTTTCCCTGTGATTTTTTTTACCCACCCAGCCAAGTTAAGGTAAGACCCCTCAAACTCGGGCTCCCAAAATCTCCGGGTACTGCAGTGAAATAGATCGACACCGGCATTGACAAGAGGAGCTAAAAAGGCTTCGAGTTCTTTCGGGCTTCTCACCATTTTCGCTTCATAGTCTCCCATCTTCCACTGAGACAGACGGAAATCAATGGGGAACTCTTCCCCCACCTCTTTCCTGACAGCGCGGATCAGCTCAGATGCAAAAAGGGTCCGGTCTTGCCCATAGCGATCGCTCCTTTTGTTCGTTACCTTCCAGAAGAACTGGTCGATCAAATACCCGTGCGCTCCATGGAGCTCGAGCCCATCAAAACCGAGTTCTTTTGCATATGAAGCGCTTCGACAGAAGCCGTCAATCACATCTTGGATATCTTCTTCGGTCATCTCATGAGGAACTTCTCCGTTTTCCACATAGGGGTGGGGGATTTTCGAAGGGGCATAGCCGGGAACTCTCCCCTCATGACAGCAGGTCCCATCAGGGTTATCCACCCCTTGGTTGTGGTGAGAGGAACTCTGTCTTACGCTCCCCACATGCCAGAGCTGCGGGAAAATCTTTCCCCCTTTTTCATGAACCAGGTCGACCACTTTTTTCCAGCCTGCTAAGGCCTCCTTGCCATGAAAGCTGGGAACATCGGGGTAACCATTGCTTGCCTTATGATCTATCGTGGTCCCCTCTGTAATGATCAGTCCCACATCCCCTTCAGCTCGTCTTGCGTAGTAAGCTGCCACATCTTCTCCGGGAATATGGCCTTTCGACTTGTTCCGGCTCATAGGAGCCATGACTACCCGATTCTTCAGGTTCAGCTTTTTTGTCTTAAAGGGCGTTTGGAAATGTTCTATCAATGAAATCTACCTCCATTTATGTTCGACTTTCACTCCAAGGAGCTCCTTCATCGGCTCGGCGCCGAGAAGAGTTCGCCGAAGCAGGTCTAGGGCGAACATGGCGAAAAACCTCTTCTTAAACTCTTGGCTCCCCAGTTTAAATTGGTAGCTGTAGCTCCAGGTTTTCTCTTTGCCATAGATCGCAACAGAGACCCTGCCTAGTTCTATACCGCTCATTTTCGCCTCTTCCTCTGAGGTGATCCCATGCATGACAAGGCCATAGTCAGAACCTGTTTGGCGAACTAGCTTCTCGACGAGCTCGTGGTTTTGGGCTGGCGAAAAAAAAGACTCGACCATTTTGGAATTTAAGACGCCAAGGAATGGAGCATTGAGAGGAACCTCGGTGAGCCAGTCAGCGAGCATCCCCCCATGATCGATTTCAAGAACCGATAGGGAGCTTCCCTTGAGAAGATCAATAACGGCAGCGGACATGGTCTGACTTTCTGAAACGAAGATCTTGCTTCCCAGCTCGTCATGAGCTCGTTTTTTCGCTCGCTGAAGATGTTCTTCGTCCTCTTTCTGTGCATAGAGCTTAACCTCTAGCCCTGGAAAGTGGGCCCGGGTCCCAAACTTCACTCCTGGGTACTCTCCTTCCCGGGCTTCTAAGTACTCTCCGAGGACCGCTTCGGTGAGACCGAAGGTGAAGAGGGTTGCGCTTTCGAGCTTGTGCAAGGGCCGCCCTGACAGCTTCCCGATCCGAGGGAAAACTTGCTCCTGGAGCATCTTTTTCATCTCTCGAGGAACACCCGGACAGAAAAAGAAGTAGGCACCCCCAATTTTTAGCGAGAATCCGGGGGCTGTTCCGATTGGATTAGGGAGGATTTCTCCTCCTTCAGGAAGGTAGGCTTGACGCCTATTTGTCTTGGGCATCTGGTGGGAGATTTGGGCAAAGTGATCTTTGATCTCTTGAAAGGCTTTCTCATCAAAGATGAGGGGGACCTGCGCGGCATCTGCGGCGGCGTTGCGAGTGAGGTCATCGAGCGTTGGACCAAGGCCTCCTGTCACGATGGCGACATCAGTCCGCTTACTAATCTCAAGGAGGGTTTCGGTGATGATTGACTGGGTATCCCCTACAGTAGTATGTCTCCCCATCTCAAGTCCGGCAAGGATGCACTGGTCGGCAATATAGGCGCAGTTGGTGTCGACGAGAGCCCCCAGAATGAGCTCGTCCCCAATCGAGAGGATTTCCACTTTCATTCCTTGAGAATATAGTTTCTGAAATTGGATTGCAAAATCTTATTGGATCGGTCTAGAATGCGGTCATGGATCAATCAACGATAGAAAGAAACGAGCTCGAAGGGCTTCGAGGGGAATGGATCCCGGAGCAAGAATACCTTCAACTGCAAGCTCTACTCAAGAAAGGCGAAAAGGACCTCGTCGATCGATTCGTTGAGCTCCAACTCTCTCTTCGCCTTTCGGAGGAGAGAGATGCCTTGCACGTTTCTCTCGAATTGGAAAAAGAGCTCGAGAACTACGTCAAAAACTCGGATAAAAGTGACCTTCTTAAGCAGATCTCCCTTCGAGAGCACGAGGAAATTCTCCACTCCTTTCTAAGATCCCTTGGCCTTACTCCCCCACCGATAGCTCTAGACTTAAGTGAAGCGCGCTTTGTGGAAACTGCCCGGCAGAGTTTCCTGATGCCCCTAAAAGAAAAGCTCTCGCCAAAAGAGCGAATTCTTCTCGAAAATCTCATCGAAAATCCCGATCTTTCTTTTGATGAGTGGGAGCAGGTTTCATTTGCACTGAAACAGGTCACCCTTTGGGAAGAGATCATCCTCGGCATTCTCCATGACCTTGAAAAGCGAACTGAAATCTCCTCTGCGAAAAAGGAAGATCTCCTCATCCAGCTCGACTTTTTTGAAAAACAGATCTCTGCCTTCCACAAAGAATTTGGGAAAAGGCTAATCGAGTCAATCCTCCCTCCATTTTCTGAGCTCGTCAAATCCTATTTCATCGGAAGGTTTAGAGGACGGTTCCAAGAGATCAATAATGCCTACCAAGCACTCCAATCCCGCATCTTTCAAAAGCCCTCGGATCCCCACCTGTGCTGCATGTGCAACCTTAGCGATGAAGAGAGGGAGTTTTGGGAAGATCGCCCCGACCCTCTGGAGCTCTCTTCTTTGGAGGGACACTACACCCATGCGGGTGGATCCCAGACCTCGCTTCTGATTTTTACTTGTGGCGGCGGGAAGGGACACTTAAGCGTTACCAAGGCGATGACCGAGTACGCGAAAGGGAAACACCATATACAAGTGGCCAACACTCTAGAAGAGACACTCGCCTCGAGTGATGTCTTCAAGCGGATGCTCATGGACTTTTCTGGAGAGCGTCTCTACAACCATCTCCTCAAGAATGAGGAGTTCGAATGGCTGAAAGTGGTCACCTCCGTGGGCCCTTTCTTTTTGATGATGCAGCAAGAGAGCATTGAACAGCAGATCCGAGAAGAGGTCCTCAAACAAAACCCCGACATTCTCATCACCTGCTTCCCCTGCATGAGTGCCATGTTCCTCAATGTGGCAAAGGAGTTTAATCTGCCCCTCCTAATCGTGACAACTGATCTCGATACTGACCTGTTCACCAAAGGGATGCACATGCGCGCTTGTGACCTCTCCTACTCCAAGTGGCGGGTCACTCTCCCCTACGACACCCCCGAAATGCGCGCCATCATGGAAAAACGGATCCCCCCTAATAAGATCCATATCAGCGGATTCCCTTTGCGTCCTGCGTTTAGAGAAACCCAGTCAGATGAGGCAAAGGAAAAAATCTGCACCGAGCTGGGAATCGAAGAAGGGAGCCGGGTCCTCCTTGTGATGATTGGAGGGGTAGCTGGCCGGGCTACTGAGAAGTATGCGGAGATTATGGCGCATTTCCATGACATCGATGTGGTGAAGCTCACCAAAGGAACGCTCCATGTGTTCTGCCTTTGTGGAGACCAGCACGTAGCTGAAAACCGGCAGATGCGCTACCGGATCAATGCTCTCAAACCCCGAAGCTCAAGGGTGAAGATCGAAGGTCTTGCAGCAACCTCTGACACGGCCGACTTGATGAGCATTGCCGACGCGCTCATCACCAAGCCGGGAGGATGCACGACCAACGAGGCTCTGGCCAAAGGGCTACCGATGATTTTTCATGCCCCCTTCGCCTTGATGGACTGGGAGGTATTCAATATGGAGTTTTGCCTTAGGGCCCACATGGGATCTCGATTTAAGCTCCAATCCAACGGCCTTTTCTTCCACGATGGGATGGACAAAAATAAACAGAAACTCCTCCCCCTCATCAAAGAGGCCTTCTCGAGAAGAAAGGAAAAGCCTAACTACCTCTTCGAGATGGAAGACTTTGGAAAGGAGTTCCTAAACCTTGTTGACGAACTCATTTATTCATGAAGATCGACAAAGAGCTCACCTCTCGCTTAGTCACCAGCCAGTTCCCTGAATGGAAGGACCTTCCCATCACCCCTGTCGCCCTCAGTGGATGGGATAACCGAACGTTCCATCTTGGGGACGAGATGCTCATCCGAATGCCGAGTGGGCCCGACTATGCGCTCCAAGTAGAAAAAGAGCATCACTGGCTCCCCAAGTTGGTTCCCTACTTGCCCCTTCCAATCCCAGAGCCACTGGCTGTCGGCATGCCGGGCGAGGGGTATCCGTGGCACTGGTCGATCTACCGTTGGCTTGAAGGAACGCCCGCTTCGACTTCCCATATCACCGATCTAAATGTCTTTGCCAAGGACCTCGCAAAATTTCTTGTTGCCTTGCAGAAGATCAATACAGCCCATGGGCCAGAGCCAGGGCTCCACAACTTCTACCGAGGAGGGCCTCTCTCCACCTACGACGCGGATACCCGAAAGGCAATCGATGCACTTAAAGGAAAAATCGACACTGACAAGGCGCTGGAGATTTGGGAAGAAGCGCTTGCCACTAGCTGGGATCAGAAACCGGTGTGGCTCCATGGAGACATGAGCCCCAGCAACCTGCTCGTTCAAGAGGGAAAGCTGACCAGCGTTATCGACTTTGGCCAACTCGGGATTGGCGATCCCGCCTGTGATCTAGCCATTGCTTGGTCCTTCTTTGAAGGAGAGAGTCAAAAAGTGTTCCGTGAGCATCTCCCACTAGATAGAGAAACCTGGGCACGAGGACGCGGCTGGTGTTTATGGAAATTCTTAGTTGTAGCTGCCGGCTTCACCAAGTGGGATGGAGTCGAGACTCACCGCGTTTGGGAGATTCTCGATGGAGTAATTAATCCAAGTGGTTTTTAAGGAATTTCTGAAACTCTTCGGTTTCCCGAATTGAATCAAACTCTTTTCCCCTAGCAAGATCAGCTAGACCGTCGAGTCCTTCTTGGAACGCGGTCTCTAGCCAACCCACCGCTGGCTTTGCTTTGGCGAGGGCAGCACAGGCAAGAGCATTGCGCAAGGCCACTTCTTTGCTCGGTGAGATCTGGAAGCAGGTCCCCCCTATCTCCTCTACGAGGGGAAAGTCCTTCTCATCGTAGGCGGCTAGATGGAGAAGGCAAAGGGCATCGGACGAGAGCTCTTCGCGCAAGGGAGAGAGGAGCTCGTAGGTCTCCTTTGTTTTCCCCAGATCATATTTGAGAAAGGCGAGGTACTGAGTGGCGAGCATGTGGATCATCCCTTGCTTCGACTCGTGGCGAATCCGCTCAAAGGCAAAGAGAGCTTTGTCCTTATTCCCCTCTTGAAGATCTTTTTCCGCCTCTTGCATCAGCCCCTTGAGCTCATGGTTCTGATCTTTGTCAG
>Ga0180437_10009734_pt1 | contig 11841 bp, 10 predicted proteins | sample SS_ome_4_FD_132410 | JGI IMG/M metagenome (GOLD analysis project Ga0180437, IMG submission 132410) | Hypersaline lake sediment archaeal communities from the Salton Sea, California, USA - SS_3_D_1 metaG | ecosystem: Environmental > Aquatic > Non-marine Saline and Alkaline > Hypersaline >... | reverse complement strand
GTCAATAAATGCGTCAACCTTCTGGTTCATTATCCTGAAGGGTGCGCCGCCAACTGCGCTTACTGCGGTCTCGCCAAGAAGCGTCCGGGGACATATGAGAAAAAGAGTTTCATTCATGTGGACTGGCCGGTTTTTTCCATGGATGAGATTGTGAAAGCAATCAACGTCGCACCGCCCTATGTCCAACGGACGTGTATTTCAATGATCACCAACGGCAAGTGCCGGAAACATACGGTGGAAATGGTCCGACGCCTCAAAAACGAGACGTCCCTCCCGATATCCATCCTCATCAGTCCAACAATTCTTGCTGCGGATGACCTGGTGGAGATGAAGCAAACCGGTGCCGACAAAATCGGGATTGCAATTGATCTGGCAACACCTCAGCTTTTCGATAAATACCGCGGAAGCGGGGTTTCAGGCCCGCACAAATGGCGGCGGTATTGGGAGACCTTGGAGACAGGTCTGCAAGTATTCGGACCGCCCCACGTGGGTGCCCACCTCATGGTGGGGATGGGCGAGACCGAACAGGAAATGGTTTCCCTGATGGACAAGCTGTGGAGGATGGGGGTGGCCAACCATCTTTTCTCTTTTTTTGCAGAGGAAGGCTCAACACTCATGGATCATCCGCAGCCGCCCTGGCCCACCTATCTCAGGGTACAACTCGCCCGCTATCTGATCGAGAAGGGCCTCAGCGAATACCCGGTCATGCAAGTTGACCACCGATGACGGGTCGTAGATTTCGGGGTTATGAAACGGCAGGTGGTGAGCGCCATCAGTTCGGGCGCTCCCTTTATGACCACAGGCTGTCTTGGGCAAGATGGCGAGGTGGCATGTAACCGACCCTTCGGCAACTGCCTACCGGACGTCAAGCAATGGAATTACCCTTATCCACCCAGCGAAGAAGAAATCAACCACATTCGTCGGAATATATTCAACCTGGAATGACGTCGGACAACGGAATACAAATTCGGTGGAACTGCATGCACCGCTGCTGTCGTTTCGATCAGTTCACCGATTTGACATGGTTTTTCAAAAAAATTTTGACAACTTAAATAAAAGCCATGTATAAAAGAACGCTCGGGGCCGTTAGCTCAGTCAGGTAGAGCAGCGGACTTTTAATCCGTTGGCCGCAGGTTCGATCCCTGCACGGCCCACCACAGTCAAATATCGCGCATAGGACCTCATCTGAGGCGCATGCCTCGACGGTGACCAATCATTCGACTGTCTTGCGCACCCAAAAGACAGCGTCCCCATCGTCTAGCCAGGTCTAGGACACAGGCCTTTCACGCCTGCGACAGGGGTTCAAATCCCCTTGGGGACGCCATTTTTATAAATATATAATAACTTCAAAATTTTATATTATATGGCGCCTTGCTGAACTTTTATCCGAGGACTATTGGCAATCGTCCTCGTTTTCCATTTTAATAAACAGTGGGGTTACCTCATTATTCACTTCATCCCACCGGGGGTCTCGTGTTGGGGGGTGGAGGGTTTTTCATCCCGATCCTGAAGTACTCACCCGTCTCCTTTCGCTTTCATCCTACCCGCTGGTTTAAGGAGTGCTCCATTTTGATGGCTTCTGCCGGACAATCATCAGCGCAACAGACGCAAAACCAGCATTCAACAGGATAAAGCACAATAGACGGTTGATCTTCTTCCAAATTGCATAATTTTTTCTTGAAAATCATCACTTGAAATGACGAATTTCAAGGAATAAAATATGTCCATGATTCCCAGACCAGGACCCATCCGTCAAATCGAGGCTTCGTTTCAGATACATCCGGTCACTGCCCTGCTCGTACCGAGGCAGTGTGGCAAGACAACTTTGGCTAGGTTCATAGCTGAACAAGAGCCGTCCACATTTTTTGACCTGGAAAATCCTGTTGATATCCAGCGTCTTTCTGCTCCCATGCAGGCGTTGAAGGATCTCTCCGGCCTGGTGATCTTAGACGAGGTTCAAAGAAAACCCGAACTGTTCGAACTGCTCCGTGTATTTGTGGATCGATCCGGCAAAAATACCAGATTTCTGTTGCTTGGATCAGCTTCACCGCATTTGGTCAAGGGTGTTTCCGAATCTCTTGCTGGAAGAATCGGATTCGTTGACCTGGGAGGTCTTCAACTTTGGGAAGTCGGTGTGAAACATAGAGATCAATTATGGATAAGGGGGGGGTTGCCCAGAGCCTTTCTTGCCGATTCCGATTCCGACAGCATTCAATGGCGTGAAAACTTTATCCGAACTTTTCTTGAAAGGGACATTCCCCAGCTCGGCATCAGCATTGCTGCGGAAACCCTTCGAAGATTCTGCACGATGGTAGCCCATTACCATGGGCAGGTGTGGAATGCAGCGGAATTTGCCCGGTCTCTCGGCACTGCTGAAAATACGGCGCGGCGATATCTCGATATCCTTTCCGGCGCCTACATGGTCCGGGTATTGCCGCCGTGGTTTGAAAACCTGAAAAAACGACAGGTCAAGGCGCCCAAAATATATATCCGTGACAGTGGTATTTTTCACAGTCTCTTGCAGGTTTCAACCCTGGCCGACTTGCATGGCCATCCCAAAATCGGTGCATCATGGGAGGGTTTTGCACTGGAGCATGTTATCAATATTTTTCGAACCAGAGACGCGTATTTTTGGGCCACACATGCAGGTGCTGAACTTGATCTCATGTTGACGATAAAAGGTAAACGGTATGGTTTTGAATTTAAATATACAGATGCCCCTGGGCGAAATCGGTCCATGCATATTGCCATTGAAGATCTGGGATTGGAACATTTGTGGGTCATTTATCCCGGTGATCAGAAATACGCCCTTGACGATAAAATTACGGCCATTCCATTGCAGGTAATTTTTCAGCTTGCGGATAGCATGAAAACAACGTGAGGCGGCACATTGGCCTTACCCGTTAAATTGATGCAAACGGCATATCCGGCTTTATAAATTAAAAAACTTCAAATTATCAGGCCATTATAACCCAATTGCATGCTCATCGAGCAACGATGATACCTTAAACCTCCCCTTGGGGACGCCAGTATATCCCCGAGAACACTGTGGAAAGGCGGGATCGCAGCCTTTTCATGGTTTGGAGCGAGGTGCGTAGCAGACACGCCGATTCCCACCTCGGCCATGTGTTCCCGAAGGGGCCGCCGCCCACAGGCCTGAGATTCTTCATGAACTCCGCATGCGTTTCATTCCCAAAGAGCATCTGGGAAAAAAGGCTACCGGGAGTTCACCAAACGCGCTTCCGGCAAGAAACAGCGGTTCAGACGACCCAGATCGCGCAGTCTCTTGCCTCCCCTACCGTTCGCATGGCCACGGATCCAAGACGGAACTCTCTTGCATGGGTCGCCCCTTTTCGCCCGATTACGAGAGTTCCGTATCCGCCCTTTTTGAGCTTCTCCAGGATGGCCTGGGTTACTTTCTTGGGTTTGCCTGATGGATCGTACTGGAATTTAAAGGTGACCCATTTTTCCGACAAGCCCAGGTCCGGAAGCACTTTCTTTGCATCCTCAAAATAATGAGACATCTCCTCCTTTTCCCGCTCCATGGTCCTTTTCTCCAACGCTTTCATCTTCTTGCGTTCTTCGGGGATGAGACTCAGGGATCTTTTTCCTTAAGTTGCAGCAACGATTCCCTTTCGGGGCTGTCCCGGGATGCGTCTTGAGGCCCAGCTGCCCTTCCATTGAATGCGTTAAGGCTTTGCGGCCTTCTCAAAGAGATCCCAACTGCCCCCCATTCCTCTGTCGCCGGCGGGTTTCAAAGCGCTCAATGGATACAAAATTCAGAGGTGGCGGCTCCGGATCGTCTGTCACGGACGCAAGCCTTCAACGGAAGAAACCTCTCCGCCGACATCGCCTGAACATCCACAGATCATCGACCTCTTCCTTTTCCCCTACCGCCGCTTCCCATTCGGTTGCCCCGACCTCGACCCATACCTTTGCCTCGCCCCTTAGATCGGCCCCTTCCTTGTCCCATGCCGGAATTTTTCGATTCTCGCCATGCCTCCGCATCGCTTCCGCCCCCCCTTGACTGTACGGCGGTTAACATTTGATGAAACAAGGAAGAAAAAGAAGACCACAGATTTGCGAAGACGCTTTCATCTCGAAGAATGCGGGAGTCCGGTTTGGCGACGGTTTCGGTTTTTGACTGAAAAGGGTGGGTGTTCTGTGGGTGTGGAGGGGTGGCAGGCTCCCCGGCGGTTGGTCCAGGATAACTGCTTCTGCTCGCTTCACTTTCGGGCACGGTTCGTTTTGGAGATGACAGATGTAACACCACATTCTCATAAGCGCTGTTGATTTCCTTGAGTTTGTCCTCCGCCTTTTGCTTCAGCCGGGGATTATGGGATACCCGATCCGGATGCCATATATTGACCAGATCTTTATAGGCTTGTTTTGCCTGATCCGGAGTGGCGTCTTTATTCAATTCGAGAATCTCATAGCATTTTTCAATATCCACGCGTGTCTCCTGAGGTTCTGAGTGATTTTTATCAGTCAACCATATTCTTTATGCTGAAATCATTCAACCGGAAAAAGCCGAACACGCATTCGACTTTCTGTTCAGAGGTTGCCGTTTTTGCTTCAATACCGAGTAATGAGATCATGGCCTCACGTCTCTTCTTTGCAATTTCGACAGCTGTGTCGGAAGTTGTCACTTCGATGAATCCCGGATCGGGGACCGGGACGGGCACGGGGTCCGGTTTCAAGAAAATATCGATTGCAAAAAATGGTTCGCAGAATGACGCAAAAAGCTTCTTTCCGATCCATCGAGAATAGTTCGGCTTTAGAGGAGAAAATGATACAGGTGAATGCGCAGGAATAAGCAACTGTTCGTAACGCTTCTGATTTTTGAGCAATTTTTCCAAGCAAAAACTAAAGAAATGGAATCTGCGGCCGATAATAGATGCAGGAATTCAAACGGTCTTCTGTGCAAGAATTCTAGGATTCACCTGAAAATCGGACAAAAGGATCTCTGACAGTCATGTGCCGATCTTGACTCCATTAACGCTCTGAGGTGGGATACAAGGAAATGTGAGCCCATGACCACGCTCAAGGAATTGAACTTTGACCATCTTATCGGCCAGGAGGTCGGCACGTCCACGCTTGTCAAGGAGCTGGCCCGTGGTGGTATGGCGGCTATTTTTATCGCCTATCAGCGAACACTCAAACGTCAGATTGCGGTCAAAATACTGCCCAAGTCTCTCCTAACTCCCTATGCCGCCGAACTATTCCAGCAGGAAGCGGAAGCTGCGGCGATCCTGTCACACCCCAACATTGTTACCATTTATGAAGTCGGAGACACCGAGGATTTCTTGTTTATCACCATGCAGTTGGTGAAAGGACGGCCCCTTTCCGATTACATAAAAAGAGTTCGGAAGCATATCTTGCCGTCCAAGCGATTTTTACCCCTAAAGTCGACCATTCGAATCATTACCCGTATTCTCGATGCGTTGGATTATGCCCACTCCCAGGATATCGTCCACCGGGACATAAAACCGGCCAATATCCTCATCGAATCGCATACCGGCCGACCCATTATCACAGACTTCGGCCTGGCAAAAATGGTCCGGGGACCGGAGCAGGAATGTTCCATGATAGCCGGAACGCCGACCTACATGGCGCCGGAACAAATTCTGAACAACCCGGTAGACGGGCGTGCCGATATCTACGCAACGGGGGTCATGCTCTTTGAAATGCTGGTATCCAATTTGCCGGTGCCAAAGTGTGCGAATGCAAGGGAACTCCTCACCAGGCGGTTGGAACTCAAGGAGCGACTTTTTCAAAAACGGCCTTCAGAGATGAATCCGATGCTCAACGGGGGGATCGACGAAATTGTCTTCAAGGCGCTGTCCCATGACCCGGAAAAACGATACCCTACCGGCAATGAATTCTTGAAGGTACTGGAAGCCTACCAGCGCCAGCACGTAACGAATTAACATTGAAGAGGGAAAAATGCCGGAGCATAAAGTCAGCAAACAGGAGCTTGCCAAATTCGGCCGCAGCGTTTCTCTGCTGTTTAACCGTGCCACCATGTATCAGGTCGATCATCCGTATGTAAAACAGTCTCTTGAGGAGTTTTACGGGCTTGTCGAAAACCTGTTCAAGACCGTTTCCCCACTGGTTTTCATATTGCATCAGGAAAAGTTTTTTATTGACGAAGAACCGCTCGATCCTCGCATTATTGTCAACAGAATGGTCGCGCATTTTAAGAAAACGGGGATTCAGTCTGTTTCATTTGAGGCGGGGCTGGAGAAAAACGAGCTCAGAAGCTTTCTGGAGATATTCATATCCCTTAATAAATATCCCAACGCAGAAGCCATGAAAAAGGCCTTGGAAGTCAAAGGCATCCGACATATGAGAATCAATCATGTCTTTTTCAAGAAAGTCACGGCGGACGATGAAGTTGTAGCGCGTGACGCACTTGACAAAATGACCCCTCAGATGGCGGAGGAGGAACAGCTTCGATCCAAGAAACTGTTTATTGACATGATCCTTGAAAGTGTTCTGGGTGAAGAATTTGAAAAGACCTTTACGATTCAGAACCTCATGCGTAATCCTACCGGACTCTCAAAAAACATGATTGAGGCCGACATCAGGAGTTCTCGTGAGAGTGAGGCTGAGGAGCCACGTCCCGGACCGGTCCTTTTGCATCAACTCCAGATGATAGGCGATCAGGTTGACAGGGGTCTCTCCGGAGAGGGGGATGCCGATCTGTCGGAACTGGCCGCTGCGGTCTTTGACATGAAAAATCAGTTGATGCAGGGGATTGAGGCCCAAAAGGCCCTGAACATTACCTACTGCGATGAAGAGAAAATCCTTGATAAGGCCAATGAAATCACTGACAACGTGCTCATAAAGTTGATAAAGGATGAATACAAAGCGGGAAAAATCTCCACTGCGCGCTTGGCACAAATCCTTCGCAGGTTGGTTCCCGAAGCCGAGGAACTCAAACGGTTGCTTCCCAAAATCAAGGCGGCGTTGCTGGAGGAGGGCATGCCGCTGTCGGATTACATGAATTTGATTCACGAGTTGGGAAAGGAACTTCAGAATGAAGAATTGGCCAAAATCCTGAAGAAAAGCGCTGAAGAGGTGGGCATTGACGGAGAAGACCTGATTCAGCAGGTAAAGGAAAATCCTGTTGAGGCTGCGGAACTCATTTTCCTGGCCGCTGAAATTCAAAAAGGTACGGGGGATGAGAAGGCGCTGACAGACCTACTGGTAGACTATGTGGAACGGCTTGGATCAAAACTGACGCTCGATATTGCCGAGAAAAATGGAGTGGCGGGTGAACAGCATTTGCGTCGGGTCATCACCGGTCTTGAGTCCAGCATCGTCAGTCGTCTAAGGGGCATGGAGATTCAGGACGATGTGCTTGAGGGGTTGGAAGAAAGGCTCAACAAACGCATGGATGGTATTCTTGAAAAAATCAGATCCGAGTGGATTGACACGCAGTCGGGGTCATCACGACGACCGGAGTCAAAGAACTTGAGTGTGCTTCAAATCATGGAACAGAGTGTCAGCGAGAATGAAGAACTGGGCGAAATCCTGAAAACAGTCCGGGCAAAGGTGGAATCCAAAGAAATTGACGAAAACGATTTTAAGCAGATATATGCTGAGATTTCCAAAGAGAAAGTGCTGCGGCAGGAGCAGGATGCAAAAAAAAGGATGCCTGCAGGCGTTTTGAAATCAAAAGACCTGATGTTTTTCATCGCCAAAGAGATTTCAAGAAGCAAACGCTACGCCACGCCGTTTGCCGCATTATCTTTCTCCGTAGTAAAAAGCAAGCCGCAAACAGGCCCGCCTCCCCAGGCCGTTAGTCAACAGGCTTTGATGGATGAGATTCTATATAAGCTTGCAAATATTCTTAGGGATGCGGACATCATCGGCCAGATGGGGAAAAATGCTCTGGTTGCGGTACTGCCCATGACAATTCAAAAGGAAGGGAAATTGGCACTTCGACGCAGCATGAGATTGCTGCATGAAAAACCGATTCACGTCAACGGAATTCCAATCACCGTCAAGATTGCGGGTGCAGTCACCAATTTTGATGCGGACCAGATGCCGGACGCAAAGACCTTTGTAAAAGCCCTATCGAACGAACTCATGGAGATGGCCATCAGGATCAGGAACATTCAAGAGCTCTTATAACTGAGCCCGATTCGTTCTGCATTTCTCCATGATATATTCCCCAATTGCCAATAAATCTATTGTCGAATTCTATATTATTGAAACGACTCATGAATAACGATATTTTCGGCGCGTTTTTTCTCCGGCCTGTTTCCGGTAAAACCCGTCGCAGCTGGAGAAGGCAGATGTCGCTTCTTCAAATATCGGCAATGGGCATTTGAACAAGCGGATAACGCAGTGGAAATCCCCCCTTTTGAGATGACGACACGCATTGACACCCCGATGGCTTTATCCTATACTACGTATCCAAAACGCCATCCTCGAAGGGAGGTTTAAATGGGCAAAGGGGAAAGAGTTGACGAGGAAAGAAGACGGTATCCCAGGCTGGAATCCCTTTATCTTTTGTCTTATACGAATAGGGAGGGTGGGGTCGAAAAAACCGGTGTTTCCATGGCCAGAACAATTAATGTCAGCCCGGCGGGTGTAGGGGTGGAAGTGTATCAGCCAATAAATTGTGATTCTCTTATGGAAATGGAAATTGCCGTCGAGGAGCATATTTTCACCGTTCAAGGAAAGGTAGTCCATTCTCAAGAGAAGTACAGTGGGACCTACGTCATCGGCGTTCAGTTCAGCGAGCTTCAAAAAGCGCTTTCGAAGAAGCTTTCGTAAGATCTCAGCAGGCATTTTGACTTTGGTCTGAAGCACAAAACCGTTTCCCGCCCTCTATCCATCATTTTCAGTAAACAGGGATAGTCTTATAAGAAGTCGCCCCCTCGTCGGAGACCGGAACGCGTTTACGGTTTCTCTACGAGGAGGAACCGGTTGGGCTTCAGCCGGGCAAAAATTGAGGCGCCGGGACAGGGTGCCACCAGTTTTCTCTCGAATTGGCTTCCCAAAACTTGAAAAAGTTCTAAACAACAGGAACAGAGGTGCGCACTCCGATCAACAGAGTACGGGATGATGCCATTGCCGTTACGAATAAAGAATTTAGGGGATATAAAATTTGCGTGGTTGGCTGTATGGGAGATATAAAGGAAATCATAGTCTTGGACATGGGAACCAAGCCTTCGGGCCCATCTTAAGTATATTCTCTTTTCAATGTCTTCAACGTGTCGCCATTTTTCGGGAATCCGTCTTCCCAGCGAGATTTCTTGAACCAGGCTCCGCTTTTCTTTCCACGTGGCCACACGAGGTTGAATAAAGTCAGATTCCGTGATCGTGGCGGCCTTCTGAGCTTGAAATAGACTGAGTTCGAACGAGCTGATCACCAAATACAGGCCATTTTTCTCCGAAGCCCTGTACCAGCTTCCCTGTCTGCCGCAGGTATCATCCCACACATGCGGTGCAACACTGGAAATTTTGTTAATAGTATCCAAAGGGGTGCATACGATCCCTTTGGCGGATTTCAGCTTTACGTTGCGTGCAGCAAGATGCTCTCTGAGATGCTCCTCTTGCCCCTCTGTCAACCAATACACGTGCTTTTTGTAGGGATAATCTTGTTTCAATTTAAAACCTTCTGAGTCGAATCAACGGCGGCGCTGTTTGGTGCGTTTCTGGTCATTCGCGCACGAGCATCCGGATAAGCTTTGGTGATTCCCCTATCCGGACCCCTAAAAATCATGCCATAGATGGATGTCGAAATCAAATGTGAAACTTTATTTTGCCAAAGCCGCCCTTTCATTTAAAATTGAGCCGGCACAGACTCAACCGTACCTTTGAGGGCTTCCAAAACAGCATAACGCGTCGCCTTGTGTGATCACGTGATCGTTATAAACCCATATATTCGGTTGGTTAAGATATTTTGGAATCCGGTTTTGCCGGGGTTGCGGCTTTTTGCGAGGCTGATAAACTGGTATTTACGATCCGGGTATATCGAGGATAAGCAAATTTCTGTTGCACTGTTATATCATAAATGACATATTTAATCGGTGTAAGCGTTTTTACTACAATTTTTCTCCCAGAATGGGCGTTTCCAAGTGGGCGAATGCGATGAGAGGATTTTTTTAAAAATTTTTTGGCACCCTTCCCAAACCGCCGGACCGGACGGATGCCGAAGTCCGATGTGACAGCGCAGAGCGGGGAGGAGGCGAACCGGAAAGGGAAAGATGGATAGCTTTTTTAAGGTCAAGACACCCGAAGAGGTGTTTCGCATCATGGATCAATTCAGTCCCGTGGGCGAAGAAACGATTCTTTTTGAGAAGGCCTTGGCCCGGGTGCTGAGCGAGGATATTGTTGCCTCGGAGGACCTGCCGGGATTTTCAAGGTCTGCCATGGACGGATATGCGGTGCGAGCCAAAGATACCTTCGGTGCGAGTGAGAGCCTCCCGGCCTTCTTTGAAGTGATCGGGGAAGTGGCTATGGGGAAAATCTGCAAGCGCTCCGTGGGAGAAGGGCAGGCGGTGAAAATATCTACAGGCGGCATGCTCCCGGAAGGTGCTGACGGCGTAGTCATGGTGGAATATTGCCACCCCTTGGATGAGACCACCCTTGAAGTTACCCGGGCCGTATCACCCCTTGAAAACATCATCCAGGCAACAGACGACTATAGAAAGGGTGAAAAAGTGCTCAACAAGGGACAGGTCCTACGGCCCCAAGATTTGGGCGTGATGGCGGGGTTGGGGCGTTTGGAAGCCTGCGTTTACCGAAGGCCCAAGGTTGCCATTATTTCAACCGGCGACGAAATTGTGCCTGCAAATGAGCGCACACGCGCCGGTCAGGTCAGAGATATGAACCGCTACACATTGACCGCATTCTGTCAACGGGCGGGCGCGAAATGCATCCATACGGGTTTATGTCCGGACGATTTTGGGTTGCTGAAAGCAATGGTCGTCGAATCTCTGGAAAAGGCGGACACCGTGTGGATATCCGGGGGAAGTTCCGTGGGGACCCGGGACCTTACGCTAAAGGTGTTGGAAGCACTTCCAGACTTTGAGCTCCTGGTTCATGGCATTTCCATCAGTCCCGGGAAACCTACGATCATCGGAAAATCCGGCACCAAGCCGATTATCGGACTGCCCGGCCAAGTGGCCTCGGCCTTGGTGGTGGCGGAAGTTGTCCTGACACGATTACTTTCGAAACTCTCAGGGAAAAAGAATGCCTTTGGTGGATTTCAGTCCGGAGTGGAGGCCGAACTGAGCCGGAACATTGAATCGGCCGCCGGAAGAGAGGATTACATCCGCGTGAAATTGATGAGCGGCAAAAACAGCCTTATTGCCGAACCGGTCTTCGGCAAATCGGGTCTCATATCCACCCTTGCGGTTGCGGATGGTCTCATACAAATCGCGATGAATACGGAAGGGCTCTATCAAGGCCAGAAAGTACACGTCAGATTGTTGTAGCAGACATCGACACCTGCAACGGTCCTTGTCGCCCTGTTTCAAATTGTTGCATGCTTTTCCCGAGGTTTGAATTCAGAAGAATGGAGGTGCAATGGACAGGAAAATTTATCTTTCCATGAAATCCGTCGACGAGGCGAAGACATTGTTTTTTTCGCACATCGCCTTCAATCAACGGACGGGTGTAGAAACGATCAAGACTGAAGAAGCGTTGGACCGGGTCACTGCAGAGCCCATCTTTGCAAAGCGATCCACGCCTTCCTTTCATTCGGCGGCCATGGACGGCATTGCCGTTCGCGCCGAACAGACCTTTGGAACGACTGAAAGGGAACCCAGGACCCTGAAAATCGGCGAAGACGCCCTTTGGATCAATACCGGTCAACCG
>Ga0180437_10009724_pt1 | contig 11847 bp, 10 predicted proteins | sample SS_ome_4_FD_132410 | JGI IMG/M metagenome (GOLD analysis project Ga0180437, IMG submission 132410) | Hypersaline lake sediment archaeal communities from the Salton Sea, California, USA - SS_3_D_1 metaG | ecosystem: Environmental > Aquatic > Non-marine Saline and Alkaline > Hypersaline >... | reverse complement strand
TGGAAGGCTTACGGATATCGATCCCTTTAGCTTCACAGAGTGTCCAAAGCTGAGCCTTCTTCATATTGTCGTAGTTATCCTTCTTGTTAGAGGACGAAGAGGATGACGACGATGAAGATCCAAATCCAGAGTCTGACTCATAATCAGAGGAAGAATCTGAATCGGGTGTAGCGATACAGGGACTCTCTTGAGAGACTAGTTCTGGGAACTCCTTCCTGTACTTAGCCCGGACCTTCTTCAGATCCTTGATCAGAGCTGGGTAGTTAATCTTGTCAGCAACCTGATTCTGGTAACTGCATGAGACCTTCTTGATCTTCTTATACTTCTTTGCCAGGCCTGCACCGTACTGATCGTACTTATCTTCATTACTCAGAAGATAGCCGATAACCTGGGGTTTGAACATCTCGAAGCCCTTTACAGGGTTCTTTGCCATCTGTAGAATAGCAAAACGGTAGTTCCAATAGTGGATTACTCCGTTATAGGCATCGTAGATGGGTTTCTTTCTGTTCTCAAATCCGGGCTCATTCTTAAGAGGGCACTCGTTGAGTACCATCCCCTGAATAGAGTGAAGTACTGATAGTACATTCATAGTTGGTGTCCATGAAGGCCCACTCCAAGTACCCAAAATGGACAAACAGACCTTTCCGCTAGCGTAAAGGTTCGGGTTAAACCGAACTCTACCGGTACGTGTTTGGTGAATCACCTTTGGACATACCATCGGATAGTTTTGCGGGAACGTGATATCAAAGAAGTAGAATCCCCCCTCATAAGGGGTGCCGGAGGGGCCAACGATCATCGCCTTCATCTGAAAGACGTTGTCTTCGTTAGACCAGAAGTAGATACCATCTTTGTGCACCTCCTCCTCCATCATATAGTTGATGTCACGCATAATGCGATTGGTTGCACGCTTAGCTAGACTGCTCATGATTAATTACTCCTTGAACCAATAACAGCAAATTCATTTCATTTTTCAGGTAGTTAGAAGTACAGTACTTTTAATCTAGGTCAAAACTATAATGCGATCTTTAGCCGCTTATCTTAAAGTACTGTACGATAAACTAGTAGGTGTTTACTATTATGGGACAGGACATCAAGTTGAGAGGGTGTTTGGTAGCAATCCTTCATCAATGCATCTAAGCAATATGATGAGACCACTCGATCAGATCGAAGACAACCTATTCTTAGGTAACGCCTTTGATGCAGCTGATTATCAAACACTACAAGACCTGAGTATTTCTACAGTTGTCAACGCTACAAAAGAGATCAGAAACTATTTTGAAGATGAAGATGAGATGGAGTACCTCAAGATCGATATTTTAGATAACGGTGAAGCAACAATTCAGCCATTCTTCAAAGATTTTCTTGATTTTATCAATGAACATCCGGACCAAAGGATCCTCATCCACTGTTATATGGGATCAAGTAGGTCTGCGACATTGGTACTGCTCTATCTCGTGATAAAGCGGGGGATGTCTGTTGATGAGGGTCTGGATTATCTAAAACAGAAGCGGGATGTGGTCAACATTAATACAGTATTTTTGGACGAATTACGTGACTTTGTCGATAAAAATCAACTGCTAGTCGTCGCCGATGCCCACGAAAAAAATGATTTTTCTCGCGTCCAGGTCGGATCCTGAGACCTGAGCCGATTTAAAATTTTATAGGCATATATTAGCAAGATGGATTCCCATAACATTTCCGTTGAATTTGACAGACTTCTTACCTTCCTCGACGAACGTAAAACCGCTACAGATTTCACACATACTCGAATGAGTGGTGGAAAGTACCGGATTACGCCCGAGGACGAGGATACTCTGTACTACTACCTGGGGAGTGCAGCCAAGACTGGGTTTGCTGGAAGACCATTCGATCTCGTGGAGCGTCACGATGGTCGCAAGGTCGCATCCGCATACCACGATCTGGACTACAGCTTCTCAATGGACAGCTCTGAACAACAGTACGGACAAGAACATATCAAAGATATTGTGGCAACTTATAACGAAGTTTACAGGGATCTTCTTCAGGTAGATGAGACCGAACTCATTGCGGTAGTAACACGACGTGCTCAGCCTTTGGCTGATGAGCATCGTGGTCGCATGAAGGACGGTCTTCACATCTACTATCCTCGCGTTGTGGCTGAGCCCCGTGTTCATTACATGGTACGTGAGGAGGTGATGGATCGACTGGAGCCGGTGCTTGGTGCACTGCCTCTGATCAATCTAACACCTGAAGAGCGACTTAATGAAAAGCATCTTTACGAAGATGTGGTTGACAAATGTGTTATCTACAGCAATGGACCTCTGATGTACGGTTGTACGAAACCGCCGCAGAAGCTTGGTCCTAATGGTGAGAAGCGGAAGTGTCCGCCGTACGAGATCATTGCGATTCTTGACGCGGACCTTGAGGAGATCGAGCTTGATGACAGCATGATGGATAACTGCATGAACTTGCAGGAGTATCTTAGCATTCGTCGGTACAACGAGACTGACGCACAGGAGATGACTCCGCTTGGTGAGATGCAGGTAAAGAAGTTCAAGAACGACTACGACAACGATCAGAAGAAGAAGGTGAAAAAGATTGGGAGCAAGATGGAGATTACTTTCACAAACGGTGTTGCCAACCGGAAGATTGATTACGACATTGACGAGATTCGCACTCTTCTCTCTATGTTGCGTCCCAGTCGATGGGAGGACTACAGTGAGTGGACCAAGATCGGTTGGGCACTTCGGAACACAGACCCGGACAGCGAAGAGATGTTCAACATGTTCAAGGACTTTAGTCTTCTGGCGATAGATTGCAACACCGGTGAACCGTACGAGGACTCCGGTCAGTGCGAAGAGCTCTGGATGAATGCAAAGCAGAACGGTACTCTTGGACAACAGGGACAGCTTGTTGGAGTGGGTAGCATTCACCAGTGGGCTAAAGAGGACAACGCTGAGCAGTACTTCAAGTGGAAGAGTTCTCAGTACCGTCCTCTGATTGAGAAGAGCATGACCGGTACACACAAGGGTGTTGCTTCAGTGTTGCACGCTATGTTCAAGGAGAAGTTTGTGTACATTCCGGTGAAGAAGAACAGCGGTTTCTGGTACTGCTTCGACGGTCATCGTTGGCGTCCTACCAAGAGTGAGTCCGCAATCCGTCTTGCTCTTTATGGTCCGGTTACAGATGAGTACCTCAAGCTGATCGATGAGCTTAACGGTATTGCTACTGGGGAAGGTGATGATATTGGTCAGGAAGAGCGTGAAGAGGCTTTCCAACAGGGTGTAAACTACAGCAACCTGGTTAACTGTCTGGAGAACACACCTTTTGTTAACAACGTGGTACAGCCGGCTCGAGATCTCTTTGAGGATGAGTACTTCATGGACAAGATTGACGAGGCAAACAAAGACTTGATCGGTTTCAAGAACGGTGTTTACGACCTGGCCAACGACTTGTTCCGTGAGGGAAGGCCTGAGGATTACATCTCTATGACTACAGGCGTTGACTATGTTGAGTGGGACCCAACCTCTGATGAGGCTATCGGTGTGATGGAGCTTTTGCACTCTATCTTCCCAGACCCGGACGTTCTTGAGTATCAGATTCTTGTTCTGGCTAGCTGTCTTGATGGTCATCTGCTTGAGCAGAAGTTCCGTCTCTGGATGGGTATTGGTTCAAATGGTAAGGGTATTCTTCGTAAGATTGTGGATATCGGTTTCGGTGACTATTGTAAGACACTGAATGCCACTACCCTGACACGTAAACCTGGAGAGGCAGAGGCTGCCAACTCAACCATCGCTCAAACTAAGGGTTGCCGTCTTGTGTTCTTCGATGAGCCTGATGAGGGTGACAAGATTTACACTGGTACAATGAAGAAGTACTCTGGTGGTGATCCGATCAAGGCGCGTATTATTTTCGGTCTTCCGTTCGAGTTCTACCCGCAGTTCTCTATGTTCCTACTCAGTAATGTGTTCCCTGAGGTTCCGCCTCACGACAAGGGTACATGGCGTCGTATGGAGCCGACTCTTTTCCCCAACGAGTTCGTTGAGGGCGAGCCGGAGGAGCCCAACCAGTACAAGATGGACAAGGAACTTCCGAAGCGTCTTCCGGGTATGGCACCCATGTTTATGGCTCTGCTCGTTCACAAGTACCGTAAGTACAAGGCTGAGGGTATCAACATTCCCCAAGCCGTTCGCGATTACAAGCGTGAGTACCGCCGCAATTGTGATATCCTGCTTGATTTCCTGGACGATACTATCTGCACGATTGAGAACAAGGAGTCCAAGCTTAACATGGACGATCTGTACAGCGACTTCCGGTACTGGTACCGTAACAATAACTACGGCAGTGACAAGAATGTGACCAAGAAGGAGTTCAAGAAGTATCTTTGCAAGACTTTCAAGCAGCGTGTTGAGGATGACGACATTGTCGGGGTCCGGTACAGCAGCACTCGCAGTGGAAGCCCTAACCGGTCTGAGCCGTTGAGCAACTTCCGCCATCGCAGTGAGGCTGCACCTGCTATCGCCGTCGAATAGTTCCCCACTTCTTTAAAGCCACCTTCTTGACAATAATGCATTATTAATACCTTCCCGGCACGAGCCGGGCCCTAATGGGTCTTCACATCCGCTTTGGGTGTGAAGACCCTAAAATTACGTTTAAACATTTAATAAAAGTTTAACCAAAATAGTATTATCATGTTTACTTCACTTGCACTATCATTTTATGGCATCGATCGCGCTATTACTCAGGATGAATTGCAAGAGAACTACTCCTCTAACCCCCTAGTCAACAGTCTACTGTAGACATAGTCCCTGCTGTCAAAGATATGGATAAAGACGTTTATATCGTACCCCTCTTACTCAGTGATAAGGGCATTTATTGGACTGATTTCGCCAGTGATTACATTGAGAAGATTGATCCTGATGTCGAGTGGGACAACTATATGTACTTCACTTTATATCTAACCCAAGATGGTGAAATCAACTTCAACAGACCAATCAGATGTAACTACAGTGAGATGGGCATTGCTGAAAAGGAACAGATCTATACTATATTCGATCAACACCTACCAGATCATCTAGTCTGGTCCGGTAGTAACAACGAGTCAATTGCAGTACACTACGAACCTCAAGAAGACAACGGACGAAAGGCTTTAAAAGAAGACGATTTCTATCCCAGGGTACGGTTTGATATCCAGGTAAGTTACAAGAAGATGGAGAAATATGGTTTATCACTGATTGATTATGGTATAGAAGACATTCCTCAAGTGCAGCGTATCAAAGCTGTACTAGAGGATAACGCAGATTTTGTTGACGAAGAATATGGTAGCTGTGATATTACCTTTTACGCATACGGGGTAACAGATCCTGAACCGATTAAGGAACTAAGTGATATCCCTTAAAGACCGAAGTCTAATTTATTAGACCCATAAGGGGTCTTGGTGTTATAAAATTTATAATTCCAGGACTTAAAGGGATAACTTATTTAACTGTTGATGATCACTCCATGAAGGTCAAGGTACTAGAGGCCGTCTACTACCCTTCTGGATACGACCCAGAAGAAGAAAGTGAAATATATCTGATCTAAAAGTTTATTTCTATTATTAGGTCATATGTTCGAGTTTAATATTATTTTCGCCGCCGATGCCAAAATGGGTATCGGGAAAGACAACAGTATACCCTGGCGTTGCAAGGAGGACTTCCAGTTCTTCAAAAAGACAACTACAGGAAGTATTATAGTGATGGGTAACCGCACCTGGGAATCACTTCCCAAGAAGCCATTGCCAGATCGCGTCAATATGGTTATGAGTCGCAGTAGAAACTACAGCGTAGTTGGCCACGGTCATACCATTCACTTTTGTAATAGTATTGGTAAGATAGTTGAAATGTGTAAAAAGAGTAGGAAACCTGTCTTTGTGATCGGTGGGTCACAGATCTATCGACTGTTCCTCAACCAGGCCATTAAAGATCCTGAGAACTTCAGGTGCAATCTGATCTATCACACTGCTATCAAGGGTGTATACGACTGTGACACGTTCTTTCCAAAGGACCTGATTCGTCACAACCTTGTACCACAGGAACCGCTAGTTCTGAGCGAGATAGCTACAGTTTACACCTATCAGTTCGATCCTCTCTACGAGGTTAACGAGGATGAACAGGGTTATCTTGGCCTCCTCCGTGACATTCTTGAGAACGGTGACGAGAAAGGAGACCGAACTGGCACTGGAACCATTAGCGTCTTCGGCCGTCAGCTCACCTTCAGTCTAACCGATCCTGAAAGACCGGGAGAGATCATCTTGCCCCTTCTTACCAGCAAACGAATGTTTATTCGTGGCATTATCGAGGAGCTCCTCTTCTTTTTGCGCGGTGATAGCAATAACGATCACCTTCGAGAGAAGAATGTTCATATCTGGGACGGGAACACCTCCCGTGAGTATCTGGACCGTATCGGTCTTGAACACTACGAAGAGGGGTCGCTCGGTGCCTGTTTTGTGGCAGGCACTCCAGTTCTTACACAGAATGGATACAAAGTAATTGAGGAAGTTTCTCCCAAAGACTTACTCTATACACATGAAGGGAACTTCAAGCCTATATGTCAAATGCATAAACGCTCGTTTAGTGGAGATTTGATTAAGATAAGAATGAAATATCATCCCTATGCGATTACCTCAACTCCTGAGCATCCATACTATGCACGAGAGTTCATAGTTAAGGACAGGTGTCAGGGTGAAAGGAATAAGGTTTTTTGTGGAGAACCGCAGTGGATTAAAGCGTCTGATATTAAGAAAAAAGGTCATCTAATTGGGTTCAAGATTGAACAGGATGAAGTTGTACCTACTTTTAAACTGACGAAGGGTGTTAATGGATTTACAGACCCTAAAGTCCATATTAAAGTTTTGGATGATCCTGACGAATGGTTTATGATGGGCTACTTTGTAGGTGATGGTTGGATAACACTAGAAAAATCAAACAACTGTTGTAGAATATATTTTGCCGTGGCTAATGAACAAGCCGATGATATTTTGCCAAGACTTCGTAAAGTTTTGCATATTGGACCTGGGAAGAAAGCTCCTCGGGGAGGTGCTTGTAAGAGTTATAGAAGCACAAATACACTGTGGTTCCAGATTCTTAAGCATTTTGGTAAATATGCACATGGTAAGAAGATTCCAGATTGGGTCCATAAAGCTCCAAAACATTTAATTCGCGAGTTTTTAAATGGTTACTGTACAGCAGATGGTTGCAAACGCAAAACTGGAAACTGTATTTATGAGAGGTATACAACTGTATCGATGGACTTAGGACTATCTGTCCAGAGACTGTATCTTAAGCTAGGAATTATCGCATCTCTAGAGTTTCAGAAGCGTGGGTACACCGTGCCAATGATAGGAGATGCTTCTAGAGAGATGAGCCAAAGAGATGTTTATTATGTCAATGCAAATATAAGCAAGACTAAAAGACGCCCAAACTATTCCTTTATCGAGGGAGAATATGTTTGGTATGATATTTCATCTATAGAACAAGAACACACAGAATTAACATCTGTATACAACTTCGCTGTAGAAGACGATAACACATACACAGTTCTTAATACAACTGTACATAATTGTTACGGCATGCAGTGGCGACATTGGGGCGCACCTTACGTTGACAAACACACAGACTATACCGGCCAAGGTATCGACCAGCTCGCCGAGGCGATCCGTCTTATTCGTGAGGAACCAACTTCCCGTCGCATTATTATTAGCGGTTGGAACGTTAGCCAACTGAAAGAGATGGCTTTAGTGCCGTGCCATATGGTTTATCAGTTTAACGTGAACATGAAGCGTGGGGAACTAAACTGTATGATGACGCAGCGGTCTGCCGATACGTTTTTGGGAGTGCCGTTTAACATTGCTTCTACGGCGTTGTTTACAATTCTGATGGCAAAGATTACGGGATACACCCCGGGTAGGATTACTATTAACTTTGGCGATGCCCACATTTATAGTAATCATCTTGAGCAGGTCAACCGACAGTTGAAGAGAAGCCCTTACCGATTCCCTACCATTAAGGTTAACAAGGAGATCGGTAGCATCGAAGATGTCGAAGCTCTCGCTTACGAAGACTTTGAACTGAGTGATTACAAATATCACCCTGGGATCAAAGCGAAGATGGCCGTTTAGCTGGCATCGATGGCGGTTTAGCTGGCTTCCACATATTTTTATAATGTTTATCTTTCTTTAAGTATTCTTTGAAAGGTTTATAACATTTTTTGGAACAAAATGAGTGAATATATAGTTCACCATTAGTCCATCTACCATATTGACGGTATGGAAACTCTTCTGATTTGTCGAGATTACAACCTGGACAAATCGGTTCATAAAAGTATTTAACACTACATTTGACAAGTCTTGTTCTTGGAGGTGTGTTAACATTAACTTTCATCCTATATAATTACTTACGGCGCTTCTTAGAAGCGGTCTTGCGCTTGGAGCTAGCCTTGCGCTTGCGGGAGACCTTACGCTTCTTAGAGGCAGCCTTACGCTTAACGCTGCGCTTTTTCTTGGAGACCTTACGCTTCTTAGAGGCAGCCTTACGCTTAACGCTACGCTTAACGCTACGCTTTTTCTTGGAGACCTTGCGCTTCTTAGATGCAACCTTACGCTTGACGCTACGCTTTTTCTTGGAAACCTTGCGCTTCTTAGAGGCAACCTTACGCTTGACGCTACGCTTTTTCTTGGAAACCTTTCGCTTCTTAGATGCAACCTTACGTTTGACACTACGCTTCTTGCGGCTAACCTTGCGCTTCTTGGAAGCTTTCTTAGACTTGCGGCGCTTAGGCTTGGAGTCCATCAGGCTAAAGGTGGCAACGATATCAGAGAGGTTGGTGGGAGTAACCATCTTGAGAGTTTCCTCAAGGTAACTCTTAGACTTGCGTTTCTTGGACACCTTACGCTTCTTGGAGGCCTTGCGCTTAGTCTTACGCTTGGCACCACCACGAGAAGCAGATCCCAGAGTGTCGGAAGGCATGGGTGCAACACCACCGAGAGGCTTGTTGTACTGCTTGGCACGAGCCATGCTGTTATCGATGAGCTCGCCCATGCTAGGCTGGGGCTGATCGGTGAAGTCCTTGGTGTAGGTTACGTTGGCACCGTTGATAGGGCCGTGAGCCTGGAAAGCCCACATATTGTTTCCACCACCAGCTTTTGAACGCGCCTTAAGCTGTTTGGACTGAGTCTTAAGCATATCCTGACCAAGGTTGATACCGGCGACCGCAGCTGCAGAACCGCCACGCTTCTTGTTGTTCTTCTTACGAGCCATTATATATTCTCGAAAGAAAAAACGCTTCTAAACTTTTTGTAAAAAGTTAAACCAAAAACTTTATATTAAACTTCGATCAAAAGACATAGCTTTCCGCAGGAAATCGCCGCTCATAGCAAAGCTAGTGAGCTAAGAAGTTAACTTTGTTACTTCTGGAGGGATGGTAAGGGACTGATAAGTCTCTTAGTCAAAGGTTACAGTAATCTTCACATCGTGTTTGGTAACCTTCTTAGTAGCAGATACGGAAAGTTCCTGACGCGGCTTCCTCTTCTTATCTGCACCTCCCTTCTTCTTGTCGTAGTTATAGATCCCACTCTGGTTCACCTTCATATCCTTCTCAATCTTCTCCTGATTATCCTGAATGAATTCGATAACCTTGTTTTCCAAAACCCAACGGAAAAAGTTCAACTGTGCAACAGTAGTCTTCAGTCGGTTTCCAAAAGGATCCACCAAAATAATACGCGACCGCCTGCAGAATGGATCAAAAAGACGCTTTGAGTAAGAGTCCAACTGCGCCTTATAATCGCGATGAACGAAGATATACTTATAACGATCCTCACCGGTCTGAACATAGTAACCGGTGTCATTCTTCTTAGTATAATTCGTTACAAACCAGTCCAAAACGCGAAGGGAGACCTGAGAAGGGCCGGTTACACCCTTACCACCAGTCTTACCCTTGATAAAATCTTGAAGCTGCTGCTTTGAAGTTTCAGACGCATACTCGATCTTATCCTGCTTCTTGTTACGTTTGAGAACAGTCGAAATAAGAGTTTTAACGTAGTTCATGTCATCGTTATAGAAACGTGTCAGATCCGCAATTAGAACGTCCTCTTTTGACTTGATCTTGTTGTTGCTAGGACTAAGCTTTACAATTTTAACATCAACCATCTTATAGCTATCTTACTATTAACATTCCTTTATATCGCGCGCAGTTAGACGCGATTATTTTTGCTGGGTAGATATATAAGATGGAGAACTCTTTGTATAAACTTGAACATCCTCTCGAGAAGCGTAAGAAAGATTCACAGCTGATCCGCTCCAAGTATCCTGACCGCATTCCGATTATTGTCGAAGTAGCCGAAGGACTTGGTAACCAGGATCTAGGACCCCTTGACCGCGAGAAGTACCTCGTTCCAGCCGATCTCACCGTTGCTCAGTTCCTCTACATTATCCGTAAGAAGATTAAGCTGAATCCCGAAGAAGCTCTTTTCATCTTTGTCAACGGCATGATGGTTCCTACTGCAAGTGACTTCTCATCCCTCTACGATAAGCACAAGGATGATGACGGTTTCCTTTACCTTAACTATAGCACTGAGAACACCTTCGGATAAGACAAGATGCATGCTGCCCCTGCAAGAAAAGCAGGGAAGTTATAATTTACTTTTTTTTACGTTGCACGGTTAGCGATTCCCGGCCAGGGCTATCCCGGCACATCATCTTGAATAGGTGATCCTGTTGGATCTTTTCAATCTCTTCACGCACAACCATATCATCTTCAGTTAAGTCCTTCACTATCGGTTTGATAATGAAGGAATCTAGATAAAACGTTTTAAACCTATGGCAGTCAACACAGAGTGCCTGTAGGTTCTGATAACGATTAGTACCACCGTACTGTAAGGGTACTAGGTGATCAACCTCCCAAAATGGTCCAAACAGATTCTGACAGAAGTTACATCGCCAGTTTTGTTTAGACGCAATAGTGTTCCTCTCCCAAGTATCGAACCTTTTACGAGGGGTTTTTGGTGTTGCTGGTACCTTCTTCCTCTTCTGTGTCTTACGACGCTTCGGAGGAGGCTGTACATCATCATCGTCCTCACGTCTCCTCTTTGGGACCCTTTTTGAACGCCTTGGCACCTTAACACGCAAAGGACTTTCTACGGGCCGTTGAGGACTTTCGCCTGCTAAACGTGCTGATCTGCGCTTCTTGGGCATGTTATTGCTATTATACCCTACTCTGCTCTTTAACCTCAAAATATAATCACTTTTAACCAGCACCCATAACGCTGTCAAAGTTGGCCATGTGCGGGTAGGGGTAGCTCTGGTAGAAGGTCAAAGGCCACCTGTAAGGTAACCTGAACTGCTTCATCGGGTAGTAGTACATCGGATCAGCACCGGTATCCATCCACTGAAACGGCTTCTGTTGGTACACCTGCCACCCTTCTAAAGTCTTCCTACCAAAAGTCATGGCAAGTACTGCTGCCACTAGAACTAATAGGATTAACCACATTATATTGTTTAATTAGAAAAGATATAGATGGACCTTAGTCGTCTTACTAACGCAGTGGCTCCATGTAAACACTATTTTACAGGCACAAGCTTTTTTAAGAAGTCAATGAACCTAGACTTTACTCCACCAACGGTTTGTCCATTTGTCTTTCAGTTCAATGGTCTTGATCTAATCTTTGAGTACGCTAAAGAGTATAGCAAGGGTGATATGTGGTTTATTACAGAAGACCGCGATTTCTTACAATCAACCTACACAAATGAAAACTTTCTCAAACTCATCAACAAGTTTATCAGTCAGGTTTCTCTGATGGGGGCAAACAACCTTAACCCGAGGATGTCTCTACGT
>Ga0180437_10009723_pt1 | contig 11847 bp, 8 predicted proteins | sample SS_ome_4_FD_132410 | JGI IMG/M metagenome (GOLD analysis project Ga0180437, IMG submission 132410) | Hypersaline lake sediment archaeal communities from the Salton Sea, California, USA - SS_3_D_1 metaG | ecosystem: Environmental > Aquatic > Non-marine Saline and Alkaline > Hypersaline > Sediment... | reverse complement strand
CGCGCACGCGTGCGTAAAGCGCCCCGCCGATGCCGCGCCCCCCGAGCGCCTTTTCCGCGGCGAGGTAATCGAGGAAACATAGATCGAGGCGCGGGTCGTGAGAGAGCGCCGCGAACCCGCGAACGCGGGCCGGGCCCTGCTCGGCGACGAAAATCAGGGATCGGAAGCCGTGCCGGAAAGGATTCCGCATCATGCGCGGGACACGGTCAATCTGCGCGGGGGTCAGTTCGTCGAAGCGTTCGGCCAAGAGGCGCCGAACTCGCCCCAGCGCCCGGCGATTGGCCGGCGTGGTATCGTCCAGAATGCGGCGGATCCTGAACATGCGGCGCGCTCCTTTTCGCTCGATCATATCCCCGCTCAGGAGCGGGAGTCAAGGGAAAAGGATGGGCGAGGAATATATTGACATGCGTTATCCGAACGGCTATATGAAAGGAGTTTTCTCTACGGAACAAGGACTCAGAAGAGAAAAAGGCTTCAAGCGGATTCTGGGAGGATACATGAAGCGAAGCAAGCCGCAAGTGTATGAACTGCACGACTCCGTCTATCGAGACCTCCGCTCGAAAAACCTGCATCACTGGCTGGATAAGCTGAACAGAGTCCCGCCGCCGGGAAAGGACGGCATAGACCTCCACGATGAACGCTTTCTTTGCGATGTTCTGGCTCAAGATTGGGCGCCCAAACGAGGGGCAGCCATTGAACTGGGCTGCGGAACCGGCCCGTTGCTGCGATGGCTTTCGCGCAGAGGTTTCAAGGGATTGGGAGTGGATGTCAGCTGTACTGCCGTCCGGATGGCCAGAGAGCAATCCGCACATTGCAGGGGGCTGCGGTTCAGACGGGCGGACGTGATTCGGGATTCCCTGGGGCCGTTACATGGATATGACCTGGCGCTCGACGGGCATTGGCTGCACTGCATAACACAACCGAATGACCGAAGGCGGGCTCTTTCAAAAGTCCGCAGTCTGCTCAGGAAGCGAGGCGTGTTCATCGTCTTGAGCATGTGCGCTCCGGTGCTGGCTAAACGCTTCCGCGAAATCTATCCCGAGCAATTGCTGAAAAACCACATTGTCTATCAATCCTTTGACGCCGCGGAGCGGTACAAGGGTTCTCTCAAACTGCGAGGGCGCGCTTACGCGCCTCTGCGATATGTTGGGCACTGGAAGAGCATCTTGCGGGAGGTCCGCTCGGCTGGGTTCGAGCCGCGACTGCTTCGCCTTAACCACGCATACGCCGATGAAGTGGTAGGATCGCTCTGTGTTGCGGCCATCGCGGTATGAATCACGTGAGAACCACCCCGTGAAAAGCCGTTTGCCCGTTTGAATCCGGGGACCGGAAATGCAAGAATAGCCGCGTGCTCTCGGGCGGGAGCGGGCTTCGTTCGCGGGACCGTGCGCGCAATTCGGGGAAGGCGGCTGCGCGATGAGCAGAAACCTTCTGGTCGTTCTGGTCTTTTACGTTCTGCCTGTGCTGGGGTTTTTGCTCGCCCTGGTCCTTCTGGTAGACATCATGCGGCAGCGCCGTTCCCCGGCGGCGACGCTGGCGTGGCTGATGGCGATCGTCTTCATCCCCTATGTCGGTCTCCCGGCCTACCTGGTTTTCGGGGGCCGCAAGACGAAACACCGGGTCCGGGGAAAGGCCCCCCTGCCAACGCCTGTCATCGAAGGGCCGCTATCCGCACATCCCGAACGCGGAACGAACGAGGAAGCGAAGAATGCCGATATGCCGCTTCGTTCGGGTAATCGCGTTGAGCTGCTCGGCACGGGCGAAGCGGCGTACAATCGGCTCATGGAACACGTTGCAGCGTCCGAGAAGACCATTGACGTGGCGACCTTCATCCTGGGCAACGACCAGACGGGCGCGGCGATCGTCGAGGCGCTGGCCGCCAAGGCCCGGAGCGGAGTCGCTGTGCGTCTTCTCTTCGACGACCTGGGCACTTTCCGACCGCCTGGCAACGCGCTTGCCCGCCTGCGGGATGCCGGCGGACGCTACGCCTCGTTCATGCCCATGCTGCACCGTCCGTTCCGCGGGCGCGCCAACCTTCGCAACCACCGAAAGATGGCGATCTTCGACGGCCGGGTCGCGGTTGTCGGCGGAATGAACCTGGCCGCGGAGTACATGGGCAAGAGCGAATCGGAGGGCCGCTGGCGCGACCTGTCCCTCGAGGTGAGCGGCCCGGCCATCGCGGATTTCCAGACGGTCTTCAATTCGAATTGGGAGTTCGCGTCGGGCGAGCACGAAGAGACAAAAGGGAGTTCGCCGCAGCCTGAGCCGTCCGACGGCGTGCTCCTGCAGGTCGTACCCAGCGGACCCGATGTGGACGGCGACCCGCTCCACGACGCTATCCTCGACTTCATCTTCGCCGCGAGGCGCCGTCTCTGGCTCGTGACCCCCTACTTCGTGCCCGACGAGATGGTTACGAAGGCACTGTGCATCGCAGCGCGCCGGGGTGTGGACGTACGCCTCGTCGTCCCCCGCTCGACCGACCATCCCCTTGCCGACCTTGTTCGGCGGCCGTTCCTGCGCGAGATTCTTCGCGCCGACGCGAAGGTGTTCAAGTATCTTCCCGCCATGCTCCACGGCAAACTGATGCTCCGCGACGATGACTACGCGGTCGTTGGGTCGGCGAACCTTGACATGCGCAGCTTCTTCCTGAACTACGAAATCGCCCTCTTCATCTACTCGCGGGAGGTCGTCCAACCGCTGGCGGCCTGGGTGGAGGAGATGTTCGACCGCTGCGAATCCGGCCAAGCCGAGGTCACGCTCCCCGTCGAATTCGTCGAAAACATCGGCCGCCTCTTCGCGCCACTGTTGTGAGGAAGAAGGAAACGTCTCTCGCAAAGTCGCGAAGACGCCAAGAACCCTATTCTAGGGCGAATTCCACTCGGCTGGCGGCGATGCCTTCGCGTTCTTCAGCCCCGAGGGAGGCGGGGTCGGCGATGCTGACGCGTTCCGCCTCGACCTTTTCCGTGGCAATAACAAAATCACGGATCGCTTCGGCGCGTCGAGCGGCGAGTTCCCGCAATTCGCTTTCGCCGGGGCTGAAGTGCGCCAGGAGGACCAGTTCCATATCGGCAACCGATCGCGCATCCGGAGCGAGCCGGTCGAAGCCGTCCGCTCGGAAAACGGAGCGAATCAGGCTGTCGTATTCGTCCGGCAAGACATCCGCAATGTACTCGGGCGGTTCCTCGCCCTCCGCCGCCGAGTCCGCGGCCTTCCTGCGCCCCAACGCCCCCATGAGCGCCGCGCGGCGGATGGTTTCGGAATCGGCCGCGTAATCCACATACGGAACGATTACCAGTTTCAGTGAGGGCCTGTCGTAGAGCGCCCCGACAAGCGTGTTCAACTTCTCCTCGCCTTGCGGCCCGATGCCGCTCGCGCCGGGCGCGAATTCGACGTAACTCAGCGACTCGCCGCCGGGCAACACGCTGCCGAGAAGAGCGAAGGGGGACGTCGCGGCTTTCTCCAGGAGCCCCATGAGAAAGCGGGCAATCACCTGGCCCAGACGGAACTCCGGGTCGTCCAGGCGGCCGCGGACCGGAATGCTCAACTTGATCTGCCCCCGGCGGTCCTTCAGGATCGCGATCGCCAAGCCGACCGGCATGCCCTTCAACTTGCTTGGGTCGGTCTTCTCACCGAGGTCGAACTGGTCCAGAAGGATGCCGTTCTCCGCGGTCAGCACACCGTCCTCGATGCGCGTGTCCAGGTCAAGGGTCAACTTGCCCTCATCAATATCGTAGCCGATGAATTTTCTGCTATATGGCGACAAGCGCGCCGTGGAGAGATTCTTCAGTTGGGTTCCGATGTCCAAATAAAGAGTGTCGGGGTCGAGCGCTGCCTTGCCGTCCAGGGACAACGAGGCATAATCGTCCAGCGTACTCCGCCAGGCCAAAGAGAGCGGCTCTTTGCTTCCCGGAGTGATGCCTTCAATCGTCACATCGAAATCGCTGAGCGACGAGAAATACTCGGGCGAAACGGAATGGTCCGCGAATGCGATCTTTCCTCCGTCAATTCTGAAGCGCCCGACGCGAATACTTGGCGCGGGCGCAGTCTCAGCGGCCTCGACGGGGACAGGCGCGGTTTCGGCCTCCCCTTCGGAAACGGCCACCTCAACGTCTTCTTCGTCATGTGCGGGCCGAACAATGCGCTGAAGATTAAGAGTTCCGTTTTCGTCCACACGCAGGTCGCTTTGGACATTCGTCAACGCAACGCTGTCGACGGCGATCGCCAACGGTTCCGCTTGCGCATGAATGCCGGCCAGATCGAGCGCTTCCAGATTGAGGAATTTCTCATTCCCTGCTCGGTCAGTGACCGAGAGATCGGCAAGATTCACGCTGCCTTCGTATGAGCCCGCAAGCGGCTCGCCGGGTTTCAGCGCAACGATCACTTTCCCGTCCACTCCCAAGCGACCATCGGCAACCAGGATGTCCAGCGCAGGCGGCACATAGCCTTGGAAAGCGGCCAGCGCCAGGTCTTTCAACGCGATGTCCATCTCGAACACCGGCGGCGCAATCCCCAGATCACCGCTTGTATTGAAGGAGCACGTTTCATCGAGGCGAAAGGAGACCGAAGCAGTCCCGCGCTCGTCTTGCGCGGTGCTCACGTTCTTCAGAAGAACCGCGACATGGTCCACCTTCATCTCGACCGGCACGGTCCCCGACTCGTCCCGCACGAAGACCATCCCGTCGGAAAGCTCGAAATCGTCAAGGCGGACGAGCCACGGCGCTGCATCGTCTTCGGCTTCCGGAGCGTCCGGCTCTGCGCCCGCATCGGTTTCCGCGGGAGGCGACGGAGGCACGAGCGTCGCAAGATTCAGGATTCCCTCCCTGCCGCGCCGTACATGAATCTCTGGGGCTTCGAGTCGTATCGCGGATACCGTCGCCTGGTTCTCAAGAACGGACGACGGTGCGACTACAATGTGCAGCCTGGGAATCTTCAGAAGCGGCGCATCGGACGCCTCGACAAGCTCCAGGTTCTCGAGGTCAATCTTGCCGCTTGCCTGAAGCGTATTCTTGCCCGTGGCCGTTCGCTTGAAGTCGGCCGCCAGATGGATTGTCAGCAGACCGGAAACCGGCCTGAAATTCACCTTTGCGGGCAAATAGCCAAAGTAGAAGGGCAGGTCAATTCGTTCCAGGTCAATTCGCATGCCCGTTTCCATTGCAGGGACGAACGGCTTGGAATCGGCCCCGACCTTGAGCGGCGCTCCGTTCACCACGGCGGAAAAAGCGGGGGAAACGGCCTTCTCGACGAAATCCTCCATGTTGGACACGACCAGCACGTCAAGATTGATGCCGGTGATGGAATGGGTCACGCCGACGGGCTTATCGTTCAAGCGGACCTGCCCGTTCTCGATCCGAATTCGGTCAATCCGGAATGTCACGGGCGGCCCTTGCTCCTCCTCGGCGACGGCCGGCGCGGCATCCTTTGGCGGGATCAGGTCCGAGAAACTGAACGTCAGGTCTTCGTTGCGTTCCACATAGACCGACGGGTTGACGAGCGCGACTTCCTTGATAACCGGCGCCCGTTTGAAGACCGACGACAACTGCGCATTCGCGTAGAGTTCGTCGAAGGCGACAAAATGCCCCGTCCCCTCTTTGCGGCCGATGAACAACTTGCGCACGCGAATGGAAAGAACATACGGATTGAAGCGGACCGACTCGATCGTCACGTCACGATGCAGGGCGGCGGTCAGGTTCTTCTCGGCGATGGACCGCGCCAGGGGCGGCACGACCAGAAACGACACCAGGTTGTAGAGAACGAAAAGGGCCGCCAGAACGATGAGGGTTCGGCGCAGGAAGCGCCCGCGGCGCGTGCCGCGCCGAGAACGCGCCTTCGATGTACTCAGTAATGCCATTGCCGGTCTCCCTGAGAAACCACAAGAACATTCTACCAGACACGCGGCGCCCCCCATACCGCGACGACCCTCTTTTGGTATGATGATATCCGGATTAAACGGCGGAATGGAGGACTGTGGCGAATGGATATTCGGAAGGTCGTATCCGGCGTTCTTTCGGGCGCGATGGTCGTCCTCCTTTGCGCCGGCTGCGTGACGGCGTCCCGCACGCCAGCCGGCTCCGAGAATGACGATGCGATCCCTCTTCTCGCTCCCGTTCGAGTCGGGGACGTATGGGGCTTCGTCAACCGTCAGGGCAATCTTGTCATCAAGCCCGCTTACGAGGACGCCGGAGCCTTCCAGGGGGGCCTTGCGCGCGTGCGACTGCAAGGCAAGGACGGCTTCATTGACCTTGGCGGCAAATTCGCCGTCAAACCCAAGTACGAGACCGCCGCGAGTTTCAGCGAGGAGCGCGCTGCTGTTCGGGAAAACGACAGGTGGGGATTCATCAAACCGTCGGGCTGGTCCGCCGCCCGCGCGGAATACGACGCGGCGACGTCGTTCAGCGAGGGTCTGGCTGCGATTCAACTCAAAGGGAAATGGGGTTACATTGGCCCCGACGGCAAAGCAGTCATTTCCGAGAGGTATGAATGGGCGGAATCCTTCGCCGAAGGTCTCGCACCGGTGAAGTCCGAGGAAGGCGTCGGCTTCATTGACCGAACCGGCGACTTCAAGATTGACCCGCGCTTCGACGCCGCACGCCCCTTCCACAACGGGCTGGCCCCGGCCAAGACCAAAGGCCGGTGGGGGTACATTGACAAATCGGGCGACTGGGTTGTCGAGCCCGTCTTTGAGTTTGCCGGCACACTCTCGGAAGGGATGGCGGTCGTAGGCCGGGACGGCTTGTACGGCTATGTGAATCAAACCGGACGGCTTGCCGTGGAACCTCAATTCACGGCCGCCCTGCCCTTTTCGGAGGGTCTGGCCGCGGTGCGGATCGGCGCCAAGTTCGGCTTCATCCGGCCGTCCGGCAAGACAGCGATCAATCCCGCGTTCGACCTTGCCGGCCCTTTCGGCGGCGGTCTGGCGCCGGTCAAGATGGGAGAGAAATGGGGTTACGTCAACGCTTCAGGAACTCTAGGCGTCGAACCGCGTTTCGACGATGCGGGCGCCTTTGTGAATCCTTCGGAAAACGACGCTGAAGCCGCGCGCGAGGCCCTGAAAAGGGGAAGACTCCGCTCGGGTCTGCGCCTGGCCGTTCCGGCCGCGCTTTTGGCGGGCGCGGGAGTGGCAGCAATTCTGCTTCTGTAGCGGCCGCCACGAGAAAACGGCGGACTGGTCTTGGGAGACCGATCCGCCGAGTCCGGGACTATTCGAAGCAAGGGGGCGACAAGGTCAGCCGTGGACGAGGTTCTCGCCCGTCTCGCAGTCGAACATATGGATTTTTTCGGGCAGCGGCGTCAGCTTCAGCGTCTGGTTGACCGCCGCGTTGGTGTGCGCGTCGCAGCGCCAGATGAGGGTCCGGTCGCCGTGTTTGACGTAAACGAGGAGTTCGTTGCCGAGCGCTTCGATGATCTGGACCTTGCCGGGGATGTAAGTGCCTTCAGGTACGTCGTCCTGGACTTGGCTCAGATCCTCCGGCCGGATGCCCAGTTCGATATCCTTGTCCATGCGGTCCCTCGCGATATCGTCAAAGGACTCCGGCAATTCAAGCGTAAATTCGGCCGCTTCGAAGGCCGGCCCGTTTCCCGACACCCTTAGTTTCCCGGAGAGGAAATTCATCGGCGGGGTGCCGATGAAGCCCGCGACGAATCGCGTCTTCGGATAGTCGTAGACGGCAATGGGCGGGCCGACTTGCTCGATATAACCGTCGTTCATCACGCACACGCGGTCGCCGAGGGTCATGGCCTCGATCTGATCGTGGGTGACGTAGATGATGGTCGTCTGAAGGCGCTGGTGAAGCAGCTTGATTTCCTTGCGCATTTCGACGCGCATCTTCGCGTCGAGGTTGGAAAGCGGCTCGTCGAAAAGGAACACCTCGGGCTGGCGCACGATGGCGCGCCCCACGGCCACGCGCTGGCGCTGCCCGCCCGACAGCGCCTTGGGACGGCGATCGAGAAGTTCGCTGATCCCCAAGACCTTCGCCGTTTCACGCACGAGCTTGTCCGTCTTCGCCTTCGGAGTCTTGCGCTGGCGCAGCCCGAACGCGAGGTTGTCGTAAACGGTCATGTGCGGGTAGATCGCGTAGTTCTGAAACACCATCGCAATATTGCGGTCCTTCGGAAGCACCTCGTTCACGACGCGGTCGCCGATGACCACCTCGCCCTCGGTGATCTCCTCCAGCCCGGCCACCATCCGAAGGGTAGTCGTCTTGCCGCAGCCCGAAGGACCCACGAGCACCATGAATTCCTTGTCCTTCACGTCGAGACTCGACTTGTGGACGGCCTCAACGCCGCCCGGATAGATTTTCTTTACGCCTTTCAGAAGCACTCTGGACACGATCAGTCACCTCGCTTGAACGGTTTCTTGCCGGGCCGGAAGTCCGAACGCATAGAGCGAAATCATACCATATCCGTGCCCCGAGGCAAACCCTGTTTTGCGATGTACGCCCCGAAACGCGCCGCCGCGTCCTCCATCGCGCAGCTCGTCAATCATCCAGTGTCTCTCAAGCGTGCTCGGATTGAACCCGTGGATTTTTGAACAGCTCCATGTCGCGCGTCATCGCCAAAATGGACGCCACGGCCTCGCCGCAGAGATGCGCGCCGAGAGGAGACACGGGGCTGAACGTGTCTGGATTCGAGGTCATTCCTCCCCTTCTCACGCCAGCCGGAAGTCCGCCATGTGTTCGGGCTTGCCGGCGATATCGAGGCGAATGCGATAAAGCGATCCCCCCATGAACGCCTCGATGTTGAAGCCGGGCGGGATCAGATCGCTGGGCCAATACTGCCCGGCCGACGTAATGTACAGATCGGCTAAATCCGGCCCTCCGAATGTGACACTGGAGACCTGACTGGCCGGCATGGGGATGCGGCGTTCCACCGCGCCCTCCGGGTCATAGCGGACCACCTGTCCCCCGTACCACTGAGCGCTCCAAACATAACCGTCGGCGTCAACAGTGAGCCCATCGGGTATGCCTTCATTCAGCGGGACCTGGACGAAATCGCGTCTCCCGGCCAGATCTCCCGTATCCGCATTCACATCGTAGGCGTAAATGCATCGAGCCCCGGAGTCGGCGTAGTAAAGCGTTCGATTGTCCGGGCTGAAACCCAAGCCATTAGAAATCCTGATCCCCTCGTCCATCGCACGAACGGAGCCGTCGGTGTCAATCAAATAAAGCTTGCCCGTCTTCTCCATGCCGCTCTCGCCCCAGTAGTACGTCCCGGCGTAGATGCGTCCCTTCAGGTCGGCGATGATGTCGTTGAAGACGAGCGACTCCCCGTCGTGTTCGCTGACGATGGTCCTGTAATCGTCTTGGCCTCGCCACAGGTGCAGGCCGGCCGCGCCCGCGAAGATCATCCCGCCGTTACGGTTGAGCGCAATGCCGGCCACCGGCAGGCCGCGGCTGATGACGCGCTTCTTATTGTCCGACAAAGACAGGCGGAAGACCAGCGCGCTGTCGGCATCCACCCAGAAGATAGCGCGTCCCGCCGCGTCCCATGTTGGCGCTTCCCCGCAAAGATTGTCGTCCGATGCCAGAGTCTCCACCTCGTATTCCACGTTTCGCTAGCCGTCCTCATCCCAGTACCGTTCGGTAACGATCTTCTCTTGCGTGAAGAAGTCAATGACGGCTTTGCCTTGCGCCCTGATATCCGCGAAGAAGGAGTCCTTCATCCCGCCAAACGGCAGGTAGGCCACGGGCGCGGGGATGCCCACGTTGACACCGATCATGCCGCACTCGACTTCCAGCTTGAATTTTCTGGCATAGTAGCCGTTCTGCGTATAGATCGAAGCGCCATTGCCGTAGCGATGATTGTTGATGATGGCGATCGCCTCGTCGAGGTTCTCGGCCTTGAGGATAACCACCACCGGACCGAAGATTTCCGTTTTGTGGATCTCCATCCCCGGCTTCACCTCGGTGAATACCGTAGGGCCAATGAAACTGCCTTCCTCGCACCCTTCGACCGCGATATCGCGTCCGTCCAGCGCCAGCGTCGCCCCTTCCCTGACGCCCGTCTCAATCAGGCCATGGATACGTTCTTTGGCCTGCGGCGAGATGACCGGTCCCATGACGATGGGTTCATCCGCAACCTTCGGGTCCAGGGGATTGGCCACGATGACGTTCCGGGACGCTTCAATGAACTTCTCGCGGATCGTCCGATACATCTCATCCCCCACCGCCACAATCGCGGAGGCGGCCATACATCGCTGACCCGCGCAGCCGTAGCAGGAGGTGGTCATGTTGCGAATCACCTGCTCGACCTTGGCGTCAGGCATGGCGACGAGGTGGTTCTTCGCGCTACCCATTGCCAAGCAGCGCTTGCGGGTCTGCGCGCATTTTTCGGAGACGATCTTTGCTACCCGCGAAGACCCCACAAACACCACGCCATCTATGTCCGTGTGATCCAGTATGGCCTCCGCGGCGGCCCGGTCGCCATTGACGAGATTGAACACTCCCGGCGGCAGGCCAATCCGGTCAATGTACTCCGCGATCAAGTTGCAGGTGCAAGGCACCTGTTCCGAGGGTTTCAGGATAACAGTATTGCCCGTGGCCAAGGCGTAGGGCAGAAACCAGAAGGGCACCATGGCAGGGAAATTGAAGGGCGGGATGATGGCAAACACGCCGATGGGCAACCGCAGCACTTCCCCGTCAATGCCGAAGGAACAGCCCACGGCCTTGTCTCCCTGTTGCAGGACCGGCATGGCGCAGGCCGTCTCGATATTCTCATATGCGCGCTGCATCTCCGCCCGCGCGTCCGGAAGGGATTTGCCCATCTCCCTCACCAGGGTTCGGCTGATCTCCTCCCCATTGTCGCGCAGGAGGTTGCGAAGGGTGAACAGGTGGGCAACGCGCCGGGCGACGGGGACCTGGCGCCATTCACGAAAGGCCGCTCGCGCCGCGGCCGCCGCGCGGTCCACCTCCGTCGTGTTGGAGAAGGGCACTTGAACGATGGTCTCGCCCGTACTGGGGTTCTTAACATCCTGCAGGCCGGAATGATCGGCCTCCGACCACTGACCGTTGATGTAGTTTCTCAGCACCTTCACGTCTCACCATCCTTATTCTGGAGAACGGGTTCTTACCGAAGTCTCATAATGACGGAATCTTCACACCAGGGTCTGCAAGCGAGACCAGCCCGCCACAAGGAACTGCGAGAGAGTTCGCTGCGTCGGCCCGTAAGTGATGAACTCTCGCGGTTCCATGCCGTCCGGCTCGTAGGCGCGGACGAATTCGGGAATCGTTTCCAGCCTCCGAACAACGTCCAAATCAACCGGGGTGTTAATGCCTTGCGGGTCTCTCGGCACGTCCGGTTGCAGCAACATCGCCTGATATTTCGGGTGGATGGACATGATCAACTTGGCCCCCGAAAGTTGCTCCATGTGATACGTTCCGCGCAAGGCGGCGACGACCAGGACCGCTTCATACCCGCGCTCTTGGAACAAGGCGTAGGCCCGTTTGGTCACGGCGAGCCCCGCCTGTCGTATGTCGGATTCGCTCACGTCGGCTTTGCGGTCATGGGCCACGTCTCTCAGATAGTCGTCCAGACGGCCGATCATGATGACCGCGAAACATCGGCTGGGCTTGACGCCCGCCTTTCGGGCGCGCTCCACGCCGCGCCGATGCCGTTCCGCGACGGCAAGGACCTGCGGCACGGTGAAACTCACAGTAGCTGTTATCGTCATGCCTTCAGCGACGCAGTCTTCCAGAACGTCCAATCCGGCCGCCGTGACGGGAAGCTTAGCCGCGATGTTGGGCGCCCAGGCATGAAAGCGCCTCGCCATCTCGGCCATGGCTGTCCGGTACCCCGCCAGCGCCGGGTTCACCTGTGCGCAGACGTATCCGAGCTTTCCCGCGGTCTGCTCAT
>Ga0180437_10009722_pt1 | contig 11850 bp, 9 predicted proteins | sample SS_ome_4_FD_132410 | JGI IMG/M metagenome (GOLD analysis project Ga0180437, IMG submission 132410) | Hypersaline lake sediment archaeal communities from the Salton Sea, California, USA - SS_3_D_1 metaG | ecosystem: Environmental > Aquatic > Non-marine Saline and Alkaline > Hypersaline > Sediment... | reverse complement strand
AGATAGCACATTGAAAGCTCCACCTGACTCACCCGCAACAGTGACATTATTTGGGTTGCCACCAAATGCACTGATGTTATCCCTTACCCACTCCAGGGACTTCACAAGATCCAGAGTCCCAAAATTACCGCTCTGGTCTTCTGGTGATCCAGTATCAGTTACTGCTGGCTGGAAAAACCAGCCCATAGGACCTAGTCGGAAGTTGACAGAAATGTACAGCATGTTTGATCTCTCAGCCACAGCATTTCCATAGTAGGAGGATGTGGCAGCAGACCCAATGGAATTTCCTCCTCCATGGATGTACAAGTACACTGGCAAATTGGCTTCCAAACTATTAGGACGCCAGATATTGAGGTAAAGGCAGTCCTCTGAACCTAGAGGACCTAGGATGAGCATTACCTGTGCTGCAGAGTCACCAAATTTCCTTGTCCTACGTGTTCCGAGCCAAGGTACAGGGTCGAGTGGTGCTTTCCACCGCAGTTCTCCCACAGGTGGAGTCGCGTAGGGAATACCCTTCCAGCACCAGGTGCCTTTATCTGAATAACCATATACGCGCCCGTACTTGGTTTGGACAACCGCGTCGTTATTCCAGTCACCTAGCTCGTAGGTATTTTCAGCTGGCTTAGGTGCAAAATACCTTTTGAAGGGCGAAGACACAGATCTTTTAACAGAGATACCTAGCCTGATAACTGGAGAGAATAACTTCCCTAATTTCATTAGTCGTGACAAAGCTTTGCACCACGTACAATGATTTCGATTACTAGACTGGGTGATATTTGTTTTCACTAAATATCATTAAGGGCAATGTTGTAGTGACTTTATCTTGACCAATCTAAAAAATACACCCAATTTGTTCAGTATAAATATAAGGCACAGCTGAGAAGTGCAGCGATTATTAGTTTGGGTGTTTGAAGTGAAATATACAAGACCAATTGTCGTGTCTATATTGGCAATTATACCCTTGACCATTTTGTTTAGTGTGACAAGTGCAGCTGGTTGGGTAGTGTTGCTGTTTCCTGTGTCTGCCATAATTGGAACTTTGATTGGGTTTATCCTCGCACCTCTTTTCCTTTGGATCTACAAGAAGTATATGGGACGAAATCATCTATTCGCGATACAAGACCAGGACACAATGGAGAAGTCCCATGGTATGCTTATGGGATTCTTCCCAGCATTGATGGCGATGAACTTCACGCTTTTTCTTATATTCGATCCAACTATCATGGCTATGCCGCTGTTCCAAGATTACTATCTTCAGTGGAACAACATCATCTTTCTCTTCTTTGTCTTAGGTGCCTTCTTGCAAGCTCCTGCATTCGCTCTTTTTTCTGCTGCTTGGATAATCGATGAGTCAGGGATTGTGTTGGTGAGTAAATATGGCACAGCTGAACTTCAAGCCACGGGCAAGTGGTTCTTAGCCCTCCTGAAAGGCTATGCAGGAATTGGCGTTGTTATTGCCCTGTATCAATTCACTTTCGAATTTCTTGGTACATACGGTAGTCAAGTGCATTGGTCCGCGGTTCTTTTCCTGTTTATCTTGCCTCTTATCGTCACACTGTGGGTGATACCTGCAATAATAGTTGTAGGTGCAACAGAAGGAAGGAGACGGAGTTACATCCTCAAATTTGCTGAAAGATTCGGAATCAGAACCGAATTTGAGCTGAACATCAGAAGAATTATGGAAACCTAACAGTCAATCATAGAAACGGTATATTGATTTGGAGCATTGCATATAGCAGCTGATGTTCGAGGAACTGATAGGGAGTTTATGTTGATGTCTATTGTTACAAAAAAGTTCAGTCTACTTGTAGCAGTCTTCACCTTGACAGTTTTTCTTTCAGCTCAGATATCTACTCCGGTGGTTTCAGTAACCACGCCAAATCATATTCTTGCAAGTGCTGAAAATTCAATTATTTGGGAAACATACCGTCAACCAGACTATATGGATCCGCACGTGAACTATGAGGAAGCTGGTTCATGGATGCAATACAACATCTATGAAACGTTGTTTACGTATCCCTGGGACACTGCGGATACATCACCATCTGTACCATTACTTGCAGAAAATGTTGTAATCTCGTCTGATGGATTAACCTATACCTTCACACTCCGTCAGAACGTCACATTTCATGATGACACTCCCTTCAACGCAACCTGCGTCCAGATGAACTTCTGGCGAATGCTGGGACGTGGTTGGGATGATGGCTTTGGTCCAGTCTGGATGGTCGCAGAACCAATCCTCGGTGGTCAAGCCGTTGAGGATGCAGTATTCGAATATGGAGACAGAAGTCCTGAGCACATTGCTGCTTGGGAGAATTGGGTTGAGAATGTGAGTGCAGTAGTGGTAAATAGTGAATTCGAGGTTGAGATACATCTCGCGTACAAGTATGCTCCATTCCTCTCAATCTTGGCGTATCAAGTCGGAGCAATGATTAGTCCGACATTTTTCATGCCTCACGGAGGCATGTCACCAGAGAGTACGGATCAGACCTTTTATGATGAAGCATGCGGGACGGGTCCATACATTCTCGTTGATTTAATTTGGGATGATAGAATTCTAATGACCAAGAATCATAACTATTGGAGAGAAGCTGATGCGAAGGTCACCCATCCAAATGCGGGTTCGATTGATGATGTCATAATCAAGATAAACTATGATGAAAACAGCAGAATGCTTAGCCTTCAGGCTGGAACCACTGATGCTTGTGACTGGCCAATAACTCATGCATACGACATTTACAACGGGCAAACTACAATTGGGAATGGCACACTCCAGAGTCTAAACCCATCTATAAAGGTGTGGGCTGGTAGCCCAACATATGATACCATGTTTCTAGGATTCAATATGAATCCATACCTCAATGATTCTGGTGTCATCATCCAGAACCCGTTCACTGACTGGGATCTCAGAGTAGCTATATCGTATGCATTTGACTATGATTCCTGCATTGACAACACACGCAATGGCTTCGGTGTACAACTTCAAGGTCCGATACCACATGGTATGTATGCCCATGATACTGGTCTTTTCATGTTTGAGTATGACATTTCACAAGCAGTGACACATTGGAATCAAGCCATGACCAATGGTCTTGACACAATCTTAGCAAACAACTCCTATGAGCTTAACATCTACTACAACGAGGGTAACCATATTCGTGAAGCAACTGCACTAATCATAAAACAGGCACTCGAGGACATCATAGGTAATCCCTCATCCGCAGATCCATCTTCAACACTCACCATTGATGTGGTTGGTCTTGAGTGGACAAACTATCTCTACAAGCTTAGAAACAAGGACCTACCAATATATTGGCTAGACTGGACGCCAGACTTTGCGGATCCACACAATTGTGTTTTAGTCACTGTGAAGTCCACAGGAACTCTCGCTAACCGTATTGGTCTTGTTGGATCTTTGGGTGAGAGTGGTGTGGTATGGGATCATGGGACAGTCGATACATGGATAGATAACGCTGTAGCGGAATCTAATTCCGCACAGAGGATTCTACTGTATGAATACATCCAAGAGGCAATAGTTGACCATTGTGCATACTTGTGGTGTTACCAGTCAACGAGCCTACATGTCGAAAGAGCGTCTATGAATGGATATGTCTTCAACCCTATGCATGATCCTTACTTCTATCACTACTACAAATCAGACATTGTCATCACACCCACAACGACCGATACCAGTCCATCAGAAACGACAAAACCCACAGGCACGTCTACTGGACCCGGTGACAGTCAGATTCAACCATTGATTTTCATTGTATCTATTGGTTCGAGCATCGTCATTCTAGTTGTAGTCGTGCTGATGTGTAAGACAAGGAGGCATCAATAGAAGACTCATATTTGAGAAACACACCTCTGAATTGTAGTCCCAGTAGTAACTTCTCTCACATAACATTCCTTCATTGACTCTCCAATTTCAATAACTGTACAGATCGGATCTCTCATTTTCACCATTATACCAATAGGAGTTCTGTCAACATTGAGGGGGTACTCAGAAAGCTTGGGAACTGCATCTGAACATCAGAAGAATTGAGCAGAGCTCATATTATAACATCATGTGAAGTTCCTCTCTTTCATTCAGAGCTCTGCTGAGGTCGAACCAGAACCCCTCCTTCAATAGTGGGATCCTCATTCTTAACCAGTCCATTCCATACATTTCTGAATGTGTTCTCAATACTCCATAGAACACTATTCTCGCGTGGAGAACGAAAGGCTGTTACTAAGAGCCATGCACAGAAGATGAGGGTTGGAACAACCTTTGAGCTGTGATAGACTATTAACCATATGGGGGCCCAATTCATTGGATCAATGGCAGGTGCATTGCCTGAGAGAAAACTAACAATGGGCATCATTGGTAAGCTCATCAACAGCACTATCATGACAGGTACCCAACGTGCCTTGTCCTCGGGTCGGCCTCTAATCCAAGCAAGCACTAAGAGTGGGAGAATGAACGTGTAGTGGTGTTCCCACACATCAGTCATTATGAAGAAGTAGGTCGTAACGAACAATCCAGTGCACGACCATACATCTCGAGAGTATAATGTTGCAGTGATTGCTAACATAAAGAAGAATCCCATAAGTAGACCAGTGATTTGACTAAAATCAGCACTCTGCAACCCTAGTAGATACAGAATCAACATCTTCAAAGAGTGACTCCCTGCATAACGGGAGATGTAATAATTTCGTGCAGTGTTGAAATCGAGAAAGAATTGAAGCGACTCAAGGCCTGCTGGTACCAAAACAATTGCCAATATTGTCACTGTGAAAGCCACCAAGACTGTCCGGACCCTTCCTGCACCAAGGAGTACAGGTGCAATGAAGAAAGGGATTAATTTCGTAAGCCCCCCAGTCAACCAGGAAACTGTCGTAGTCCATCCTGTTTTCTTCCCCTCAACAAATGATGAAGTGGTCAGTGCATAAAACATCAAGATCCCTGCCATGAGGGTAACCTGCCCCAGAAAGAGCTCGATATAGATAGGCGAGAACACCAACCATATCCCCATAGCGATTCTTCTCTCCCAATCTGGTCGGTCCAAGGACTTGGCGAGTGTTCGAGTCCGGATGATTGCTAGCCACACTGAAACCGTCACTACTCCGACCCAGAGCCAATAAGCAGTGATGGGTGGAACAATATTGAGAATCGCACCAAAGGAGTATGCAAAATAGGGCAGGTATCTGTACGGGTAGAGGTACGGAACGACCAAGGGATCAGGAATAAGATAGCAGCTCAGTCCATTCAATACATTATATCCAGCCTGATAGTAGGCGAAGAAGTCAGCCCCTTGTCCGAGTATGTATTTCGTGTCATGGAATAACGGATTCAATATTCCTGTCCATAACGATGTGATAAACAAGATATGGATGAGAATGGCACTGGTTAAAAAACCCCAGCTCATCCATCTTCGCATCCATCCTCCCATGGGCAACGGAGAAACCTCGTTTCTTAAGATTCTTACTGCAAATCTCAATAATCTCTCGGTATTTTTGAGAGAAGCAACCTTTACTTAGAGGACGACGGTCATGTGCTGGGTCATTTAGATGAGTAGGTATTCAGTGGAAATACAACCTGCAAAAACAGAAGATGCAGGCGCTCTTACAGAAACATGTAGAAGAGCATTTGATTCTGATTCAGAGTTTGGAGCTCCCGGACTAGGGGGACCTCCGGGTTATGACTCTCTCGAATGGAACAGCAACGTGATCAATAATCGATACTTGCAGTACTACAAGATTCTGGCAGATAGGGAGATTGTTGGAGGATTCATTATAGCAGATAGAGGTCTAGATTATCAAGTATGTGAACGAGTTTGGATCGAACCTGACAACATGAGGAGGGGGATTGGCACAAGGGCATTCAATCTGATTTGGAATCTGTATTCCTCCGCAGACCTATGGGTGCTGGGCACCCCGGAGTGGAATACTAGAACAAACTCCTTCTATCAGAGCATTGGGTTTGTGCAGATAGGGAAGACCCATGATTACTCATGGGATGGGATCTACTATGAGAAGAGAATAACCGATGGTTTTCCAAAGGCGATGTCTATGATTGAGGACATCCGTGACAGACAGCAGAGAGTGATTGTCGAGGGAAGGGTGGAGAGAATCGAGGGACCACGTTCAGTGAAATCCCGCAAGACGGGAGACGACCTGAAGGTAGCTGATGTGACTCTCACAGATGACACAGGTTCGATTAAGTTGGTTCTCTGGAACAATCAAATCCCTCAAGTGAAGAACGATACGAGAATTCGAATCGAAGAAGGCTATGTGAAGTCTTATCGAGATGAACTACAGATGAGCGTTGGAAAGTGGGGTATGATCATCACTCTAATTTGATACCTTGGCTCTCAGGTTCGAGTGTCGCATCATCGGTATTCGGAGGCTCAATCTTACGGGCGTATCTGAATGCCACCACAAGAACGACAACACCAATGATGACAAGGACAATAGCTGCGATGAAACTACCTCTGTAGGCATCAGCATTTGAGAATCCCTGGCCAATCAAAATGTCTGCGATAGGTCCTGCAATCAGAGTAGCAGCAATCCCCCAGCTAAGGAAGAAGGTTGTATTATAGTAAGCAAACAAACGACCCCGATATTCTTGGGGGGCTAAACTTGCAACAATGGAATAGCTTGACGCACCAATGATTACTTCTGAAGCACCCGTAAGAAATGCAGCCAATAATGCTAGTGAGAAGTTAGGGGAAACTGCTATCCATATTATCCCAACAATGGAGAATACGATTCCAGTCATCATCACTCTCTTGTCATCAGATTTCGCAACCACTGAACCAACTGCTAGTCCAGCTATCATATTTGCAATGCTTCGAACGTTGCTGTAGATACCAATATCCATTCCAGTCGCATTGAAACCTGTCGGATCCTCTAGGAAGAGCGAGGTTATGACTGCAATCGAATTTCTTCCAAAATTGATGAACACCAGAGCTAGGATGAAGCTCAGGTATACAGTACGTAGTTTTGAAGGCAGATTACTTAATGGGTAGTTCTCTGAATCCACATTATCGTTAGATCTAGAGGACTCTCCCTCCTTGTTCAGATGGATTGCGAAATAGACAATGAAACTTGAAAAGATCATTACTAATGCAGCAATATTGAAAATGCTTCCATTGGCAAACCCACCACTATCATAAAGCGTTCCACCAAGGATCGCTCCACCAATTCCACCAAATCCGCCAATGATTGAGAACTGCCCCATTAGCTTCTTTCTCTCATCAACCTCGGTCAATTCAGAAACCAGTGCGGACCAACCCACATTAGACATACTCCAGAAGACCTCGATGCCACCCAGTGAAAAGATAATCACATAACCCGCGATAATCAACTGATTCATTCCAAGGAATAGCATATACCCAGCAACCATGAAGAAATGCCCAACACCAGCTAGCAACTCACCGACCGCGACGAACTCCACTGGCTTTCGGTACCGGTCCAATAAGTTACCCCAAAGGAGGGATTGAGTCGTCGCGTTTGCTATCATGCCAACTGTAGCCATCAGGGTGACCTCAGTAGTTGAAAGTCCTAAAGACCGCAGATATATTGACAAGAAAGTGTATACGATAGCTCTTCGAAAATTCGTCAGAATTTGGAATGTAGAGAGTCCAGTGAATTCTCTTCCTTTGAGCCTAGAGTACTCGAAAAAACTCAACGTGAACACTCGAACCCAAAATCAGTCTTATATAACATATTCTTGGGGCTTTCAAAATAGAACAAAAGAAGCAGAATAGATAAATGACGAGATGGAGGAGGTCTGCTTTACCTTCGAAAATTGAAACAGGTATCTATGTATCTGAATGTCCAAAAACAATAGGTTTCTATCCCATAGCAGGGATGTTGTGAGTAGTCTTCCATTAATCATAAATCTGAAAGGTCTACTGCTGAACCCCGAGTACAGTAATAATCCCAACGAAGACTCATTGTTTTTGTTATTGCACAATCCGGGCACATACAGCCTTTTTGCTCTTTGTTCATGTTACTGATTCCGAATGTACAGTAGACAGCATTGATTTCTCCAGTATCACAATTTGTAGGGCATTTACTGCATTGGCAGAGATGTATCACCTGTTCTGCGCTTCTCTTGATGTCTGCCTCAGTCATTTGACCCATCATTGCTTTGTACTTCGCTTCGAATGAGTCTGTAGCCCATGTTTCAATATCTGCCATTTATCTCACCACGATTTCAATTCTTTAACAATCGTAAATATCTATGTTTAGTTAGGAAGAGGTTTCAAATTTGTACAAGTCGATAGGTTTTGAAAAGGGAGAATTACATGTATCTCTAATTTGAAGAGAGAGTTAAGGGATATCAAGATACAAGAGAATCATGAGCAAGAGAATACCGAATCCGAAATTATCTCTGAAAGAGCGAAATGATGTTCCTAATGACTATATCATAGCACTTCAGACACTCAAGCGTATTAAAATGGAAGATCAAGAAGTGATGGATTCCTGCTACACTCAATGGAAACAGATTGCAGAGGGCTTATCTATCAGTGATGGCATCGCCTAATTGAGAGAAATGGCACATACTCTGATTCACCATGAGGATTTACTAGTTTTCACACAACAGGTAATGATGAAAATGGGAGTATCAAAAGCGAATGCATTTTGTGTTGCGGATAATCTTGTGGCATCCAACCTCCGAGGGATTGATTCTCATGGAGTTGGCAGACTCAAGAGATATGTGGAAGGAATCAAGACCGGTTATATAGTCCCTGATGCAGAACCTGTTATAGAAAAGGAAACACTTGTCATTGCAAGCATCAACGCGATGAATGGATTAGGGCAACCTGCAGGCGTCTTTGGTATAAAGAAAGCAATTGAAAAGGCATCGAACACAGGAGTGGGGATTGTTACGGTTTTTGATTCCAATCACTATGGTTTTGCGGGCTATTACGCAATGATGGCACTAGAACATGACCTAATTGGAATCTCAATGACAAATTCAGAACCACTTGTGGTGCCCACTTTCAGCAGGAATGCAATGATTGGGACTAATCCAATCGCTTTCGCAGCTCCCACAAAGAGTGAAAGATCATGGGTGATGGACCTAGCAACGAGTGTTGTACCAAGTGGTAAGCTTGAGGTTTATGACAGGACTAGAAAGAAAATTCCATTGGGATGGGCAACAGATGAAACTGGTCACAGTACCGATGATCCGGCACAAGTCCTGAAAAACCTATATCGGGGACTTGGCGAAGGTGGCATATTCCCATTGGGCGGGGAGGGCGAGCTCCATGGAGGGCATAAGGGATATGGACTAGCGACAATGGTGGATGTTCTCTGTGGAGTACTATCCGGTGGAAATTACCTGAGGGATTTGAAATTCTTTAAAGAGGGTAAACCGAGTCATCCAAGAATCGGACATTTCTTCATGGCACTGGACCCATCATACTTCATTGATATTGATTCATTCAAAACCAGAATGGATGACATGATTGTTCGTTTGAAAAATGCTGAGAGAGCAGAGGGACAGGGTAGAATCTTCGTTCATGGGGAGAAGGAATTTGAGGAACAAGATCAACGTGAGGAGAAGGGAATCCCTCTTGATGATAAGACTATAGAGAGTCTTATTGCGTTCTCAGAAGAATTTTCCATTGACTTGAAATTCATTGAATCAAACTAATTTGAAAGAAAAAGAGAACAAGTGTATACATAAGTCAGGATTGCATCAGGGACTAAAAGGAGGATTGAGTCTGTCTTGCCGCCTAAGAAGAAACCCTCAATGATATCCCGAGTCTGTGGAATGATTGTTGCTTTAATTATAATCGTCGTTGCAGTGTGGATCGGATTGACTGCGCAGCAAATGGGGCAGGATTTTATGATGTATGGAGTCTTTGGAATTGCAGCACTCTGTTTCATCATGTGTCTTGCTATCGCCTCAGGGCGGGTTTCACCAGCCAGTTATGTGGGATCTTTGGATATGTGAGGCAGAACTTGCATCCTAGTCCATATTTGGCAGGTACGTCTCTCAAAGGTTTCGTCAACTTCTCTCAACAACTGCTTGTAGTCGTTCATAGGCTTCCATACCTTCTGAGAAAGGACAAACCTTGATGCATACTGAGCACCCATAGTATTGCGCGAAGTACTCGAAGCATTCCTGCTGAGAGACATGTGTGATTCGACCATTTTCATGTGCTACGGACTCATCAAGGATTGCTCTCGGGGGACATTGATCAACACATATTCCGCACACTTGGCAATAATCTTCGATCCACGCATGAGCATTGGTACTAGCAAAAGGAAGATTCTGAATACTCGTGTAGACTGCAGCCAGTCTCACTCTGGGACCAAACTCAGGGGTGATTAGGAGACCATGCTTACCAACCCAACCAATCCCAGCTTTCTGAGCAAGAGGAGGAAACAGGACCAGACCTCCAAGAGGGTGATCAGCCTGTGCTGCATAACCGTGTTCTCGAAGGAAATCAGAAATCTTGTTGGCCACCTTTCCTAATTCATCATAAGTTCCAAACACCATGTTCATTGTTGCTTGGCTTGGAGCCTTGTCAATTTTTTCCTTACTCATCTCCATAGCAAGTAAAATGGCATTATCAAAGAGTACCCCCATCTTCTGAAAGATGAGGTCTTGAGGAAGCTTGACGAACTCTAATGGACCAACACCATGGGAATGTGCAAATTCCTTTAGTTCCTCCAGAAATTCTGGGGAAGCTTGCGTGGAGGCATTGACGGGATTATCAGTAATTGAATCGACTGAAAGATGGATATTCTTTATGACTGACAGGAGGCGTCTCACTGGAAACATGTGCCTTATTTCAATGTCATCTCGATTCTGGATGAGGTCCAGCATCTCAAAAGGAATCTCAAACCTAGTTGGTGAGTTCAGAGTTGGAAGCAGCACTCCGTCAATCTCGGAAGTAGACCTTTGTTTTGCAATCAGTTTCAATATTCTAGGTTTGCCAAACACCTTAACGAAAGATGTTGTTATCTTGTGTTTTATTCCCATGGCAAGTAGTTACTCCGTTTCATTGGTTTTTTGTGCATACGAGTCGTTCTGACTTCTAAGTAGGAATTTTCTCTTAGATAAAACCTAGCGTTGGAGGAGAGGAAACTAATGTACAAGAAGGGGGAGAAACCCCTTCCTGCCATTTAGCAATTCGTGGTAATCAAAACATACCAACCGAAGGTTCCCGGCACAGGGTCAGTGCAGACATACCCGAATCCATATGCATGGTCATTGACAGGATCATCCTGCTGTGGATACAACGGATTCGCTGATTTCGAGGCATAAAATACTGCAGATACAATATCACTACCCTCAGTTTCCGCGCAGGCTCTGAACCAAGCATCCTTAATCGTATGAACAGGAATGGTATAGAACCCGGTCATATACATAGCAAATCGCTCACCTCTAGTCTGAGCGTTGTGGCTAGTTGATTGAAATCCACAGACCATATGTACTCCTTGCATTGTTGCCGCCCACCGTTCGAATACGTTATGACCTGTTTTGTTTTCCCATCTGAATGGACTGCACGCATCAATCGCAATAGTGTCAAGATCACCATCGCCCCATCTACATTCTCTGAAAAGGAGTGACTTGTCGTCCTCATTTGACCTAAAGGATACACCATCAGGACCCCCATGGTCTTGATAATATACAAAGTCCACAGCATCGACCCATTCATCATCTATGCCACCGAAGGCTTCAGCTTTAAAATCACGCTCCCATGCTGAGTAGTCACCCCAATTGAATTCTTGACTGTAGCCTCCGACGCCACCCATCCAATTGTAGAAGCCCTCGCTGTTCTGCTCAGAGTATGGTAATGGTTTCCAGACAGACCAACCACACCATTCAATGCCAACCTCCTT
>Ga0180437_10009721_pt1 | contig 11851 bp, 10 predicted proteins | sample SS_ome_4_FD_132410 | JGI IMG/M metagenome (GOLD analysis project Ga0180437, IMG submission 132410) | Hypersaline lake sediment archaeal communities from the Salton Sea, California, USA - SS_3_D_1 metaG | ecosystem: Environmental > Aquatic > Non-marine Saline and Alkaline > Hypersaline >... | reverse complement strand
GGATAGACGTGGAAGGTCTCCTCGGCAGTCGTGTTGCCGTGAAACAGTTCATAGCGGGTATTGTTGACCCCATAGTCCCAACTTATCACACAACGAGCGTCGCCTTTGCTCACCAGATGTACTTGGCTATAGCGACACTCCTTGTCGTGCATCGGCTCAAAGTTGTAGCCCTTCGACCGGGTGCCCATCGTCTCCAGCCACTCGGCGGTGACCCAGGCGTCTCCCACGTCCCAACAAGGGGTGTATTGGGCCTTCTCCCAACACACCAATCGCCAGGGCTGTTCTGTTTCCACAATCAGTGCGTCTCCAATCAATTCCGAGTACGTCAACTCTTTATTGTAGGCTTTCATCAGTCTAACACCTCTCGCGCCACGTCAATCCAATTGTGAATGGCCGCCAACTCGGTCGGCAAGTCACGAATAACTTCCAGCGAGTCGAGCTTGACGTAGCAATCTACGTCCTCTGGAATTTGAGCCACGACGCCTTGGAGGAACCGCTTCTGGTCACCTGGTGACGCCATCTGTGCCTTGTCAACTGGATCCAAACAGATCTCCAACGGCACCCCGCCCCCCCCCATCACCCGACAGGCCTCAGCCACATCGGTCCACGGTCCACAGTGAAAAAGGTCCAGGATCGGGATGCGGGCGATGTCATCCATCAGCTTCGTCGTGTTACCGCAACTGTGCCAGTAGAAGATGCCACCGTAGTGCTCGCTCAGCCCCATTTCCAGGGGCAGGATCACATCCCGATAAAGGTCGGGTGAGAGAGTAGGGCAGTTCACGTCATCGTTCCCTATCAGCCCCCGCGTGCGCTCGACGCCCAGGAAACGGTCGCATTCCGCCTGCCACGCCAGCCGGGCCTCGATGACGAAGCGCAATAGTTGCTGAGCGAACTCCAGGTCGAGGAGTAGATCCACCAGAAACTGGTCGAAACCCCTGAGTTCACACGCCACACCAAAAGGTCCCATGATCCAGTCGGGGAATTTGACCAGGAAGTCGTCGTCCAGGATCTCAACCATCTCGGCGTAGAAGCGATGCACCAAGGGCATAATACCGCTTCGGTAGAAGTCGGGGGGCGACAATCCATTCAAGTCCTCCCGACCTTGGATGGGAGGATTCAGATAGTCAAGCCAGGGATGCCCCTGCTGGGTAAAGCCATAGGGCACGCCCAACACGCTTCCTTCCAACAACGTAGCGAACAACAGGCGCAAGCTTTTGTCAATGTACGTGTCGTCTTTGAAGTATTGAGCGTGATAGACCTTCATTTCGAGCTGGGCGGTCAGGTAAGTAAGGGGATGCTCAAAATACGCTTTCGTGTCAAATCCCAGGATCTCGGACCACATGGCCAAAGCAGGTTCGACGACAAACGGGATCGGGCCGCTATCTCGAGGCGTGGGCAGGGTGCGGATAAAGGCAGGCTCCCAGCGCTGGTGCGGCAGAATCTGCCAGTGGCGGGCCCGGGCCTGATTCTCCGAACTCTCGTGGATCTCCCGCACATGGTCCATAAGTGTTTTGATACGCTCGCGACTGACTTCCATCGTCCGCCTCACACTAGCCTTTCAAGGCACCAGCCGTCATCCCGCGGATAAACTGCTTCTGGAAGAAGAAGTAGAAAATGACGGGCGGCAGGGAAGCCAGGCTCAAGGCCGCCAGCATGGGGCCCCAGTCCGCAGACCAGATATCCCTGAAGGACATCAGCGCCAGCGGGATGGTGTTGAGTTTGGGATCACGCAGGAAAGTCAGCGGGTACATAAAGTCGTTCCACAGGAAGACGAAATAGAAGATGGCGATGACGGCCAGTCCACCGCGCGCCAGCGGCAATGCCACCCGCCAGAATACGCCCAGTTCGGAACAGCCATCAATGCGCGCCGCTTCCAGGATCTCGGTCGGGACCGTGATAAAGAAGGAGCGCATCACAAAGACGCCAAAGGATGTCGAGCTGAAGTAGATCACGAATAGGGAAAGATAGCTGTTGATCAGGTGCAAGCGGTCAAGCAAGATGAAGTTGGGAATGATCGACACGTGAGGGGGAACCATCATGCCAGCCAGCCAGAAGTAGAACAGAAACATTTTGCCCGGAAAATCGAGCTTGGCGAAGACGTAGCCGGCCATGGTCGAGATGGTCAGGATACCACCCAAAGAGACGGCAGTGATGAAAATGCTGTTGATAAAAGCCCGTCCAAATTTGGCAACCTGCCAGGCTTCCCGGTAATTTTCCAGGGTTGGCTGCAGCGGCAGCGAAAACGGGTAGGTCGTAACCTCCCAACTTTCCTTGAGTGAGCCCAGCAGCATCCACAGGACCGGATAGGCAACAATTACCAAGACCGCCAGACACAGAGTATAGAAGACCAGCAGCGATAGTGCGCGTCGCGCATTGACAGAGTTGAGAATCATCAGTCCTCCTCTAGTATTCCACCTTCTCGCCCCTGGTGCGCAGCCAGAACTGCATGCCGCTGACGGCGAAGGTAATTAAGAACAAGACCACGGCAATGGACGAGCCGTATCCCACGTGGTTGAACTTAAAAGTTTGGTAATACATGCGCACCGAGAGAACCTCAGTTGCGAAGAAAGGGCCCCCCCCGGTCATCACCACCACCAGATCAAAGAGCTTGAAGCAAACAATGGTGGACAGGATGACAACCACCGTGATCGTCTCCCGCAGCAGGGGAATAATGATGCGCCATATCACATCCCAGGCGGAGGCCCCGTCCACCTTGGCCGCATCAAACAACTCCTCAGGAATGGCTTCCAGGCCGGCGATAAAGAGAAACATGCTGAGGCCAAATTCCTTCCACATATGGACAGCCATCAACACATACAGGGCCAGCTTGGGATCCCCCAGCCATACGGGCTGGATATTGCCCAGTCCGATGTTGCGCAGAAAGACATTAATAAGACCCTGGGAAGGGGACAGGATGAAGCCGAACAAGATACCTACCACCACCAGGGAAAGGACGGTAGGCATGAAGTAAACCCCTCGGAAAAAGGTGGACAACTTAAACTTCTGTTCTAAGATGAGGGCCAAGGCCAAAGCCAGCACGGTCTGTACGACGATGACCACAATCACGAATTGAATGTTGTTTTTCAACGCACCCCAAAAGAACCTGTCACCCAGCATTTTGCTGTAGTTTTCCAGCCCGACCCACTTCATGGTGGCGAAGCTGAAGCCCTTCCAATCCAGGAGGCTGAAGAAGAACACCCCCAATATGGGCAAGATGTGAAAGGGGACGTAGAAGATCAATCCGGGCAGTAATAGCAGGTAAGCAGTCAGGCTACGTTGGGTGCTGATGCGGAGCCTTGAGCGAGGCTGAGCCCATCTTAGACTAGAGTTCGCTTGCATAAACAAGTCCCTCGCAATCGCTTGAACAGCAATCAGACAGCGTATGTCAAAAAAGCGGGGCTCCCTTTTGGGGTCTTGAGAAGGCCCCGACAAAAGGAAGCCCCTTACCAGCCCTGTCATTACTCCAGGGACAGACTACCTTCTGCCTCGTGTAACTCCTCGATCAACTCAGCCCATTCTTCCGTAGTGATCTGTCCAGAGAGGATACCCGTGGAACCTGCCCAATGGCCGTCGTTGCGCACTGGCGCAGGGATGTAAAGCTCCAGCAGATCGACTACCTTTGCGGACTCCAGGTAATCGGCAATGGCGACCATCTCCGGACCGGCGGTATTCTCATTCACCGCATCCCTGACAGCCAAGAATTCCTGAGCCAACTCGACCCACAACTCGGCGTTCTCCTGGCGGGTGATGTACTCCACAAACATAGTTGCCTCGTCAACGTGCTTCGATTTGCTGGCGATCGTCCATTGCACGTTGCCGCCGGCGAGTGCTGTGTCCTCGCCGCTTATGCTGGGAATGGGTATGAATTCGAACTCCCAGTCTGGCGGGGCCAGATCGCCGCCCTTCTGATACAGATGCCAGGAACCGGCCTGCCAGAACGCCCCATCACCCTGGAAGTAAAGGGCCCTTCCAACGTCGCGGTCATCGGCGGCTGCACCGGGTGCCAGATAGCCCTTATCAACCATTTCTTCGAAGTGGCTGAGAGCAGCGACCACATCGGGGTCTGTCCACTTTTTCTCCCGGCTGGCCAGCTTCTGAATGTCCTCCGGGGACAGGTTCTTCTGGAGCAGGTGCATCACCCAGTGCCCACCGGTCCAGCCAGCTCCCCCACCACCAAAGGCCAGGGGTATCTCCCCGTTCTCCTTCAGCGTCTCAAACATGGCCATCAGGTCATCCCACGTCTCGACGGTAGTGGGATCGAGGTCATATTTACCCAAAATCTCGGGGTTGTACCAGAGCAGGTCCAGGACGAGAACGCCCCAGGGGATGGCGTAACGCCGGCCCCGGATCACGGAGTTGACCTCAGCAGTACCAGGCACGAATCGATCTGAGTGCTCCTCATACCAGTTTGTCAGATCGTAGATCAAGCCGGCGTCCACGTATTCCATCAACTCAGCGCGTGACTCAGTGACAAACACATCGGGCGGCTCCCCACCGAGCATCGCCGTGCGCAAGGTCTCCTCCCAGACGTCATTACTGATCCCCCTGTGTTCGACGGTAATCCAGGGATACTCCTCCTGGAAGCCGGCGATCCACTCATCCATCGCTGTGGTCTTGGGCGGGGCGGTGAATTCCGTCCAGACGGTAATCGTCACCGGTGTTGGTGTGGGAGTGACCACTACCTCAACCTCTTTCTCGACGATGACTGTCTCCTTAACCACCACTTCCTTCTCCACTACCGGAGCGGGGACACAGGCGGTGACGACGGTCCCCAGAAGACCCAGCACGATAATCCACGTCATCAGTTTGAAGGCTTTCATTTTTCCCTCCTTCGAGTAGCTCATCCTTACCTTGATGTCGAAGCCAGAACGACAAAGCGCACCGATTGGTGCGGTTCGGCCTGCGTGGCATCTATGCCACACGTGTTTGCTTTCTCCCTATCACCCCCTTTCAATCCGTCGCTGTGACCGCGTGACACGCGGTGATAAAGACTTGCGAGTCGACGGTGACTCCCACTAAGGCCTCAAACCAGAGCAACATCCGCTTGGTAAAAGCCATGGTGTCGATTTCGTGAGGAAGCTCGCTGGCCAAAGTACAATCGCGCAACAGGATCACCTTAAAATTGCGATAGAGGGCGTCAAGCACTGTGCTCATCAGACAGGCATCCAGACGGAAACCAACACAAATGAGATTACGCACCCTCAAGTTACGGAGAAGGCTCTCCAATCGAGTTTCGAAAAAACCGGAATAGGTATGTTTGCGGATGTAGAAATCGCCAGGCTGAGGGGCAACCGCCTCAGGAAATCGCAATTGGTTGGAAAGGCCATAGGTGTATTCGCGAGGGTCCACAGAGTCCTCGGTGAAGGCGCCTTCCATCTCGAAACCCAGGCTTTTGCGTAGCTTGTGAGCAAACTCCGAGCGTCCCAGACCAATTCGAGGACCGCTGTTGGTCACGTAAATGATGGGCAAATCTGCAAGTCGGGCGGCCGATAGTGCGGGGCCGATGTGCTCAAGCGTGATATCACGCCATAACTGATAATCTTTCAGGGACAGAGCTGTCTCCTCTTCACGAGGCGCTCCATCAACTTTCCTATCGATGTCGGGCAAGTAAACATCCACCAGGACAAAAGCTGTCTCTGCCGGACGAATTACTAAGGTCTCTTCGCCATGTCCCAGATGCTCTTCAGCGGGGAACCAGCGGTAATAGCGTGCCTTGAGGTTGAGCATAGCGGCGCTCCTTCGACGCCTGATCTGGACTCGCGACTGCGCAAGAGCCAGAATTAGCTTTCAGTTTCAGCCTGTTGGGGATCGGGCACGGCGAAACGAGTTCGCAAGTGCTCCAACATCCTTCGCTGTGCTTTTTGGGGATTCCGTTCTTTGATCGCCTCCAAGATCTCTCTGTGGCCCTCCAATGACCTGACCAATCGGCCTGGAACTTGGAAAAAGTCCTCGACCGGATCACGCGAGAGATACAAGAGAAGCTGATGAATTTGAAGCAAAACCCGATTGCCCACCGCCTTGGTCAGCGCCAGATGGAACTCAATGTTCTCGTCAACGCCCGTGCCCCCGTCGGCAACGACCGCTTCCATCCGCTCCACGATGCTCTCCATGTGCTTTATGTCGTCCTCAGTGGCAGATTGGGCGGCAATCAACGCAATTTGGGGCTCAAAGAACTCCCGAACCTCCAGAAGCTCTACCACGTGGTTATCTTCCTGAAGCATACTCTCCAACAGTTGTATTTGCTGTGATTGGGCCGATCTCTCGGTGACAAAGGTCCCTTGACCGGGCCGGATTTCTATATAACTCATCACCTCAAGCACACGCAATGCTTCGCGCACAGAGGGACGCCCAATGTTGAGTTGCTCGGCCAGCTCTCTCTCGGATGGCAACTGCATGCCCTCGGGCCACACGCCGTCCTCGATGTTGGCTTTGATCTGCTCAACAATCGCTTCATAGACTTTTGTCTTTTGGATAGGCGTTAACACGGTCGAAACACTCCAAAAACGTTGGCACAGGGAGAAGTGGCAAATTGGCAAGATGTCAGGTGGTAAGTGGTCTTACCGCAACTATATCACACTATAGAAATAATGTCAAGCTTTCCCGCCCCCCAAGTGTGTCCCAGAATTTAGTGGAGTTTGCTATCGCGAGATTTAATATCCGGCGAGGAATGGCCTGGATATGGCTATCCAGGCCGAGCCACCTGAAATTTGGGACAGACCCCAACCCCCCGTTTCCTCAGAGAAAACGGGGGGCTGGGAAACCTCTGAAATATCTTATCAGGTGTCGCTCGGCCGCGGCCGCTGCTCGTGGCGCCAGTCCCGGACCGCACGGCGCAGCTCGATGGCCCCATCCTTGAGCGCGCGGCGTGCGTCGCGCAGCGACCGCCCCGCCTCGCGCAGCGTCTCCCCCGCTGCCTCGCGATCCGTCACCTTGCCGTCCTCATCAAAACCGGCGTGCTCGTCCAAGACCGCTTTTGCCGCTTCGTAATGGCCACGGGCCTCATCCAACTTCGCCACAAAGGCATCGAGCCCAGCCTGGAGCCCGCTCACTTCCTTTCCACCAGCAGCCAGCTTGTCGATCCACCCCTGGACGAAATCAGCTACCTCGTCGGCATGGCCCAGGTGCAGCGCCAGATCCTCGACGGCATGCTGGAGTCGCAGATAGGCAAACTCCAGACGCAGCGCACGGCCTTCACCAAACTCTTCCTGCACCGACGGTACGTCATCCCCGGCGGCCAGAGTCGGCGTCGCGCCAGCGAACATCACGCTGCTCAACAGCATGGCAGCCAGCGCCACGCTCCCCACTACCCGCCACCACAAACTCTTTCCAGTCAAGCGCTTCATCAGTTTTACCTCCATTCAGTTGGTATGAGTTTTCTTGACTTGTACCCCTATTTTAGCGCGGGGTTGTTACCTGGCTATTAGGTATTTGTAAAAAAAACGTAAAATGGTCGATTAGTAAGAAGGGATTGGACTGTTCGCCTGGCGGGGTTGATGATCGTCGTCGGCTTGGCTATCGTGCAACGTAAGAAGAAGTAGCTTCGTATATTAGTGGGAAGCTCCACTTTGCCATATATATGGCAGTGAAGTAACATACGCCGGTTATTAGGAGACCAACGTGTCTGAACTGGATATCACCGACCTATTAATCACCGGGGTGACGATCTACGGGCCCGCGACACTCAGCCTGGCTATGTTTTTAGGTACCCTGGGCATCCCGGTACCCTTACCCATCCTGGCCTTGGCGGCTGGCGCCTTTGCGCGGCACGGCTTGGTCAGATGGGGCCTGGCTGTTTTCGCGGCTCTGGCTGGCGCAACATTGGGCGACAGCCTGGGATATGTGATCGGGCGTTTTGCCAGTGACTGGGCGCAGCGCCGCTATGGGGACTCTGGGACGTGGCGCAAAGCGCGCAATCGGTTTCACCGAAATGGGGATCTGGCTATATTCATCACTCGCTTCCTGCTCACCCCGCTAGCGGTCCCGACTAATCTGATTGCGGGCATCAGCCGTTACCCGTATCGACTGTTCTTTATCTACACCGTTGCCGGTACAATGGTCTTTATCGTTTTTTTCGGTGGGCTGGGTTTTATGTTTAGCGAGCAGTGGCGGGCCCTGGGCGCGTTCATCGACAACTATTTCATCTGGCTGGTTGCGGCGACGACGGTTGGCGTCGTGGTGTATCTTGTAACTCGCCGCTTGTACCGGGACAGGGGACGCCGGACCACGCGCGGACTGGACTCTGAATCTAACAAGTAGAAGCCTAATAGGCACAGCCAGCGAAGTATTTTGGAAGGACAGCGAATGTTACGGCGGCTGTCCTTTTTGCGCCAGTTGCCACGAGGTTTGATCCTGAATCGATTTTCGACATAAGAAACGGCTTAATCTTCTACACATCTCCCCCACCTCTTCATAATTCCTTCACAGCTATGCTTTACATTAAGATCGGCTCTGAAAAAAACCTGAATATATGAAAGGAGGTGGTACTATGGAAAAGGTCGTTAACGAACTACGTGTGATTGAGACCGACGACGGCTTTCGGATCGAGATCAAGGGCGACAAGGAGAAAATCAAGGCCCTTATGTCGGACTTCGGCAAGCACAGACGCCGGCCTCACCCAGGCGCACGCCACTGGGGACCGCCCGTTCCCTTCGGCCCCTGGATGTGGCTGAAGGCGGCATGCCACGGCCCGTGGGATTTTGAGGTCGAGAAAGAAGAATCCACCGAAGCCACAAAGGCATAAAAGAGGCCAACTCAAAGAGTGGTCCGCTGAGTTTGGAACTCAGCGGACCACTCTTTTACACCTCCAATCTCGGACAGCCGCTCCCACATATTCGCACCTAATCGGCGGTTTTCCGCAGATCCGTGGTTCTAAAGTCTGTCTTCCCCCCACAATGAATTTGACAGTTCGCCAACCTGAACGGTACAATCGCTGTTTGGTATGACTCTCCATGCAGCTTTGACGCTGGTCATCTTAATAGCCACATTGGTGGTCCTGGCAAGCCAGCGTCTGCGCCCGGACCTGACAGCACTGTGCGTCACGCTGGCCTTGATAATAACCGGCGTCCTCAGTCCTACTGAAGCCTACAGCGCTTTCGCCCAGCCGGTAATCATCATCATTCCCTGCGTCTTCATTCTGGGCGCTGCGCTCTACGAGACGGGGGTAGCAACCCTCATCGCCAACCAACTGATGCGCATCGGAACCCAGAGCCCGGCGATTCTCATTCCTGTGATTATGTTAACTGCCGGGCTGCTGAGTTCGGTCGTGACCAGTATGTTGATCATCGCGGTGCTGATGCCGGCCGTGCTGCGCATCGCCCGCCGGGCACGCCTGGCCCCCTCTCTGTTGCTCCTGCCGCTGGTTTCAGGAGCCACCATGGGCAATCTTCTGACTCTGATTGGTGCTATCTCGCACCTGGTCGTCAGCGACCTGCTGGCGGTCAGCGGCTATGAGCCGCTGGGTTTCTTCGCCCTGACTCCCATTGGCCTGGCTTCGCTGGCGTTGGCCATTGGGTGGTACTTGCTGGTAGGACGCCGTTTGTTGCGCGGTGAGATGCCCGCCGAACCACAGCTTCCCTCGCTGGATGAGGTGGAACGCGACTACCGTCTGGATCAACAACTCCACCGTCTGCGCATCCGCTCCGTCTCGGATCTGATCGCGCAGCGCCTCGACACGTGCGAGCTGGGCACCGCATTTCGCTTGAATGTGATGGCTGTCAAACCCAGTGGCGGGGGGCTAGAACCGGCAAAGCCGGATCACGTTCTGGAGCAAGACGACATTCTGATCGTCGAAGGCTCACTGGGTGACGTGCTTCAGGCAGCCAACCTGCATCATCTGGAGGCGAAAGGATCTGTGCCCCTGGATGAGTTTAACCTGCTTGAGCAAGACAACCTACGCCTGGCAGAGTTGATCGTTCCGCTCCGTTCAGATTTGGTGGGCAAGACATTGGCCCAATGTCGCTTTCGGGAGCGCTACGGATTGAATATCCTGGCAGTGCATCGCCAAGGTCAATCCATTCGGGAGGATCTGCCTCGACTGCACCTGGACGTGGGCGATACGCTGCTGGTCCAGGGGCCCATCAGTTATCTGCGCCAAATCGGGCGGGACATGAACCTGATCTCGGTCACCCAGTTGGGACCTCAGCCCGGAGACCGCATCACCAGCAAAGCCAAGCTGGCGCTTGGCATCCTGGGCTTGATGGTGATCTGCGTTGTAACCGGGCTGGTCCCTCTGGCTACGGCCAGTCTGGCGGCGGCTGTGGCCCTGATCCTGACCGGCTGTTTGAGCGCCGAGCGCGCTTATGCAAGCGTTCAGGGTCACATCATCGTTCTGATCGGCGGCATGCTGCCGTTGGCTATGGCCCTGGAGAAGACGGGTGTGGCCGAACTGATCGCCGGATGGCTTACCAACCTCAGCCACGACGTCGGTTGGATGGGCGCCTTGTTACTCTTGTGTTTGCTCACCTCCTTGATCTCGCAAATTGCCTCAAATTCGGTGGCGGCGGCACTGATGACGCCGATTGCAGTCAGTCTTGCCGTGGCCGAGGGTCTCACCCCCTACCCGTTCGCCATCGCCATCGCAGTAGCCGCCACGACTTCCTACATCACTCCACTGACCAACGCAGACAACCTGATGGTCCGTGAAGCAGGTGGATATACTATGCGCGACTATCTGATCAACGGCTTGCCCATCTTTCTAATGCAAATGACGCTGCTTATACTTTTTCTTTCCATACTACTGTGATACGAAGACCTGTCAGGGTATGAAAACCCAACTGGTCTGGTAAATTCTTCCTGTAGATTTTCCTGAAGAGACGTGATATAATTGTGATGGACATCGCAATTCTTGGCTCACAACTGCTCCCAATTAAATACCAGGTGAAGAATGATGAGTGATTTGGTTGGCAGAACCCTCAGTAAGTATCGCGTTGTTGCCCGGCTGGGTCGGGGCGGTATGGCCGAAGTCTACAAAGCCTATCAACCCGGCCTTGACCGATACGTAGCGATCAAGGTGATGCATAGCCATCTGGCCGATGATAAAGACTTCATCGGGCGTTTTGAGCGTGAGGCAGCGGCAGTGGCCCGCTTACGCCATCCCCATATCGTACAGGTTTATGACTTCGACGTTGAAAGCGGCTTATACTTCATGGTGATGGAGTTTGTCGAAGGTCCTACGCTCAAGGCTGAACTTAGTGAGCGTGTCTCTGAGGGCCAGATCTTCACCCTTCCGGAGACGTCGCGCATCATCACGGCCCTGGCCAGCGCCATTGATTACGCGCACTCCCGAGGCATGGTCCACCGCGACTTGAAGCCGGCCAATATTATGTTCACCTCCGAGGGACAGGTAGTGCTAACAGACTTTGGCATCGCGCGCATCGTGGGTGCGACTCGTTACACGCTGACCGGCGCCATCTCAGGAACCCCCGTATACATGTCGCCGGAACAGGGACAGGGTGAACGAGGGAATGAACGCAGCGACATCTATTCGTTGGGCGTAATACTCTACGAGATGGTAACCGGACAAGTTCCTTTCGACGCGGATACCCCCTTTGCCATCATTATGAAGCATATCAATGAACCGCTGCCACTGCCAACCGCGGTTAACGCCAACATCCCAGAAAACGTAGAACGAGTGATCCTCAAGGCGATGAGCAAGAATCCCGATGACCGCTTCCAGGCGGCGGGTGAAATGGCCAAAGCTCTAAGGAAGGCGAGTGGCGTGACCGCCGATCAAACGATAGCGGCTGTGCCTATCACCACTATCGCGCCAGCACCCCGCGTGAAAGAAGTGTCTGTGGAAGCAGGCCTGGATCGCATCCCCACGCCTGAGCCCGATCGGGTCACCGAAGCTTCG
>Ga0180437_10009720_pt1 | contig 11853 bp, 9 predicted proteins | sample SS_ome_4_FD_132410 | JGI IMG/M metagenome (GOLD analysis project Ga0180437, IMG submission 132410) | Hypersaline lake sediment archaeal communities from the Salton Sea, California, USA - SS_3_D_1 metaG | ecosystem: Environmental > Aquatic > Non-marine Saline and Alkaline > Hypersaline > Sediment... | reverse complement strand
CTGATCATCCTCGACGAGGCCCAGCGCATCAAGAACTGGCGGGCCAAGACCACCCAACTGATCAAGAACCTGACCTCGGAATACGCCTACGTGCTGACCGGCACCCCGCTGGAGAACAGGCTGGACGAACTCTACTCCATCGTCCAGTTTCTCGACCGGCGGTTGCTGGGCCCGGCCTGGCAGTTCATGGCCGAGCACGTCATCCGCGACGAGTGGGGGGCCATCGTCGGCTACCGCGGCCTGGACAAGGTCAAACGCAAGATCGCCCCTATCTTTTTGCGGCGGCGCAAGGACGAAGTGTTGCACGACCTGCCGGAGCGCATTGACAGCACCTATTACCTGGAACTGGGCCCGGCCCAGCACCGGCTCTACGTCCCCCGCGAGGCCGAGTTGCGCAGCATGTTCAACGTGCCCAGAGAGGACTGGACGCCGGAGATGATGGGCCGTCTCCTCCAATTGATCACCGAGATGCGGGAGATTTGTGACGCAGCCGAGTTGGTGGATGGTGGGGTGAAGGGATCCAGCAAGATGGCCGAACTGCCAGCCATCGTCGAGGACTGGGTGGTGGATGGGGGTCACAAGGCCCTCGTCTTCACGCAATGGGAACGGGTGACCCGTCTGGTGGAGGAAGCGCTGGGGGGCTTGTCGGTGGGGATGGTCCGTTTGCACGGTGGCTTGTCACTCAAGGAACGAGAGCGCATCATTGACCGCTTCCATCAGGACCCCGACTGCCGGGTGTTCATCTCCACCGACGCCGGGGGGCTGGGGCTGAACTTGCAGGCGGCCGACATGGTCATCAACGTGGACCTGCCCTGGAACCCAGCCAAGCTGGAGCAACGCATTGGCCGGGCCCATCGCATCGGCCAGAGAAACGCCGTCAATGTCATCAACCTGCTGGTGGAGGACACCATCGAGGAACGGGTGCTGGAGATCATCTATCAGAAGCAGCAACTGTTCGCGGCCATGTTCGACACCGACATTGACGAAATCAACCTGGCCGCCCGCAGCCGGGTGGAGGAGATGCGTGAATTGGTGAGCCAGTTGATAGCCTCTCCTTCAATTCTTCCATAGGAGAATGCCTTCTTCTTGTACCTGGCGGCCAAATGCTGCCGACGCAGCGCGCAGGTCAACCAGGTCCACCGTGAATGGGATATTGGAAAAGTCCAACATCTCCCTGGCCAGACTTAATTCTCTGCTGATGTCTTCTGCAGCCAGGATGGCGATGTCAAAGTCAGAGACGACCGTATGCGTACCCGCAGCTCTGGAACCGAACAGGTATATTGTACATTCCTTGCCCTTGAACACACTGGCCAGTATGTCTTTGACCTGAGACAGGTAACGATGGTGGACTGATTCCGTTTGTGGGTGGGTAGCGCCCATCTGTTCGCCCTCATTGCTTCACGGACATAGACGCGGATACAGGGTATTCCAGCCAGGGATTTGCTCAGGGGGATGCGGGGAGGACGAAATCCTGACCGATGATGAGGCGGATGTCTACCTCGCTCTTCAGGTTGGGGCTGCGGCGGATGTTCTCCGGGGTCACGTTGAACAGCACGGCCAGGCTTTGGATGGTGTACTCCTTGCCCGTATAGTCTATGATGATGGACTGGGGATAGTCAAAGCGGTCCGCGTTGCTGAACTCTACCACGTGATAGCCCTGTTTCTTGAGGTAGGTGGCCGTCTGGGCGGCCAGGTTTCCGGTGGGGGTCCCGTTTTGGACCGCGATCTTGGCTCCCTCTTGTGCCAGGCGGTTGATCTGTTCGGCTGGTGCGGCTTGGGGTTGAGAGGAAGGGGCCGGGGGTGGGGCAGCGGGAGAAGTGAAAAGCTCTTCTACTTTGGGCCGGATCTTCTCCCGAATGGGCAGCAGCACCCAGGCACCAGTGGGGGTGATGTGCTCGACGGTCATGTTGGGGTCAATGACCACGGACTTTATGTTGTCCTGCTCAATCTCGCCAGCCCATCGAGCCAGAGTGATGATGTTACCCGGTTGCAGGTCCGTCTGCACGGTGTCAGCCAAGGTCACCATCAACTCGGGGACGCGAGGGATGAGGTTGAGGCGTAGGGCCTGTTCCCGTACGGCCAGGATAATCTGCATCTGGCGGTGAGAGCGATCAAAGTCACTGGTACTCCTGCGCGAGCGAGCGTATTCCAGAGCAGACTGGCCATTCATGTGCTGCCAGCCCGCATCGAAGTGGATGGTCTTGACACGGTCAGGGTTGTCGGGTGTCGGATCGGGATATTGTTCATCGTGAAGGGCCTGCTCCACGTTGACGTCAATCCCACCGATGGTGTCTATGATCTTCTCAAAGCCGTCAAAGTCGAGGAGAACATAGTAGTGGACCGGCACTCCAAAATTGTATTCCACCGCCTTCACAGCCAGGGCCGGTCCGCCGCCAGGATATTTGTCGCGATCGCCTATAAAGTTGGCCGAGTTGATGCGGCTCTCGCCGTAGCCTGGTATGGGCACCCACAAATCGCGGGGGATGGAGAGCATGCCGGCCATCTTGCTCTGCGGGTCAATGGTCCCCAGGATTATGGTATCGGTGCGCCAGGGGCCATGTTCTCCCTCCCGCTTGTCGACGCCCAGGAGGAGGATGGTCACCCGCTCCTGCTTCTCCCACTCGGGCAGGTCTAGCCTGCGCGGCACTTCCCCGCCGCTGCTTTCACCACCGCTGGAGATGGCGGGTATGGGCAGATGCAGGTTGGGCAAAGAAGGAATTTGAGCGTGGGCTACAATGTCTTTCACGGTAAAGTAGAACAGAGAGCCGGAATACACTCCTCCGGCCAGGAAGAGCACGAAAATAAGACTGAGGAAAAGCCTGAACCAGATATAGGAACCTCGTCTTCTTGTTCTTGGACCTTTCATTGTTTATCTCAACCTCGTTTCAGGTACGTTGCCAAAGTCAAGTCTGAGCAGTGCTTTCACACCGGCGTTGTCATTATATCACACTTGGTTCGCTGGTGCAAAATGTGATCGGCTCAGCAAAAGCCAAAGCTGGCCCTCAGTCCTCATTGTCCCCCTGGCTCGATGGCTCCCTCTCCCTCTGGAATGTTGGCCATATAAAGACTATTTCCGCTCAAAATGTAGAACTTGCTCCCTATCTCATCCACGTGGAGGCTCTTCAACTGATCAAAGACACCGGCCTCGGCGGGCCTGAACTGGCGGATGAACTGCCCCTCTTTGCTGAACTGGACGATGCGCCTGTTGCCTGCGTCGGCCACGTAGAGGAACTTGGTGTCCTCATCGGGGCTGGTAAAGAGAGCCGTCGGGCCACGCAAGGGCTCGTCGAGCTCGGTTTGCTCAAAAGGTGCCAGTTCACCGCCCATGAGCTTGAGGATTCTGCCGTCAGCGTAGAGGAGATAGATGTAGCCATCAATGGCCATATCCACTACCCCGACCAGGTCTACGTCCACCTGCAACCAGGCTTCCGGTGGGTTGGAATAGCCACCATCGGCCGTAGGTAGATATTTAAAGATCTGGTTTGCCTGGGAATCCAATAGATAGAAATTGCCAAAGTAACTGCCTATCAGTTGGGGGTAGCGCCATTTGTCCTTGTCGCCCACGGGCAAGACCGCCAGGCCAAAGACAGGGTCGTATTCGAGAAGGGAACCCCCGCTCTCCATAACCAGGAGGTTGCTGGTCTGCCGCCCACTGCCAACGGACATCCAAACCATGTCTATCAGATCACTGACCACGATGTCCTCCCGTTGATCTCCCTTGCGCAGGAGGACAGGGTCAACGTCCAGACCTTGCAAGCCATCCCCGACTTCATTGAGGAGATACTTGTACACCCGATCGGTCCCTCTGTCCAGGACGTAGACGTCAATGCCGCTGACAATGACCCGGCCGGGGTTGCTGCCGGGGTCATCGTACCTTTGCAGGGCTCCAATCCAGTACAGTTTGACGACGTTGTTGATCTTGTCCAGTGCAGCCTGTATTTCCTCTTGCAGGCCGCCTACGACGGGGTCCTCCGGCTTCAGCGTCTGGGCTTCGGTGAGGAACCCTTGGGCTTCGTGTAGGAGCCTTCTGGCGGCGGGCTTGTCAGAAGTGGTCAAGGCCAGGGCATGGCTGGCTTCGGCCTGTTCCACCAACTCGACGAAACGGGCCTCTCTGGCCTTGCCCCATTGCAGGTATACGACTCCGACAAAGAGGGCCACGATGAGGGGTATGGCGATGGCCAGAGTTACCATGACTTTGCTGCCTTTCGCCTCGGCCGCTGCCCGCGGGCGGCGGGCCTGGGCAACACGGCCCCCCGGAACAGGTTCCGGGGTCTCTGCCCCTGGCAGGATGCGCTTGAAGAGAGTGGTAACCCCGCTTCCCAGCGTGGCCAGGCCGGCCATGAGCCCTCCTCCCAGACCCCTCAAGAGGCCAACCAAATCTAAACGGGATGTCAGGCTCTCTCCCAGGGTTGTCACACGTTCCAAAGCCGATGGGCCTGCTGGTTGGCGCTCTCGTTCAGGCCGAACCCGCCCAGCCAGACTCTCGACCTCCACAAAGGGCTCCCTTTCCTCTTCCAGGATTTCCGCCTCTGCTTCCTCCATCGCAGCCAGAATCTCGATCACCAGGGCCGAGCAGTCACGCCCACTGGCCAGCCTTTTCAGATAGGCCAGGGCCATGTCTATCTCCTGATAGACAACCGCCGTGGCTATGTTATCCTGTCCGGCTGTCTGCGCCAGGGCCGTCTCTGCCAGGACAATGGTATCTCCCGGTTGCACTCGACAATGGAAGAGGTCTATTTCCACATCCCGCCGGACACCCAGGGGGACGACGTATCCTTCGTCAACCCACTGAGTGGGCGGCAAATCCAGCCAGGGAGAGGTTTCGGGATAGCGAGCCAGTTCCCCCTTGTGAGCAGCATAAACCAGGGCTGGCCCCGCCTGGCCGATGTAGGCATCGTTCTCTCTGAGAGCGACACAACTGACGCCGCCGATCAGGCGCTCCGCTGTGGGCCGGTCGCGGTTCTCCCGGAAGAGCTGGGCGTTGGCGGCTTTGATGGCCTGACGTAACCCCGCCGTAATGCCACCCGGGGCACGGAAGTACTCTTTATAGATGGTCTCCAGCAAAAGTCGGCGTACTTCATCGCGTTCCATGCCCTCACCGGCCACTTCTACGAGGGCATAGAGGTTGCCTTTTCCCCGTCCCAAAGGGATGAGGGGGCTGGGTTCTATCGCCAGTACGTTTTCGGCCCTTTCTCGCGCGACGCCGTCCACGATGCTCAGGTGACCGATTGCCGTTTTCAACTGGATGCTCATAGTCGCCACTCCCATTTTCACATCAATGCTATCATGGCCCAATGTGGCCTTTCGGATGATACTCCCCTCAATTATACACCGAATCCCACGCGTTGTAAATAGAGTGTAAGCATCAGTCTTATTAATGACATTGACTCAACGCCTGATAATGACCGGCGTTCCGATTTCGGCCCAATCGTAAATGATCTTGGCGGCCTCGGTGCTCAGGATGACGCAGCCATAGGAAACCCGCTGACCCAGGTAGCCGTCCCACAGCTTTTGGCCATTGGGGAGGATGGGCAGGGCGTGGATGCCGTTCTCCAGCGAGCCAGACCAGTAGATGCCCAACCAATAGGGCATCTTGAGATTCCAGGTACTGGCATAGGCCATGGGGATCTTGTCCAAAACCCGATAGTTGCCGGGGGCGGTGTCCCGACCCGGCTCTCCCGTGGAGCAGACAAAGCTGTAGACCAGGGTATCGCCCTGGTAGGCGTAAAAGTGCTGTTCAGAGATGTCCACCTCGATGCGCTTGTTGGGTATAGGCCGGGGGGTGGGCGTGGGCGGGGTCAGCAAGAATGTGACCTCGGCCAACTTGGTCCTGGCATCCTCCCCGTCGCTCATGACCTCCAGGGCCCGTTGGTATTCTCTCTGGGCCGCCCACAGTTGGCCCTGCCCCTGCAGGGCCAGACCCCGGTTGAGATGGGCGCTGTAGAGCCAGGAACTGACCTCTTTGTAATTCGGGTCTATGTGGTAAACGGCCGTTAATTCTTCCACGGCCCGGTCCCAGTCGGCCTGGCGATAGCTCTTCATGCCTGCCAGGTAGCCGATGGCCGCCTGCTGTTGGCTCTGGGCTGTCGGGTCGTCGGGCTGGATGGCCAGGGTCTGCTCGAAATGGGCGATGGCCTCTTCCAGTTGGTTGGCCTCGACCAGTTCCAGGCCCTGCAGCAGGTGGGCGGCAAAGAGCCCCTGTTGCAGGCCCTCGTGGTCCGGGTCCAACGCTTGGATCTGCTCCAGAATTCCCAGAGCTCGCTGCCAGTCCTCGGTCTGCCAGGCCTGATCCAGCTCGGGGCGGAGCCCGGCGATCCATTCTCTCAGGGTCGGTGTGGCTGTGGGAGGCGGTGTAGGCGTAGGATTCCTTGTCGGCGTGGGCGCAGCGGAGGCCACGCGCCAGGCCTCAGCGCCGACGGTGGTCAGCAACGTCAGGCCCACCAGGCCCAGCAGCAGGGCAGTGATCAGCAGCCCTACGGTCCAGTGGGAAGGAACTCTTTTCAAGAAGGTGGCGGCCTGTCTTAGTAGGTCCCATTTTCGCTCGCGGCGGATTTGCAATCCGCTGTCTGGCTGCTGGATTGCAAATCCAGCAGGAGCGATTTGTGACCTGCTGGATCTGGGAACGGGAGATGAGACCGCTTCCTGTTTGGCAGAAGGGGCCGTTACCACCGTGGGGGAGATGGTTCCGTCGATGAGGTAGGACGATGAAGCCCTGCTTTCCTCCACCAGTTTGACTCGCGCCCAACGGATGGCGGCCTTGGCGTGCTCGTTCCTGGGGTTGATGGTCAGGGCCTGGGCCAGACAGGCCAGGGTCTCCTGCGGGTCGTCGGCTACACCGGCCAGCCAGAGCCAGGCTTCCTCGTTCTGAGGGTCGTGGGCTGTCACCCGCTGCAGATAGGTGCGGGCCTGCTGGAGCCGGCCGGCCTGGGCCGCGGCCACACCGGCCTGGAACCATTCCCTCAGGCGTCCTTCCTGGGCCTCGTGTTCTGTTGACATTTGGCTTTGACTTGTCGGGGCACCGATTGTCATCTCAGCTTTTCCGTGGAGGTTATGGTTACCTGTTATGTCTATTATAACACATTTTCTCCTTTAGGGCAACGAGGGAGCATTACCCGAACTCTTTGAACAGCCAAGAATCCATAGTTGACCTCGGTGGGTGGTGATGGTATAATCAGGTTCACGGAGGTAGCGGTTGATACCCAAGGGATTGATTCTGGCCTCGGCCTCGCCGCGCCGGCAGCAGCTCTTCTCGTTGCTGGGGGTGCCTTTCACCCCGCTGGCGGCGGATGTGGAGGAGAATCGCAGCCATGGAGAAGGGCCGGAGGAGATGGTCTGCCGCCTGAGCCAGGCCAAGGCAGAGGCGCTGGCTGGGGACTGTCCTGAAAGGCTCATCGTCGCCGCCGACACCATCGTCGTTTTGGATGGTCAGGTGCTGGGTAAACCGGCTGGTGCCGACGAGGCAGTGGCCATGTTGCGGAGGTTGCGGGGCCGAGAGCACCTGGTCTTCAGCGGACTCGCTGCCCTCAGCCCCTCCATGGGACAGCAGGCCATGGAGTTGGTCCAGACGACGGTGTGGATGAGGCCCTATAACGACGAGGAAATCTCCCGCTATGTGACCTCGGGCGACCCGCTGGACAAGGCCGGAGCCTACGCTATTCAGCATCCAGAGTTCAACCCTGTGGCCTACATCCAGGGCTGCTACGCCAGCGTCATGGGGTTGCCCCTCTGTCATCTGAGGCGGGCTTTGGAGCGGCTGGGTTTGGCTCTATCGGTGGACGTACCTCACGTCTGCCAGGGCTTTACCGGCCATCGCTGTTCCGTAGCGAAGGGAATTCTGGAGGCGGTCCCGCCCCTGGAGGATATTCTCCCAGCAACGTTACTACCTTGACACTGTCACATTTGGTCTCTGATGGTTTCAATCTCTTAGCCAAGCTCGCGGTGGGCGATAGTCCAGCGCCAAGAACGCGGACTGTCGTCCGCTTGGAGCTTACAAGGAAGCGGCTTTATGTTAATGTGACATCGTCGAACTACTCAGGCTTCTCGTGATGTGTCATTCCGAGCGAGTGTAACTAGTCGAGGAATCTCCGCCCGCAATGGCAAGAGTGGCCTCGGCACTTCACTTTGGAGGTATCATGACGAAAGAATGTAACCAACAAGCCAACCTGGACCAATGCACCTGTACCTACGAGCCATGCTCTCGCAAGGGCATTTGCTGCGAGTGCATCCGATATCACCTGCGGCACAACGAACTGCCGGGATGTGTCTTCCCACCCGAGGTGGAGCGCACTTATGACCGCTCCTTCAAGCGTTTCGTGATGACCTACAGCCGATAGGGGAGGACCTGGGAGGAGGAGTGAGCGATGAGAAAAGTTCTGCTGGCCCTGACATTTGTGATCCTGTTCCTTGCGGCCTGCGAGTTGACCCCGCCTCCCCCCACTTTGCCCCCCGTCCCACCACCATTGCCGACGTCACCACCCTCGCTGGCCCGGCGCATCTTGCCCTCCAGTGCCCAGGTCACCCTCGACGTGACCATCGAAGTGAACCTCGACGAGGCCAACCTGCCGGTGAAGGTGGTCATCACTGAAACCTTTACCGCCTGGGAGGTGGTTTCCATTTTCGGGCCGCCACCGCCAGTCCGCATCGAGGCTGGCCGGCTGGTCTGGGAACTGATTGGCCCCAACCTGGCCGACACCAGGTTGACCTATGTGGTCAAGCCCCCATGCCAGACCTCAGAAGCAGCCATGAGTTTTTCGGCCAGCGGGGAGGTGGCCTACACCGACGCAGCGGGCGTGACCGTGGTGCAGCCCATCGCTGGCCCTACCTCCCTTTTTGTTGTGTCTTCCATTTGCCCGCCTACGCCCCTCCCGGCTACGGTGACCCCTACCCCTCTCCCCTCCACTCAGACCCCCACTTTTACCCCGACCGTCACGCCTACGCCCACCCCGCTGCCGACGGGCACTACCACGCCGACCCCATCCCCGACGGCCACTCCCACCCCAACGGCCACGCTCACCCCCACGCCCCGGCCGACGGTGGATCTGGGCATCTCTGTACCGGCAGGGTTCCGGGTGGACTTGCACGCGGAAGGGTTGGGCAATCCGACTTCGCTGACCTTTGGTCCCGACGGCCGTCTGTACGTGAGCCAGTCAAATGGACGCATCTCGGCGGTCACCGATGCCGATGCCGATGGCTTTGGTGACCGGGTGGATACCTTCGTTGAGGGTTTCGTCTCTCCCTTGGGGCTGGCCTGGCGCGGGAACGACCTGTACGTCGGCAGCCGGGGTATGGTCAGCGTGGTGCGCGATACCAACGGCGACGGGCGGGCCGACGCCCGCGACGACATCATCACCGGCCTGCCAGCCGGTCGCCACCAGACCGACGGGCTGGCTTTTGGTCCCGATGGCCGGCTCTACATCGAACAGGGTTCCATTGATGACCACGGTGAGGATGGCATCGTACCTCTGGAGGCCAGCATCCTGCGGGCGAACCCTGATGGCACGGGCCTGGTGGTCTATGCCAGTGGCCTGCGCAATCCTTACGACCTGGCCTTCCACCCTGTGACGGGCGAGCTCTTTGCTACCGACAATGGGCGCGACACGCCGGCCACGGGCGTCTCCGAAGAGTTGAACGTCATCGTCGAAGGTGGAAACTATGGCTGGCCCCATTGTTGGGACGTGGGTGAGGGCACCCATTGCGAGGGTACGATCCCGCCGGTGGTCGAGTTGCAGGAACACTCTTCGGCCGATGGCCTGGCCTTTTACACTGGCCGCCTGTTCCCACCGCAATACGAGAACGTTCTGTTCATCGCCCTGTGGGGGGCCAACTCGGGCGATCCGGCCATCGGCAAGAAAGTCGTGGCTGTGGTCTTGAGCCGTCCAGGGCCAGGCTGGCAGGGCACTGTCTACGATTTCGCTTGGGGCTTTGCCAATCCCCTGGACGTCGCCGTGGGGCCGGACGGCGCTCTTTACGTGGCCGATTTCGGGACAGGGAGGATTTACAGGATATCGGTGCTGTAGGGGGGCCATGGGCTCTTTGTCCTGGTGGCCTCACGAGTTTGACAGGGGGGATGGGGCAGGGTATAATAAGCTCTCCTCGCTACCCTGATCGTACAGGCCGCTGGGGAGCTTTGCAAATTCACTCGTGTCGTTTGTTAAGCGTTAGGTGCAATTGGCTGGCAGCACCAGGCGAGGAAAAAGGAGGATGACGATGGCCAAACTAACGGAAATCGAAGGTGTTGGAGAGGTTTACGCTCAAAAGCTGCAGGAAGCAGGCATCGGAACAACGCAAGCCTTGCTGGAGAAAGGCGCGTCGCCACAAGGCCGCCAGGAAATCGCCGGGAAAACAGGCATCACTGAAACGTTGATCCTGCAATGGGTCAACCACGTGGATCTCTTTCGCATCAAAGGCGTCGGTGAAGAGTATGCCGACCTGTTGGAAGCGGCGGGGGTTGACACGGTACCCGAGCTGGCCCAGCGCAATCCTGAGAATCTTTACCAGAAGCTGGTAGCTGTCAATCAGGAAAAAAAGCTGGTTCGCCAACTGCCAACCCAGGCCCAGGTCGGCGCGTGGATCGAACAGGCCAAGCAACTGCCTCGTGTGATCACCTACTAGGCCCAATACGGTTTACTTAGCAGGCCGGGCTCCCATGCCCGGCGGCGTGGGAGCCGCCTCTGCTGTCTTAAGTAAACCGTGTTGCTACTAGGCCGGTGTTTTGCAAGTCGTATTACGGAAATGCTGCCAGCCAATTGCATCCAAGCAGCGAGTTTCAAACGAAATTCTAACGCTTTTCTAACGCTACGCTAACCAAGGTGTGCTATGATAGCGTCACGGCTCGACCCAGCGCAGCGACTCGAGAAATGGCTTCCGAGCGGATGCCTTTTTCTGTGGAAACGTGAGAACAAATAACCCTTATTAAGGAGAAACCCACTTTGGAACTGGTCAAAGATTTCATCGAACTTTTTATGCATCTCGACAAACACTTGAATGTGATCATCCAGAATTACGGCGTCTGGACCTATCTGCTCCTTTTCGTCGTCATCTTTTGTGAGACAGGTCTGGTAGTGACCCCACTCCTTCCTGGTGATTCTCTGCTTTTTGCCGCCGGCACTTTTGCCGCCCTCGGTTCCCTGAAAGTCGAATGGTTATACGTTCTCCTCAGCGCCGCGGCGATCGCCGGAGATACGGTAAATTATTGGATAGGACACTATGTGGGTCCCAAGGTGTTTTCTAAAGAAGATGTACGCTTTCTGAACAAAAAATACCTGGACCGCACCCACGAGTTCTATGAAAAACATGGGGGCAAGACGATTATTATAGCCAGGTTCATTCCCATTATTCGTACCTTTGCGCCCTTTGTGGCCGGTATTGGGAAGATGTCCTATGGGCGTTTCATCAGTTATAACGTTTTCGGAGGTCTGGTCTGGATCGCTATTTTCCTTTTTGGAGGCTATTTCTTTGGCAATATCCCTTTTGTCAAGAATAACTTTACCTTGGTCATCCTGGCCATTATTCTCATCTCCGTTATGCCCGCCGTGATTGAATTTTTGAACCAACGCTCCAAAGCCTCACAGGAATGAAATGGGCTGAATGAAACAACGGTGGTAAAAAAGAGCCGCCCTGGGACCAGGGCGGCTCTTTTGTGTGGTTTGTAACCCGCGCACGGGTTACGACCTGGAGATTGCCCATAAGTCGTTTTGTCAAGCAGGCCGGGCTCCCACGCCCGGCAGCCTTTTGTTATCCGACATCTTGCCATCAGGCAACCTCAAAGGGTGTCATTCTGAGCGCGAAGCGCGAAGAATCTCGTTTTCACAAAGGCAAATAGCAATCCGGCTACGAGATTCTTCGCTTCCTTCG
>Ga0180437_10009717_pt1 | contig 11856 bp, 8 predicted proteins | sample SS_ome_4_FD_132410 | JGI IMG/M metagenome (GOLD analysis project Ga0180437, IMG submission 132410) | Hypersaline lake sediment archaeal communities from the Salton Sea, California, USA - SS_3_D_1 metaG | ecosystem: Environmental > Aquatic > Non-marine Saline and Alkaline > Hypersaline > Sediment... | reverse complement strand
TGAGAAGCTCCTGTTCAAGCTCTCGAATCCTGGCCTCCAATTCTTTGCGACGAGCTTCTCGGGCCTTTTCGGCGAGGGTCGCTTCTGAAACCCCTGTTTCACCTGGGACTTCGACGAGCGTGGTATCGGCCTCCTCCACTTGAGTCTCAGAGGGAAAGGCGGGCCCGATCTGCTCCTCTTCGCCCTCAGCGGGTTGCGCGGGCTTAATGATTTGCTTCCTCACCAATAACCTTTCTTTCTCCAGTTGAGCCTTTCGCTCAACGAATGATGACCTAAGATAATAACAGGGAGGCAGGAATAGAAGAAGGAGAACTGCTGCCCAGAGAAGCCTCTTCCTACTTTTTCTCATCTAGGTTTTCTCCATAGAGTAGGTAATGAGAATTGTCAAGCAATTTAATTGAGAGCTCGTTTTTCGAGGTTTTTCAGCGATCTCTATTTTTTAAGCAAAAACCATACCAATATGAATTTATTTCCCCCGAGATCATGTAATCTTTTCAGCAACTTCCATGCCATAGCCGCTATTGAACTCCGCAAGATGTCCCCCCAAGATCCACCGTTTAATTTGGGTATCAAGACTGGAATCAACCGGTTATAGAATATTCCTGATCACCAGCAAGGTATTAGATGCAAGGCGCCGAGGAGCGACGACTGAGGCGTATGGAGCAATACGCCGCAAGCCTGTCGAGAGCCTCAAGGTCAAACGAGAGGAGCGATCGAAGGCAACGCCGCCCTTCGGCTTTTCTCAGGGCCATGAGTCCTTCGACTTTGCTCAGGACCGTGAGCCTGCCGAACGGCCTGTCGAATGGCAGATGATGCCTTGATGGTGGATCAGGGCCCCAAAAATCCCTTGCCAAATGGGGGTCGCTACTCTACAATACCATAGAGAAAGGGATTTACATGGGCCAAGAGGAAATTCCTGAAGTCCTGCCGCTCCTTCCCGTCAGAGAGATCGTAATCTTCCCCTATATGATTCTTCCCCTTTTCGTCGGCAGGGAGAAATCCATTAATGCTGTTGAGGAAGCCCTTTCCAGAGAACGGTTAATCTTTCTCGCCGCCCAGAGGGATATGACCGAGGAAGACCCAACTCCGGAAGGCATTTATCGTGTGGGCACCATAGCCATCGTTATGAGGATGCAACGGCTCGCAGATGGAAGGCTAAAAATGTTAGTCCAGGGATTGTCCAAGGCGATGATCTCCGAATTCGTTCAAGTAAAGCCGACCTTCTTGGTCAAGATTGACCAAATCGGTGAGACCCAGGCCGCTGAGATCACGTTGGAAACCGAGGCATTAATGCGGGGCGTAAAGGAACAGCTGGAGAAACTCGTCTCCTTCGGGAAAGTCCTCTCGCCTGATTTGGTTTTGATCCTCGATAGCATCGATGAGCCCGGTAGATTGGCGGACCTCGTATCCTCCAATGTGGGCCTAAGCGTGGAAAGGGCTCAAGAGATCTTGGAAACCCTCGACCCTATCGAACGCCTGAAGAAGCTTAATGAGGCCCTCGGTCAAGAAATCGAGGTCTTGACAATGCAGGTCAAGATCCGTTCTCAAGCAAAGGAGGGAATATCCAAGACTCAGAGGGAATATTTTCTCAGGGAACAGATGAAGGCTATCAAAGATGAATTGGGCGAAAGCGATGAAAGGGCCGAAGAGATCAAAGATATCCGGGAGGGGATAAAGAGGGCTAAAATGCCTCACGAGGTTGAAAGGGAGGCAAACAAACAGCTCCAACGGTTGGAACAGATGCACCCTGAGGCAGCCGAAGCCTCGATAGTCAGGACCTATATCGATTGGCTCGTGGAGATTCCATGGAACATCTCCACATCTGATACCGTGGATATCAAAAAGGCCAAGCAAATACTGGATGAGGACCATTACGACCTGGAAAAGGTCAAGGAAAGGATAGTGGAATTCCTGAGCGTTCACAAACTGAAGAAACAGATGAAGGGCCCCATCCTCTGCTTTGTGGGACCCCCGGGAGTGGGAAAAACATCCTTGGGCAAATCCATAGCCAGGACTTTGGGAAGGAAGTTTGTCAGGATCTCATTGGGAGGAATTCGGGATGAGGCTGAAATACGGGGTCACCGAAGGACTTACGTGGGGGCGCTTCCGGGAAGAATTATCCAGGGTATCAAACAAGCGGGTGCCAATAACCCCGTCTTCATGATGGATGAAGTGGATAAGATCGGGGCGGATTTTCGCGGTGATCCATCGGCTGCTCTCCTGGAGGTGTTAGATCCGGAACAGAACAACGCCTTCAGCGACCACTATCTCAATCTGCCCTTTGACCTATCCAAGGTAATGTTCATCACGACGGCCAACCTAATTGACCCCATTCCATCTGCTTTGAAGGATCGGATGGAGGTTATCAACCTGCCCGGATATACGCAGGAGGAGAAATTGTGCATCGCCAGAAAATACCTCTTGGCCCGACAACTGCAGGAGAACGGAATCGATAGCCGCGCCCTGGACCTCAGCGACCAAGCCATCCTCCAAATCATTGCTCAATATACAAGGGAAGCAGGCCTGCGAAACCTGGAACGGGAACTCTCCTCCATCTGCCGAAAGGTTGCCCGGAGAATTGCAGAGGGGGAAAACGGAACCACCAAGGTAACGGCGGCAAATCTCCATAGGTTCTTGGGCCCTCCGAGATATCCGGCCGAAGACGAGCGGGAGGTGAACGAGGTTGGCGTGGGCACAGGCCTGGCATGGACCCAAGCTGGGGGCGAGACGCTGTGCGTCGAGGCCTCAGCGGTTAAGGGGAAGGGATCATTGGTACTCACAGGCCACCTGGGAGACGTAATGAAGGAATCGGCTCAGGCTGCCTTGACGTATGCCAGATCAAAGGCCAGGGAACTGGGCATCAAGGAAGACCTATTCGCCAAAAGGGAAATTCATGTCCATGTTCCCGCCGGGGCGATTCCCAAGGACGGTCCGTCGGCCGGCGCAACCATGGCCATTTCCATCATCTCCGCCTTGACGAATATTCCCGTAAAGAAGGACGTGGCGATGACGGGGGAAATCACGCTGCGGGGAAGGATTTTACCCGTCGGTGGAATTAAGGAAAAGACCTTGGCAGCAATGAGGGGGAAGATAAGCACAGTCATTATTCCGTATCAGAATAAGAGGGATTTGGATGAGATTCCGCCATATGCCAGGAAAAAGCTGAACTTTGTACTTGCCAAACACATGGATGATATCCTGCCGGTTGCACTGGAAGACGAGAAATCGAGGAGAAGTCGACGTATCGGGGCAGTCAGAAAGTAAGAAACCCGTGGAAATCAAGGAAATCGGCGAATTTGGCCTGATCAATTGGATCCGGGGGAAAATGCCTCCGAGGGACTCCGACATTACCGCGGGGATTGGCGACGATGCTGCCGTGATGAAACCCCCCAAGGGGTCCATCTGCCTTGTTACCACGGACATCCTCATAGAAGATATCCACTTTCGGCTGGATTACACAGATCCCCTCCGCCTGGGAAAGAAAGCCCTTTCCATCAATCTCAGCGATATAGCCGCCATGGGGGGAATTCCCCAGTACTTCCTGCTGTCCTTGGGAGTGCCTCCCCATATTTCGTTCCGTTGGCTTAAGGAGCTTTTCCATGGGATTCAACACGTGGCGGATCGCTATAACCTCTCGTTAATCGGGGGAGACACATCCCTGGCCCGAAAGCTCACTATCAATGTCACCCTCTTAGGCCGGGGAAAGCCAAGGGAGATCATTTATCGTAAGGGCGCCAATGTCGGCGATCAAATCATGGTAACCGGCACGCTCGGAAATGCGGCCTTGGGATTGCGGATTCTCAAAATTCATAAGGGCGATCCCAAGATCTCATCTCAGAACAAAGAGCTTGCCGAACTCATTGAAAAACACCTTTCCCCTATCCCGCGAATCGCGGAGGGCCGGCTCATCGCCGAAAACCACCTTGCGAGTGCGATGATCGACATTAGCGATGGTTTGCTTGCAGACCTCGGCCATATCCTCGAAGAGAGCCACGTGGGGGCGAAAATCTGGATCTCCCAGATTCCCCTCTCGGAAGCCTATAGGAGAATGGCAGCGCACTATACCTCACATGATATCGATTTGGCCATTTCCGGGGGGGAGGATTATGAATTACTGCTCACTGCTCCGAGGAAAAAAGGAGAGAAGCTCATGGCTCTCTTCGGTCAATCCGGCTTGCAGATCACCCCTATTGGAGAAATCGTCGATCATCGTCATGGCCTAACGTTATTCATGGAAGACGGCAGGGAATATAGGCCGAAAAAAACCGGGTATGATCACTTTAAAAAACCGACGTAAATGAGAACACCATTGTCCCTTTGCTTCAACGCTTTGTGTTCTGTTGACCGAATTCCCCGCTCCTTGACAATCCCATACAAGGTGATTAATTTGTGGTTGGGGTGAGGGGGAAAAGACTTTTTCCCCTTTTTCCTATTCCCTGGAAGGCAAAGCACAATGAGGTTCGACGAAGGCGATTTAAACGAACGGTTTAAGAAAGTGCTCGAATTTATCGTAATGGATTACATTTCGAGCGCTGAGCCTGTTGGTTCGCGGACCATCTGTAAACGGTACGGTATTCCATTGAGCCCTGCTACCGTGAGAAACGTGATGGCAGATTTGGAGGAGCTGGGATTCCTTTGGCAACCCCACACTTCTGCCGGAAGAGTTCCCACGGATAAGGCCTTTCGTTTTTACGTCGATGAGATTCTCAATGTCCAGAGTTTGAGCCAAATTGAACGGGAGAAAATACGGCGGACGTACAGGATATCGAAATACGATATCCCCGAAATAATGAGGGAAACATCTCGAATCCTCTCCGGTTTATCCAATTATATGGGAGTGGTTTTGGCCCCGAAAATGGCCGCCACCATTTTCAAACACATTCAATTCATTCGGTTGGGCATAGATCAAATACTGGCCATTTTCGTAACCTCGGGGGGAACCGTACAAAACGTAATTGTCTACATGGACGACGACCTCTCACAACATGAACTGGATAGTATGAGCCGATATCTCAACGAAATGTTGAAGGGTTTGACGCTAGCCCAGGTCAGGGAAAAAATCCTCGAAGAAATGAGAAAGGAAAAGGTTGCGTATGACCGGATGATGAAGCAGGCCCTCAAGCTGGGCCAAAGGGCCTTCGGTGGCCAAGAGGAGAAAGAACTATACATTGACGGGCAGATTAATATCCTCGATGAGTTTGAGTTTGCAAATATCGACAAGATGAAAAGCCTTTTTCGGGCTTTTGAGGAGAAGAGCATTTTGATCACGCTGTTGGATCAGTGCCTGGCAGGAGCGGGCGTCCGGATCACCATAGGGTCCGAAAGTGAATGTAGGGAGATGGAGGGTTGCAGCCTGGTGTCAGCGGCCTATGGGGGCGTTGATCGAACGCTGGGGATTTTGGGCATCCTCGGACCCAGGAGAATGAATTACTCGAGGGTTATTCCCGTAGTGGAATACACCGCCCATGTACTAACGCAAATATTGGAATCGGAATAATCATCGAATCCCTCACGGCGGAGGCGTTGAGTGAAAGAGGCCGGAGAAACGGAAAAAGAAGTCGAAGAGGCCCGGGATAGCGGGGCTGGCCCATCAGCCGAAGCTCAGGGTGCGGAAGAACAATCAAAAAAGCGGAAATCAAAAAGGGAACAAGAGATCGAGATGCTGAAAGCCCAAATGGAGGAAAAGGCGAAGCAGGCCGAGGAAAACTATGACCGATTCCTCCGGGCCCAAGCCGAGCTGGAGAACTATAAGAAAAGGGCCGAGAGGGAAAAAAACAGCCTCGCTAAGTACGGTAATGAGGAGCTCATTAAGGCAATTCTGCCGGTTGTCGATAACCTGGAGAGGGCCCTCGACCATCCCGAGGGGGAAAATCCAGACGGACTCCTGGAAGGGGTTAAAATCATATATAATCAACTCCTCCAGGTATTGGAAAAATTCGGCCTAACCCGCATTGCCGCTGTGGGAGAACCCTTTGATCCCAGCAAGCACGAGGCCATGATGCAAGTCGAATCGACGGATCATGAGCCGAATATGGTTGTTTCTGAGTTACAAAGGGGGTATTTCTTGAATGACCGATTGTTACGACCGGCCATGGTCAGCGTAGCTCGAGGCCCGAGGGAGAAGGAAGAGAAAGAACCATCGTAGCCAAGTTGGGAGAAATCAGCCGAGCGCTTATAAGGAGAGAAAAATGGGCAAGATGATAGGAATTGACTTAGGCACTACAAACTCCTGCGTAGCCATAATTGAAGCCGGAGATCCGGTTGTGATCGCCAATGCAGAGGGGAGCAGGACTACTCCCTCGGTGGTCGCCTTTACCGATAAGGGTGAAAGGCTGGTCGGCCAAATTGCCAGAAGGCAGGCTATAACAAACCCGGAGAACACCGTATATGCCATCAAGAGGCTCATAGGGCGGAAATTCACCGACCCCGAGGTAAAAAAGGACATAGAAATCGTCTCGTATAAGATCGTGGAGTCCAACAACGGGGACGCATGGGTCAAGGTCCGGGATAAGGAGCACAGCCCCGCTGAAATCTCGGCCATGGTCCTTCAGAAGATGAAGCAGACCGCGGAGGACTACCTGGGAGAAGAGGTGAAGGACGCCGTTATTACGGTCCCGGCTTACTTTAACGATAGCCAGCGCCAGGCCACAAAGGATGCGGGGCGGATCGCGGGGTTAAATGTCGAAAGAATTATCAATGAACCTACGGCGGCCTCATTAGCCTATGGATTGGACAAGAAAAAGGATATGAAGATCGCGGTCTTCGACCTGGGAGGAGGCACCTTCGACATCTCCATACTGGAGCTGGGCGAGGGGGTCTTCGAGGTGAAATCGACCAATGGAAATACCCACCTGGGAGGGGAGGACTTCGATCAGCGGATCATCGATTACCTCGCCGATGAATTTAAAAAGGACCAGGGAATCGATCTGAGGAGCGACCGTATGGCGCTGCAGAGATTGAAGGAGGCGGCGGAAAAAGCGAAGATGGAATTGTCCAGTTCCATGGAAACGGACGTTAACCTTCCATTCATAACCGCCGACACCGGTGGACCGAAACACCTCAACATCAAGCTGACCCGGTCCAAATTGGAGAAGTTGGTGGAGGACCTCATCGACAAAGTGGAAGGGCCATGCAAAACGGCGATTCAGGATGCGGGGCTCTCCCCCTCTGATATCAATGAAGTCATCCTCGTCGGGGGGATGACCAGAATGCCCAAGGTCCAGGAGAAGGTGAAGTCTATCTTCGGACGGGAGCCCAGCAAAGGGGTGAACCCCGATGAGGTGGTTGCCGTGGGGGCCGCCATTCAGGCGGGAGTTTTACGGGGTGACGTGAAGGATGTCCTCCTCCTCGATATAACCCCTCTGTCATTGGGCATCGAAACCCTGGGAGCGGTGTTCACCAAGCTCATTGAGAAGAACACCACTATCCCCACGCGCAAGAGCCAGATTTTCTCGACGGCAGCGGATAACCAACCCGCCGTCAGCATCCATGTGCTGCAGGGGGAACGCGAGATGGCCATGGACAACAAAACCCTGGGAAGATTTGAACTGGTGGGAATCCCACCCGCGCCTCGGGGAGTCCCCCAGATCGAGGTGACCTTCGACATCGACGCCAACGGGATCGTCCACGTCTCCGCCAAGGACCTGGGAACGGGAAAGGAGCAATCCATCAAGATCACCGCTTCGAGTGGCCTCAGTGAAGCGGAGATTGAAAAGATGGTGAAGGATGCGGAGGGCCATAGAGAGGAGGATAAGAAGAAGCGCGAATTGGCGGAGACCCGAAATAACTTGGACAGTTTAATCTACACCACCGAGAAGTCACTGGGGGAGTATGGGGACAAGATCGCTGCCTCCGACAAGAAGGCTATCGAGGAGGCCATCGAAAGTGCGAAGAAGGCCATGGAATCCAACGATGTATCCGCCATGAAGTCGGCCTCTGACAACTTAACCCAAACCTCCCACAAGTTAGCCGAAGCCATGTACGCCAAAGCATCTCAACAAGCAGGCGGCCCTGAAGCTGGAACGGCTCAAGGACAGGAGTCCGGTGCGGGGGCAAAGGGGCCTGAGGAAGAGGTCGTCGATGCCGATTTCGAAGAGGTGAAGGACGACAAGAGTTAACCGTACGATGGAATGCGCACCGAAATATGGGGCGAGGCCTCACTGCCTCGCCCTTTTTTTCCTCCCTTAGCTATGATCGAAGTCAGGCAGGTTACCCACATCTATAACCGGGGATCCCCCTGGGAAAATAGGGCCCTTGATGAAATCTCCTTTCGAGTTGAAAGGGGCGAATGCCTTGGCATCATTGGGGAATCAGGGTCCGGAAAGTCCACTTTAGCCCACCACCTCGCGGGAATCCTCTCCCCCACTCTGGGCTCGGTATTCATCGATGGCTCGGATCTGTATACCGCTCAACGTGGGACGAACATCGCCAAAGGGCTAGGCCTCATCTTTCAATCCCCCGCCGATCAGCTGTTCGAGGAATCGGTTTTTAAGGAGATCTCCTTCAGCTTACGGGGCCGGAAAACCCTCACCCAAGCTGAAATCGAAGAAAGGGTCAAAGGGGTATGCAGGGAATTATATCCACCTTTGGAGCACCTATTGGACCGATCCCCTTTCGAATTGAGCGAGGGGGAACGGATTATGGTGGCAATCGCCAGTGTGTTGATATCGGAGCCGAAGATCTTGATCCTTGACGACCCCTCCGCGGGATTGGATCCGGAAAACCGGGTTCAACTCTCACGGCAGATCGAAACCCTTAGACAACGCAAGAAAACCCTTGTCATCCTCTCCAGTCAATCCGAGGGTTTAGTTCACCTATTGGACCACCTGATATTCCTTCACCGGGGCAAGATCATCGCCCAAGGGAAGCTCCAAGACATAGTGGCATCCAAGGAGATTGACCCAAGGGTGAGGGATCTCCTTCCCCCATTGACTCGGATGCTGATCCACTTCAGGGAAAAGGGGATCGACGTCAATCCCGCCCTCGATACCCCCTCCTCCATCTCCGGGGAAATTCATCGCCTCCTTCAAATGAAGCGGAAGGATTAATAGGATAATACCCGGAGTTTCCGGACTTCGTTGAGACGAACACCATTGTCCATGAGCGAAATTTAAAAACATGGAAATTCGGAAAAGGAGCTCTGAGCGCGAATTATATTTTTTCGACAATCACTCCCAGGCCACGAGCGGAAATAAACCCAGTTCTGGGTTAAAGGCGGCGTAGACGCTTGAATCGTCGAAAAAATATGTTTGAGTGGCGAGGAGCGACTTTTCCAGAGGTCTCGGGTCATTTCGGGCCGAAGGGGAATTCGGGTAACAGACCAAAAGGCCTTGGAGCGAAGGGACAATGGGTTCCATCCGAGACGAGGAAACTGCAGAAAATCCATATGCCTTGACTTAGGTCCCATGGGATGATAGGATCCGCGTGACCGTGCGGGGTTTGTTATGGGAGGAGTAGGGTTTTTCGAAAGGCTGAGAAAAGGGCTCTCCAAGACCCATGCTGGCTTCGTCTCGCAGATCGACCGGCTCGTTTCCGGCAAGAAGGAGATTGATGAGGGGCTCCTCGAGGAGTTGGAGGAAGTCCTCATCATCGCCGATTTGGGAATGGACACAACTCTGCGGTTGATCGACGATCTCAGTCAGAGAGCTGGGAGAAGCGAGATCGGTGACCCTCAGCGGGTAAAGGATTATATCAGGGATTCTATTCTGGCAATCTTGAAGACTGTCCAAAGCCCACTGGATATCGACTCTTCGGGGTCAAAGCCCTTCGTGATCATGGTGGTTGGGGTCAATGGGGTGGGGAAAACCACTACCATGGGGAAGCTGGCGGGTAAATACCGGTCCAAGGGGAAGAGAATCCTCTTCGCCGCATCGGACACCTTTCGGGCTGCGGCAACCGAACAACTGGAGTTCTGGGCAAACAGGGTTGGAGCACATATAGTGAAACAATCCAGGGGCTCCGATCCCTCGGCGATCGCCTTTGATGCCGTGGAGGCCGCCAAGGCGAGAGGAATCGACATCCTCTTTATCGATACGGCGGGCCGACTCCATACCAAGGAAAAGCTCATGGAAGAGCTCAAGAAGATAAAGAGGGTGGTAGGACGCCAATGCCCAGGGGCCCCCCATGAGGTCCTTCTGATTCTCGACGCGACGACGGGCCAGAACGCCATCTCTCAAACCAAACTGTTCAATGAGGCCTTGGGAATAACGGGAATTGCCCTCACCAAATTGGATGGAACGGCTAAAGGCGGAATCATCGTCGGGATAAGCGAATCATTTCACATTCCCATTCGGTATATCGGCGTTGGGGAAAAGATGGATGACCTTCGGGAATTCAATGCCGAGGAGTTCGTGGCCGCCCTCTTTTAATTTTTTTTTCATAAGTGGAAAATTCCCCTTGACACGAGAAAAATTTCTTTTTTAATATTGACAAATACGGTATCAGTGAAATATAAGTCTAATTGCTTCCGATCATACAGGGCCCGATGGGTTCTGTATGACGACAGGGTATGAGGAGCGATCCTTGTGCCTGCCGCACTGCAAAGGGGGCTTCAATTTGACCCCCTTTTTACTTTTTCAGGGAGGAGGTGTCGCAGAAAGGGAATGCTCAAAATTCAGAGAGAAAGGAGTGACAAGTGCACATGAAACTGACGCGAAGGACCTTTTTAAAGGTATCCGGAGCGACGGCATTTGGGATCGCCGCGAGCACGTTAGGCTTTGATCTCTCCCCCTTTGAATCCCATGCCGCAACGCTGCGGAAGGATCTTAAGTCAGCCAAGGAAACCACCACCATTTGTCCTTACTGTGCCGTCGGCTGTGGGGCGATCGTCCATTCGATCCGTGGAAAGGTCATCAATATTGAGGGAGATCCGGACCACGTCATCAACGAGGGATCGCTCTGCAGCAAAGGGGCATCCCTGTATCAGATCTCGGCGGCAAACCCGAACCGTCTCGCCACACCCATGTACCGGGCTCCCTATGCCACGGAGTGGAAAGAGGTCTCCTGGGACTGGGCCCTGGGTGAGATCGCCAAGCGGGTGAAGAAGAGCCGAGATGCCAGCTTCATGACCAAGAATGCCAAGGGGCAGGTGGTCAACCGAACCAATGGCATCGCGCACGTGGGCAGCGCCGCCCTGGATAACGAAGAATGCTTCATGCTTCAAAAGCTGATGCGCTCCTGGGGTTTGATCTACATCGAACACCAGGCACGTATCTGACACTCCGCTACGGTAGCGGCTCTGGCAGAGTCGTTCGGTAGAGGAGCGATGACGAACCACTGGATCGATATTCGAAATGCCGATGTCATTCTCATCATGGGCAGCAACGCTGCCGAGAACCATCCCATCTCCTTTAAGTGGGTCACCAAGGCCATGGAAGACGGAGCAACCCTTCTCAGCGTTGACCCCCGTTTCACCCGTACATCCGCCAAGGCCCATCTCTATGCGCCAATCCGTTCGGGAACGGATATCGCCTTTCTGGGTGGGATGATCAAGTACATCATCGACAACGATAGGTATTTCAAGGAATACGTCCGGCTTTACACCAATGCCTCTTTCCTGGTGAACCCGGAATTCAAGATGCCCGGGGAGCTGGACGGCCTCTTCTCCGGTTACGACCCCAAGAAGAGGAAATACGGCAAGTCCACCTGGGCATTCCAGAGGGATGCAAATGGGTTGATCAAGAAGGATCCGAAGCTTCAACATCCCAACTGCGTCTTTCAGCTCCTGAAGAAACACTACGCGCGGTATACGCCGGAACTGGTATCCACGATCACCGGAACCCCCAAGGATAAGCTCCTGAAGGTTTATGAGATCTATTCCTCATCCGGGAAGCCGGGCAAGGCGGCCACCATCATGTA
>Ga0180437_10009716_pt1 | contig 11856 bp, 9 predicted proteins | sample SS_ome_4_FD_132410 | JGI IMG/M metagenome (GOLD analysis project Ga0180437, IMG submission 132410) | Hypersaline lake sediment archaeal communities from the Salton Sea, California, USA - SS_3_D_1 metaG | ecosystem: Environmental > Aquatic > Non-marine Saline and Alkaline > Hypersaline > Sediment... | reverse complement strand
CCCAGTGGCGGTGCGATTGATCCTGTTACTGAAACGATCGCGAACGGCACTGGAGTCGCTGTTTCGGAACATGTCCACTTTGACCCCTGGTTGACGGCTTATCTATACACCCTCGAAATCTCCAGCACCGGTGGGGGTTCGGTAATCATCCCCGGCGAGGGGACTTTCACCTATGAACCAGGAACAAAGGTTGACCTGATAGCGATTACAGATACTTTCTATAACTTCGTCCACTGGACTGGAGATGTGGGTACTATCACGGATGTTAACTCCGCCGCAACCAATATCACTATGAACGACGACTATTCTATAACGGCCAACTTCAATTTTGGGCCGTTTCCATGGTGCTTCATTGCTACCGCAGCCTACGGTACCGACACGGCCAAAGAAATAGACATCCTCAGAGAGTTCAGGGACGAGGTCCTGCTGCCCAATAGACTGGGCGCCGAGTTTGTATCATTTTACTATAGAACCAGCCCCCCCATAGCCAACTTTATCTCACAACACGAGTCCCTGAGAGCAGTGGTGAGGGAGTGCTTTGTTGACCCGATTGTGAAAATACTAACCTGGACCCATGATTTATGGTCGGGGGCAGAATCATGAGCGTAGCATCAATCTTGAGCACCACGCGAGTGCTAGAGGCAGCCACCGTAGTTAAGGCAAGCCCGATGAAGATTTTGGTAAAGTGAACTGCTACAAAGGAGGTGAAGAGTGAAAAAGATATTTAGTATCCTGTTTGCCCTGACGCTGCTGGCAAGCCTGGGGCTGGCGATAGGAACTTCTGTGGCTGCAGACCCAGGAACGACCTATTATGTGTCTAATACCGGTAGCGATGACACGGGCGATGGCAGCGATTCAAATCCCTGGCAGACCATCCAGCACGCCATCGACCAGGTCGCCTCTGGTGACAACATCGTGGCGGCGACGGGGGGGTACGATGCTTTCCAAGTAATAGAAAAGAACAATATAAGCATAATCGGCACCGAGGGGGCAACCGTTACCACTGCAAACTTAGTTTTGATTGAGATCGAAGGAGTCGGGAACGTATCGGTAATGGCTTTGGTGGAGTATTCATCAAACATCTATATTGAAGGTATTGACTTTAACGGAAAAGAGGTCAGCGCAGAAAACCTTGTCGGAATCCTCTACCTTGACAGCACAGGGAGCATTGTTGACCTGACGGTGGAAAATATTATCGGTACCGAATCAGGGAGAGGGGTGGCTCTTGTAGAATTGTCTGATGTAGAGATGATAGGGTCTAGTATCTCTAATAACGAAATAGGAGTATGGATTGCTGCTTCTAGTTTGGAAGCTCACTTCAACAACATCGTCGATAACACTGATGCCGGTGTGGTGGACTTTTGGGGCGGGACGGTGGACGCCACCCGCAACTGGTGGGGCGATGCCAGCGGGCCTAACCATGAATCACGTAACCTCTACGGTTCGGGTGACGTCATTGACGATCCTAGCGATAATGTAGATTTCGAACCCTGGCTGGAGGCTGCGGTAGAAGACTCTAAGACAGAGACGGTAACCGGTGGCGGCACCGTTGATGCCAAAGAGGAGGCTGACACCGAGGTTGAGGTAACTGGCAATGCTACGGTAACTGTGTTTCCATACGCCAATAATCCCGGCGGCGATGCTCCTACTGACTTCAACGCACTGGATAAATATATCGATGTCTACGTTCCCGATACTACGGAAGTCACCGAGATTGAGATAAGGCTTTATTATACCGATGCTGAAGTAGAGGCAGCAGGCGTCGATGAGGAGTCACTCCGGATCCTCTGGTGGAACGGCACCCTATGGGTACAGTTCTCTCCAGATACAGCCAGCGGAGTCAATACCGACAGCATATATGGCTATAGCGGTTATATGTGGGCCATAATAACAGAGGATACCACACCGTCCCTGGACGAATTGCAAGGAGACGAATTTGGTGGTCACGGCCACCCCACGATACCCGGAGGAGGATTCTGTTTTATCGCCACCTCGGTCTATGGAACTGATACAGCTGAGCAACTAGACATCCTGAGGGAGTTCAGGGACAAGGTCCTGCTACCCAATAGGCTGGGCGCCGAGTTTGTAGCATTCTACTATAGAACCAGCCCCCCCATAGCCAACTTTATCTCACAACACGAAGCTCTGAGAGCAGTGGTGAGGGAGTGCTTTGCTGACCCGATTGTGAAAATACTAACCTGGACCCATGATTTATGGTCGGGATGAGAGGTTAATGAATACGAAACCATACTCGGGTACTAAGTTAGCGCTGGAAATGTCACATGGTCGGGTGAGCTCGGCTAAAACTTTGAAAAGCCGCTTGACAGTGCAGTAGATGTGATATAATAATTCAGAAAATTATAACATATGCTTAATTAACAGAATTTTTACAAAAGTAGCGTATACTAGTGCAATCTAGAAATTCTGGGAAACCCAAAGCGTTACTTACCCCATTAGCTGATTGGGGGAAGAGGAGTAAAGGTGACAGAAAGGTGGGGAAAAGAGACTCCGGGGAGCGATGAGGAGGTGCCCTTAGGTGGTCACTTAGCCGAGGGTAGCTATAGAGGAAACCGACCTTCAAAAGGTCGGTTTTGTGTTTTTAGTAAGAGTGATGCTTTTCAAACTGAAAGTTGTGCGATAGACAGGCCGCCAGGACTCTGGTCGGGGGAGTATTAAATAAACAAAAAGCTACCAAAAAAGTAATATAAGGAGGTGAAGAGTGAAAAAGATATTTAGTATCCTGTTTGCCCTGGTGCTGGTGGTGAGTCTGGGGCTGGCGACGGCGACGCCCGTCTCAGCTGGCACAATTATTCACGTGCCCGACGACTACCCCACTATCGCGGCAGCTCTTAATGCTAGCAAGGATGGCGACACCATAATGGTGGCGGCGGGGGAATACGACGCCTTCGGAGTGATAGAGAAGAACGATATAAGCATAATCGGAACTGAGGGAGCAACTGTTACCGGCGCAATATATAGTCCCGGATACGGATATTTGATGGCATTGGTAGGGCAGTCAGAAAACATCAATATTAAGGGTATTAACTTTGATGGAACCGCGGTCATCGGAGGAGGAAGTGTTTTCGGCATCATCTACCTTGACAGCACAGGGAGCATTGCTGACCTGAAAGTGGAAAACTTTATCGGCACCGAATTAGGAGCGGGTGTGGCTATCATCGATGAAGTAGGCACCTCTACTGTAGAGATAACAGGGTCCACTATCTCTAACAACGGAATAGGCATATGGGTTGTCTCGGAATCTACCCAGGAAGCTCACCTCAACAACATCGTCGACAATACTGATTACGGTGTGGGGAACGATGGCGATGGGACGGTGGATGCCACCCGCAACTGGTGGGGCGATGCCAGCGGGCCATACCATGAATCACTCAACCCTGATGGTATGGGTGACGAGGTCAGCCAAGGTGTAGATTTCGAACCTTGGCTGGGAACTGAGTCAGTAACACAGACGGTAGTAAATGATACCCTGAATGCCATAGAGGTAGCTGACATCCAGGTTGTGGTCAATGGCACAGCTACGGTAGCTATCGCTAAATACGATAGTAACCCGCACCCCGAAGGAACCATCGTCTACGGGGCTCTCGCTTCTTTCGATCTCCTCGCAGATGAGGACTGGGTCGAACTGAAGGATACATTCCGCGATGTCTGCGTTATCAATTATACATCTGGGACCGAGATTGAGCTAAGGCTCTACTATACCGATGCTGAATTAGAGGCGGCAGGCGTCGACGAAGATACGCTGCGGCTCTTCTGGTGGAACGACATAGCCTGGATACAATGCTCGCTCCCCCCAGGCGACAGCGGTGTCAATATGGCCGACGTCACCATTGGAAGCCATGACTACAGCGGTTATATGTGGGCCATAATAACAGAGGATACCACACCATCCCTGGACGAATTGAAAGGAGACGAATTTGGTGGTTACGGCCACCCCACGATACCCGGAGGAGGATTCTGTTTTATCGCCACCGCAGCCTATGGAACTGATACAGCCAAACAACTAGATATCCTGAGGGAGTTCAGGGACGAGGTCCTGCTGCCCAACGGGCTGGGCGCCGAGTTTATATCCTTCTATTATAGAACCAGCCCCCCCATAGCCGACTTTATCTCACAAAATGAGGTCCTGAGAACAGTAGTGAGGGTGGGCTTTGTTGATCCCATTGTAGCCATATTGACTTGGAGTCACGATTTATGGTCAGCGTGAGGCTAATTAACACAACAGCACTCTCAGGCACTTATTGAGAGTTATGGGACGAAGATAATCGCTGTGAGAGCCGAGGTCAGCCTCGGCTCTCACTTTATGAGCTCAAAGGCTAAAAATACCATAGTCTTTCGTCTTTGCTAGCATCCGAAAGGTGCCCGGCAATCTCTGGAGATTGCAGAGCCTGTTCCGTAGCGCAAGCGAAGAATATCGACTCCTCGCAACGACAGAGGAGAAAAGACCGCACTGACGCTGTCGCGCCCCGCAATTATGGGTGTGGTGGAGAAAAATAGAGTTGACCTTGTGGTCAGCCGATAGTTACGTGAAATCACACTATCCCTACAGGATCAACATCTATAGTCCAGCCCCGTGGTAAGGTGAGCCGGGATAATATACGGGTCAAATCAGAGTCGCGGAGGAATAGTTGCCAGCGATACCTGCCCCTGGCGCGGAAGGCAAAGGCAGGCGCTGGACCAATTATATTGTCAGCTGTCAACTGTCGGCTGTCAACTATCAAACGATGCACCTCCCCCACCTCACGGCGACACGATGCCTCATTGGTGTGGCTATAAACCAGGCGTACTAATTGGCTAAAAGGGGGATAATTTAACTGGCGCCGATAGTTTATTTCTTTACGATAAAACCCAATATAATCATGCCTGGCAGCAGCTTCAACAGCGTAGTTATCGGGAGAATAAGTCTGGATGATAACCCTTCCTGCTTTAACTCCACGACCAGCTCTGCCAGCTACCTGGCACAGGAGTTGAAAAGTGCGCTCACTACTTCGGAAATCGGGAAAATTCAGGCCGGTATCGGCACTGATTATCCCCGCCAGGGTCACTTGAGGTAAATCCAGTCCTTTGGCTATCATCTGGGTGCCAATAAGCACATCCGCCTTTTGGTCCCGAAAATCCTTCAGCAACTCCTCATGAGCAGATTTCCTGGTAACCGTATCCTTATCCCAGCGAAGTAATTTTGCCTGGGGAAAGAAACGGCCCATCTCTTCCGCTATTTTTTGTGTACCAATGCCCAGAAAGCTGAGATGGCGCCGAAAACACTGGGGGCAACCCTGGGGTACTGGAATAGAATAGCGGCAGCGATGACAAATCAGCCTTTTCTCCGCTGAATGATAAGTAAAAGCTACGGAGCAGCGAGGGCAGCGAAAGACGAAACCACAGTTACGGCAGCGAACAAAGGTAGCTGTGCCCCGACGGTTAAGGAAAAGAATTATCTGCTCGCGCCGCGCCAGAGTATCCTTTATGGCAGCTAGCAATGAGCGGCTAAACAAGCTTGTGTTTCCGGCTTTAAGTTCTTCCCTTAAATCCACTATGCTTACTTCGGGGAGAGGACAATAACCACGAGGAGTAATTCTTTCCTTCAGCTCCACAAGTTGATATTCGCCCTGCAGTGCCTTATGAAAACTGCCGATATCAGGGGTAGCACTGCCCAAAATGACGACGGCGTTACCGAGTTGAGCCAATTTAATAGCCGCATCTCGGGCATGATAGCGAGGTATTTTATCTTCTTGTTTGTACGTCCACTCATGCTCTTCGTCAACAATGATAAGACCAAGGTTGGGTAGAGGGGCAAATAAGGCGCTCCTCGGTCCGATGACAACATCACAGTTCCCCTCCATTATCCATTGCCATTCGTCAAGCTGTTCTCCCGGAGAAAGACCGCTATGCAGCACAGCTACACGCCCGGGAAAGCGATTGGCAAACCTCTCTACAGTTTGTTGGGTCAAAGCGATTTCGGGAATAAGACAAATACCTCGCTTGCCCGCAGCAATAACTTGGGCTAATGCCCGCAGGTAAATCTCAGTTTTGCCGCTGCCAGTAACACCAAAAAGTAGAAAAACCGGTGGGCTGCCAGATTGCTCCTTCACAAAGGCATCACGGATCAATTCCCACGCAGCATGTTGAAATGGAGTGAGAAGCGGAGCCAGAGAAGTTGTGAGATTGAGATGAGATAAGGGATCACGTCTTATCCTGAGCCTTTCTACTGAGATCAAACCACGCTTCTCCAAGGCTTTTATGGTAGCAAGAGAATAATTGAGCCGGTTCTTCAGTTCGCTGACTGAAATGGGTTGAGTCTGGCCCGTCAGAAATTCTAAGAGCTTTACCTGCTTATAAGCTCGAGACTTATTCAGGCGAGCCTTCGCCGCTTCAATTTCTTCCTTGTCAGTTATTGGCTTAATATGAGGAAGAGTTTTGGGCTTTATCTTTGCCTTCCCCATCTCCAGAGTCTCGGAAATTAGCTGCCGCTCTAGCAGCTGGTCGATGATTTGCCTGGCTTTTCTCTTGCCAATGGCTTTCTCTAGCTCAGGCATGTCCGCCTTCTTTTTTTTCGCGATTATATGAAGAATCTGTTTTTGCTCTGGTGTTAAAGTTAAATCCACATAATTCCTGATTAAATCGGGGGCTGTTAGCTGAAAGTAAGTAACGGTTCGTCTCTCAAATCCTGGAGGCAGCATTAAGGCCAGTGCATCAAAAAGAGGAGCAAAATAATATTCGCTAATCCACCGGCCAAGCTTTATTTGTATTGGGGAAAGCAACGGGCAGTCAGCAACAACACCAGCGATTTTCTTAGTTACTGTGACCGACGGCTCGTCTGATAATAGGAGCACAATCCCTTGAATGACCCTGGAGCCAAAGGGCACCCATACCACTTGCCCGGCATTAAGATTGAGCCCTAGTGGTACGGAATAGGAATAGGTTTGACCCCGACGCAATCGGGGTGAGTTGACTGCCACCTCGGCGTAGTTCATTCAGAGGTCTGTTCTGCTTCTTGTTGTTCTTCTTCCTGAGACATGGTTTGCTCTGCCGCCTTCTCTCGCTTTTCCTTAAGCCGAGCCTGCTTAGCGCTGAGCCTACGCACATAATAGAGCTTGGCTCGGCGCGCCTTTCCATGTCTGAGTACCTCTACATTTTGCACCGAGGGAGATTGGAAAGGAAAAGTACGTTCCACTCCAATGCCATAAGACACCCTCCTCACCGTAAAGCTCCCACCATCCACACCTCTCCGCATTTTAATCACCACACCCTGGAAGTGTTGCAGTCGCTCTTTATCACCTTCCACAGCCTTCAAACTTACCCTGACTGTATCGCCCGGGGAAATTTGAAGAATGATGGGGTTTATTTGGGGTTTTACAAATTCTCTAACATCCATTTCTTTTCCTCATCGCAGAGATTACCCTTCTCCAATAGGTCAGGGCGTCGTTTCGCTGTCCGCAGAATTGCCTGCCGGCGTTGCCATTGAGCAATTTCACCGTGATTTCCTGAAAGCAAAATCCCGGGTACTGGCCACCCCCGATATACCGGGGGTCTGGTATATTGGGGATATTCTAAAAGTCCGCTGCTGTGAGAATCACTGCTGGCTGAATCCTGTGAGCCAAGTACTCCCGGTATAAGTCTAACGATAGCATCCACCACAACCAGGGCAGCTAATTCCCCCCCACTAAGCACATAATCTCCGATACTGATTTCATCAGTAGCTAGATGTTCGCACACTCTCTCGTCTATGCCTTCGTAATGGCCACAAATCAACATCAGATGGGGGAGGAGAGCTAACCCCTGAGCGACCGCCTGAGAAAAAAGCCTGCCCTGAGGGGTGAGTAGTATGATAGGCATCTCACTCACATCAAGTTGCAATTTTATCGCATCTGTTGCTTCAAAGATAGGCTCGGGCTTGAGCACCATGCCAGGTCCACCGCCGTAGGGATAGTCATCAACAGTATGATGTTTGTCGTGAGTGTAGTCGCGAATATAATGAATCATGATATTCACTAATCCTCGCTCCCGAGCACGGTTAACGATGCTCTGGTTGAGCGGAGAGGCAAACATTTCAGGGAACAGACATAAAATATCGATACGCATGGATTCCTTCAATAAAAACCTTCAAAGTGCATATCTTACCACGCAGACGGAGATAAAAGAAAGTCTCTTGCTGCCCAATGACTTTGGCGCTCAGAGAGTGATATATACATTGGGCTGTATTTACCACCTCACTCTGTTTCTTAATCCTCAAGACGAAATTTATTCGAAAATTCAAAAAAAGCGCTAAAAGGTATTGACAAAAAAAAGATAAGGTTTATAATAGAAATGTGGGGAAATGTGGGGAAAGGGGGAGAGTAAGGGAATAACAGGTAAGGTAAACGAAGCCAGAGTGGTGGACTTTGTGGGGAACCGAGGAGAGTAAGATGTTTTTTGGTGAGTATCCATATAAGGTTGATGAAAAGGGCAGAGTGCCTCTGCCGCCAAAATTCAGGCGACAGATGAGAGAGGGCGTGATATTAGCCAAGGGGATGGGAGAGAAATGCATTTCTGCTTACCCTGTAGCTGAGTGGAAAAGGTTGTCCGACAGCCTGGCTGCCAAGGCAGTAACTCCAGCTAAGTTAAGGAAGTTGAATCGCTATATCTTCGGCTCCGCCTTCAGCACCTCCTTCGATGGGCAAGGTAGAATAACATTGCCAGTTCCCCTGCGTGAGTATGCTGGGATTGGTGACACAGCGATTGTTGTTGGTGCTAACAACTGTGTTGAACTCTGGTGCGAAGGTGAATGGATGGCTGAGAAAACTTCCGCCGAAGAGCAGGCGTCACAGATTATTGAGAGTTTTGGTGAATAGCGAATGAACCTTACTATGTCTTTGCCTATCCATATCCCTGTTTTGCTCGATGAAGTCACAGAAGGGCTGCAGCCTCAACCAGGCGGCTACTTCGTTGACTGCACCGTTGGTCTGGGGGGGCACGCAGCAGCCATACTAGACAGGATTTCACTCACAGGAAGACTTTTGGGCATTGATGCTGATCCTGAAGCCATCGAAATAAGCCGAGATAGGCTTAGAGATTATGGCGAAGCAGTCACTTTGGTTAACGACAACTTTGTTAACCTTGAGGCTATTTGCGAAAGATACCGTTTTCATCCAGTTGATGGTATTCTTTTCGACCTTGGTATTTCTTCTCTGCAACTGGATACAGCCGAGCGAGGCTTCAGCTTCCACCTCGATGCTCCTTTAAATATGAGGTTCGATTCCGGTCAAGGGTTAACTGCTTCGGATATCGTTAACAGCTTCCCCGAGCAAGAGTTAGCTAAGCTCATAGCAAGATACGGTGAAGAGCGTCACAGTCGGCGGATAGCGCGGTATATCGTTCAAAACCGTCCCATCGCTACTACCGTAGATCTAGCCCACTTGATAGAGCAAGTTTCAGGCGCTCCAGCGCGCCGGGGCAGAATTCACCCTGCCACAAGAACCTTTATGGCACTTCGCATCGCAGTCAACAGTGAACTACAGAATCTAGAGCCGGCTCTAAAACAAACACTTAACCTCCTTCGCCCAGGGGGAAGGTTAGCAGTTATTACCTATCATTCCCTGGAAGACCGCATAGTTAAGCAATTCATGCGATACGCAGCCAGTAACTGCCTATGTCCGCCTGGAGTATTAATATGTCGCTGTGGGCATGTGCCCGCCTTGAAGCTCATTTCACGGAAGGTTATTAAACCTACCTCGTTGGAGATAGAATCCAACCCACGCAGCCGTAGCGCTAAGCTAAGGATAGCCGAGCGACTCAACTAGGCAATATTCTCAGCACAAAAGGAGGTGAATATGGCAAAGAAAATCATTACAGCTATTGATGTGGGCACAACCAAAGTAGCCACTATCGTGGCTAATGTCAAAGATGAAGACGACATTGAAGTTTTAGGAGTGGGAGTCGTTCCTTGTCGCGGCCTACATAAAGGCATCGTGGTCAATATGGATGAAGCCAAACAGTCTGTTGCCGCATCAGTGAAGGAAGCTCAAAGAATTAGCGGCGTACGTATAGACTCTGCCTATGTTGGGGTTACCGGCAGGCATATTAGTAGCCTGAATAATAAGGGAGTAGTAGCTATCCCAAGAGATGATCGTTTGGTGCGTACCCAGGATCTTAAGCGGGTATTATCTGCGGCTCGCAATGTCGCTGTCGCCGAGGGAAAGAAAGTACTCCACGCCATTCCTCGCTCTTACGCCCTAGATGGGCAGGAGGGAGTGAGACAGCCAGTAGGTATGCATGGTTCTAGGTTAGATGTAGAAACCCATATCATCACTGCTTCAGTAACGTCGATACAAAACTTAGCCAAATGCGTCCGTAGTATCGGTGTTGACGTTGAAGACCTGATCCTCGAGCCTCTAGCCAGTGGAGAAGCAGTATTGACTCCCGAAGAAAGAGAATCTGGGGTCATCATGGCTGACATCGGGGGCGGCACCACGGATATTGCGGTATTTAAAAATGGTAACATCTACCATACCTCTATCATTCCCGTAGCTGGTTATCAAGTAACCAGCGATATCTCCATAGGCTTAGGGTTGCCTTTTAATATTGCAGAAAAGATGAAGAAAAGATATGGCACTGTCGTATCTACTTCAGAGGAAGACCAGATAGCTCAAGTGGGTATCGAGAATGGTCATAGCGCCTCTTATAAAGACCTATGCAATATTATCCGGGCTCGAATGGAGGAGCTGCTCCAACTCATATTGCTGGAAATGCCCACCAGCGACTATCAAACCCTGGCGCCTTGTGGCTTAGTGCTCACCGGTGGTTCATCCAACTTGTCCGGGCTTGATGAGTTAGGAGAGTCATTGTTACGAATTCCGGTGCGCAAAGGTCGACCTTTGAGCACGGGCATTTATGGTATTTCCGATATCCTGCATGATCCGGCTTACGCCACCACTCTGGGACTTATCCTATGGCAGGTACGAGGCAAAGAGGGATCAACTTATAATGACAAAAGGGCTGGCGTTTGGAGCAGCTTCATGAATATGGTTAGAAAGCTGTTCCGTGTCTAACTTGTGAAAGGAGGTTTAGAATGGCAAAACAAATTTATACTCCAACTCCAGCAAAAATAAAAGCCATCGGCATTGGCGGCGCTGGTTGCAATGCCATCACTCGCATGGTCCGTGAAGAGATAAAGGGTGTTGACTTCATAGCCATGAATACCGATGGCCAGGCGTTGGCTCTAGCCGAGGCGCCTACCAGAATTCAACTGGGCGAAAAATTGACCAGAGGTTTGGGTGCCGGTGGTGACAATAAGATTGGTGCCAAAGCAGCCGAAGAAAGTTGCGGCATAATTGAGGACATAGTTCAAGGTGCTGATATGGTGTTTGTTGCTGCTGGCATGGGCGGTGGTACAGGCACAGGTGGTATTCCTGTAGTGGCCGAGGTGGCTAAGCAGACTGGAGCCCTGACTATTGGGGTTGTGACCAAACCCTTCACCTTTGAGGGAATGCACAGAGCTCATGTAGCCGAGGAAGGACTCGTTGAACTCGCGGACAAGGTTGATACACTTATCATCATACCTAATGACCGACTTCTTCAGCTCTGCGATGCCAAAACAACTGTCGACAATGCCTTCAGGCTAGCAGACGATGCTCTTCTGTTGGGAGTCCGGGCTATCTCCGAAGTAGTTACCGTCCCGGGACTGATTAACTTGGACTTTGCCGATATTAAATCGGTAATGAAAGATGCCGGTCCAGCCTGGATGTCCATGGGTAAAGCCGGCGGGCAAAGTCGCGCAGCTGAAGCGGCCAAGGCTGCTCTGGCTAGCCCCTTGCTCGATGTATCCGTAGATGGATCTACCGGAGTGCTGTTCAATATTACTGG
>Ga0180437_10009715_pt1 | contig 11856 bp, 10 predicted proteins | sample SS_ome_4_FD_132410 | JGI IMG/M metagenome (GOLD analysis project Ga0180437, IMG submission 132410) | Hypersaline lake sediment archaeal communities from the Salton Sea, California, USA - SS_3_D_1 metaG | ecosystem: Environmental > Aquatic > Non-marine Saline and Alkaline > Hypersaline >... | reverse complement strand
TGTGATGGTCTTTCTGAGGCCCATAAGTTGGGTGTAGTTCACCGGGATCTGAAACCTAGCAACATCATGATCGACAAAGATGGCAATGCTCGAATTATGGACTTTGGCATTGCTCGGTCACTCAAAGAAAAAGGCATAACAGGTGCTGGGGTGATGATAGGAACTCCTGAGTACATGTCACCTGAGCAAGCCGAAGCAAAGGAAGTCGACCAACGGTCTGACATTTATTCTTTGGGTGTGATTTTGTATGAGATGGTTACTGGGAGAGTGCCGTTTGAGGGGGATACTGCAATTAGCATAGCGATGAAGCACAAGGGTGAATCCCCAAAAGACCCAAAAGAATACAATGCTCAGATTCCTGATGAATTGAGCAAATTAATATTGAAATGTTTGGAGAAAGATAAGAATAGTAGGTATCAGAGTGCAGGAGAGCTATATTCGGAGCTTAATAATATTGAGAAAGGTATTCCAACCACGGACAGAGTTATTCCAAAGAGAAAACCAATCACTTCAAAAGAGATAACTGTTAGCTTCTCAGCAAACAGGTTGTTAATCCCTATACTAGCGATTGTCGCTATTGCGATTGTTGGGCTGTTCTTCTGGCGTCCTTGGTCTAAAACAGCAACTTCCCTTGTGCCAACAGAAAAGCCTTCTGTAGCCGTACTTCCGTTTGAAGATATTAGCCCTCAGAAAGACCAAGAACACCTCTGTATTGGCATTGTGGATTCAGTCATCAGTGCTTTAAGCAATATCAAGGATTTGCGAGTTCCCGCCAGGGGTTCTTTATCTATGTACCAAAAAGGAGAGCGAGATTACAAAGAAATTGCTGCTTCATTAAATGTGAGCTTTATCCTTGATGGAACATTACATAAATCAGGCGATACGCTGAGAATCACGCCTAAACTGATTAACATTGCAGATGATTCGGTACTCTGGTCAGATATTTATGATACGGAAAACCAGGATGTCTTCAGCATCCAGGATGAAATAGCACAGGCAATAGTCGATGAGTTGAAAGTTAATTTATTGCCTGATGAGAAAGATAAAGTTTTTGAGCGGGGGACAGAAAACGTTGAAGCGTACAACCTATATTCATTGGGAAAATTCCATTTAGAAATGAGGACAGATGAGGATATCAATAAGGCATATGATTATTTTAATAAAGCTATCGAGCTAGACCCCAATTATGCTTTAGCCTATGTTGGGTTGGCGGATGCTTATATAGTTCATCCATATTGGGGTTCTCCTCCTCCTGATGCCAAATTGAAAGCAGAGGAGGCGGTAGCAAAAGCACTTGCGATTGATGAAAACCTCGCTGAAGCCCACACCTCAATAGCGTGGATTAAATTTGACCACCATTGGGATTGGGAAGGGGCAGAACGAGAGTTCAAACGTGCTATTCAGCTGAATCCCAATTATGCAACCGCTCACCAATGGTATGCCGAATATTTGAACAGCATGGGGAGACTGGACGAAGCTAAGCAAGAGATAGAAAAAGCTCTTGAATTATCTCCTCTTTCGTTAGTCATCAATAAGATGGTGGGTTTAATCGATTTTTGTGGAAGACGGTATGACAAGGCTATTTTACAGTATAAGAAAACGATTGCAATGGACCCTAACTTTCCATCGCTTTTGGCCAATCTCGGATGGGCTTACCTCTACAGCGGAAAGTATAAAGAGCTTCTTGAGGAAGCTGAAGAATTGAAAAAGAAAGGTATAGTTACAGAGGAAGACTTTCATTTTTTAAATATGTGGATTGAATCACGAATGGGTCGAAAAGAAGCACTTTCTCAGTATTTTGAGCAAATCAAGTCAAATGTAGATAGCTACAATAATGCTATAATGTATTTTGAGCTAGGAGACATTGACCAGGGTTTTCTTTTTTTAGAGAAAGCGTATGAAGAAAGATTTTCCGACATGACATTTATCAAAGTTCACCCAGCATTTGATAATATCCGCAGCGATCCAAGGTACAAAGAAATCCTTAGAAAAATGAATTTGTAATAATATCCCTCGACCTCTGGAAGGACGCTGACCCGGGAATTGCTGAGCTTGATGATGCGGGGGAGACGCTGGCTGGGTTGAAGCAATAGGAAAGCGAGAATAAAGTGCACAAAAGGATTCAGTGGCACTTAAATCTGGTGTCCGTATAGTGTCCATAAGAGATCTATATAGACCTATATAGACATAGCAGAATCTATAACAGAAACAATGAATGTTTCTGATAAATAATATATTTACATTATTTTCAAGGATTTGCAGATTGTAATAAAACTGATTCGTAATCAGTAGGTCGGAGGTTCGAATCCTCTCGCTGGCTTTCCTTTTCCTATGGAAACTAGCTAGTTTCCATGAAATTCCTCTTTCAGATGAACTGATTGCAATATAACTTGGATCTTGATAGGATATTTCTATATTTGTGTGAATATTCATGCATTTTGAGATAATCGATGAGATTTATGATATCGAAACTATTGCAATTGGTGGAAAAATCCATGATATCATGCGGCTTCAGAAACAATTTGGTATTGGACGGTGGCGAAAAATGAAGGGGGTTGCAAAGATTCGTCTTCGAAGCGGAAGAATCCGAAACGCAGAGTTACATTGGTATGAAGCCCACGGTATCGGCAAAAAGAAAATAAAGATTAAACGATTTTTGGATTAGTCCCATGGCGCAGAAATCAAAGAAAAAGCTATTCGCCCTTTGCGTAGAGAATAAGGACTGTGAGGATCTAGAAAAACGAAAGATTTATCAAGTGATATTCGATAAAGACGCAGCCGATGAAGGATATTTAAGGGTAATAGATGAATCTGGTGAAGATTATCTCTATCCTGAATCCTATTTTATTTTTATTGAACTACCTATGAAGGCACAAGAAGCGTTAACATAGCAAGCCCAGAGAGCAAAGGGACGCTGTTATTCAAATAGTGTCTATAAGAGAGCTAAAAAAAACTTAAAAGAACCGACAGAAACTAAACAGAAACAAAACATTGTTTCTGTGAACACTGATTGGCAATCAGAAGGTCGAAGGTTCAAGTCCTCTCGCTGGCTTTCCTTTTCCCACACTGGATGTGTCAAGAGTACTAAAGAATCTCCTGTCTCGAGTTGTCTTCCAAAATCCCGTCGCCCTCTTGCACAACGGGGAATATACTTTTATCTTCGGTATAGACCTGGTGATGAACGGAACAGTCAATGTCAATCAGGACAGCGAATCTGTGATGATATATTAGTGTGTCTGTGAAGTACTATTAGCACAGACGAGTCAGATTAACGCTCGATCGACCTTAATTCTTCACCAGTTTGACTTTAACGGTGAAGTTGTAAGGATTTTCATCGGTGTCGCTGTTCGGAATGTTCACTTCCACGCTGATGTCTCTTTCCCAACCCCCGGGTAATGGGGGCATCGAGTCTCTGACGGTTCGCACGACGAAGGTCGTCTGGCTCACCATCGGGATCGATGGAGCCGGCTGCTGGATCACCTGAAAATGGGGGGCATCCGGCCCGCTCAGATAGACGAGGTCCGGCGTCCCCGTAAGATCAAGCGTGTCCGTGCCCTTGTTCTCGATCGTGAAGGTGAATTCTCGTCCTATGACCATATCCACTGGCTTCGACCGGAAATCTCTGGTTGCGCCGTCCGCAAAACTATGGTTGCCGAACTTGACGTTGATCTCGGGTTTCGGGTTCGCCATCACAGCCTGATGGAGATTCAGCATACCCTCTGTCGCGCAGATATCGACGAGGGAGGGGAGGTGGACGGTGTTATCGAGAATTCTGTCTATCCGTTCCGTTACAGTCTCGGAAGGGAACAGGGATGCCAACAGAGCGACCGCTCCAGTGACATGGGGTGTGGCCATAGACGTCCCCATCTTGTAGCCATACCCGTAAAAACTGGCCGTCCCGATCCCTATGTCATCGATGAGCCATCCGGGATATTCGATGGAGAAATCGGTAACGACATGAAACCGGAACCGGAACTGATCCGTTTTGACAGAATCGGGGATCTCGAAGAACCATGGCATGTACCAGAAAAAGGCGTGTCCTGAAAAATCGTACAGAGATTCCCAGGTCATCCCCCCGTCTCCCGAAACCTCTACGTAAGCATGGTCGCACAGCTCCTCGAAGTACATGGCCGCTCCAAAACCCAGATAGAGGCTTTGTCCGACATACGCTGTCAGATCGATGTTTGTGGCATTCATCAGCCAGGAATCTGTGTCGGTCGAGTAATAGACCCCGGGAGAGTCGCTCCAGAAATTGGGCGGACTGGGAGGGTCGTCAAAACCGGGAAAGTCGAAGATCTCTTCATCGGTCGATATGCCCCAGGTGTTCTTTATCCCGCCTGTGACCCAATTCCCTGACCCGGATTCCATATCATCGAAGAATAGATCGCCCGACTCGGGCCAGTAAACGGCGGAGATGGTGCTGAGGATATCCACCCCCGGAGCCGCAATGTCGACACTCGTTTTCCCGTAGTTGAAGTATTGCCATCCGTAGTAGTCCAAGGCTGTCACAGAGATGATGTTGGAACATGTATAGCAAGAAGGATAATGCGGCAGGATATCTGTGTCTTCCCAATCGTTCCCGGCCGCCGCACAGAATACGATTCCGGCTGTACCCAGCGCTTCGATGGCGCTTTCGAAGACAGGGTCGTAATCTCCCCCGCCAAAGGATGCGTTGACAGCCACGATATTCTGCCCATAAGAGGTTTTGAGATCGAGAATATAATTCAAACACTCGAGGGCATCGGCGTCCTCCCCCCAACCGGATGCATCGATGAACTTGGCGCCGATCATTTTCACGTTCCAGCAGACACCGGTCACGCCCAGACCGTTATTCCCTGCAGCGCCTATGATCCCCGCACAGTGTGTGCCGTGACTGTGGTCGTCCATCGGATCTCCGCTCGAAGCGATCGCATTCATCCCATGGATATCGTCGATATAGCCATTGGCGTCATTGTCGAGACCATCGACGACCTCACCCGGGTTGACCCATAGGTTCGGGATAATATCAGGATGATTGTAGTCGATGCCTGTATCGATCACCGCAACGATGACGTCCGCCGATCCCCGGTTTATATCCCAGGCCTCGGGAGCATCGATATCGATGTCCACTTCGCCTCCGTTCTGCCCCGTGTTATGAAGTCCCCAAAGCAAGTCGAAAGCCTCATCGTCGGGAATCGTTTCTTCGATATATAAGTAGTAATTCGGAGATACGGCCTCGACCTCAGGAAGTATTTTCATGTCTCGGATGAGTTGTTGGGTCGATCTGAACTTTGAGTAAAGATGCGCGTACTCGCAGGAATTCAAGCGGGTCAAGGCATCGTAATTCCTGACCACAGAGGCAAGATGGGATTCGGCGATAGAATCGATGACGTGCCTCTTCGTCCCTGGCTTGAACCTGACCAACACCTCTCCCTCTTTATAGTCAACACCCGGGTTTATTCTCTCCGCCCTGTCCGGCCTGGATTCAGGGATAGCCGCATAAACGAAAAGACCGATCAATGCGGCAAAAAGGGTTGCGGTGGAAATCCTCCGATAATATCGCCATTTGTGTATGGTGTTATTCATGACAGACTTGGCCTCCCTTTTGATTCCTCGAGCCACAGAGACTATTATGCTCGCAAAAAGGCGGCATAGGTGTCTATCCCCTTTTTCGGTGAATTTGGGGGTGATTTGAGCAGTTTAGGGATTAGGCCGGGACGAACTCGTGACCCCTACTTTCTCAGCTTTTCTTTCTTCATGTGGAAATCCGTGGCTTTTCTCGCTTCGAAATAAAACCTTGAGAGGACTTTGTGCATCCGTTCCCTGTCGATCTTTTCGAGAGAGGGGGCGTCTTTCGCTGCGGGAATTCCCAGGTCTCCGAATGTAGGGCCTTTGTATTCGGAATAATAGTGGTTGACAAAACTTATGAATGCCAGGGAAAGCTCCAACCGCAGGAGTTCCGAGATCGTTAGATCATACCTCGCTGCGACGGCTTCTAAATACTCTTCCATCCAGTCCGGGAGTACGACTTGGAACTTTTTACTCATTCTGGAACCTCCTGGCTTTTCTATTTGCCCAGGATTATATCATAAAAATTGCGCCCTTTGCATTGGAATGGAATTAAAAAATCCTCTCTTCAGGTTATGGGGGATGAGGAAAAATCATCGTCGGAATCATCTGAAAAGGGGATTGCGGGATGCGGACGAACACTTTAGACTGACTCGCGATGGGAAGAGCTATGGAAAAAAATTCCGTACAATGGTTGAACGGTCCATCCAAGGCATTGTGATCATTCAAGATTTTCGTGTCGTGTATTCCAACAGAGCTTTTTCGAAAATAAGCGGCTATTCCAGAAAAGAGCTCCTTTATCTGACACCGACCCAGGTGGAAAAAGTAATCCACGCCGACCACAGGGATCTGGTGTGGGGACGAATGAAAACACGCCTCCAAGGACACAAGGTCATTCCCCGGTATGAGTACAAAGGAATCAGAAAAGACGGATCGATCAGGTGGCTGGAAATGCTCGCCAACCTGATTGAATACGAAGGAAAACCCGCCATTTTGGGAGCGATCATCGACATAACGGATCGCAAAAGAGCAGAGGAAAAACTCAAAGAATCAGAGGAGAGGTACAAAGCCATCATCGACCTGGCTCCGGATGGGATGGTCACGGCAGACATCAAGGGTGTTATCACTTCCTGCAATTCCGCCTTTTTAGAACAGACGGGTCTACCCAAAGCTGCGCTTGTCGGCAAACACTTTTCGAAACTTCCTAGCGTTTATAAATCCGATATCGCAGCCTATTTTAAAGTGCTTGCTTCTTTAATCAAGGCCAAGCCTATGCGACCGTTCGAGGCCAAATGGAAGCATAAAGATGGAAGTGTGCGTTGGGGAGAGATTCACGTGGCGCCCTTGAAAGAAGGCCGGAAGATAACCGGCTTTCAGGCGATCACACGAGATATCACCGATCGAAGAAATACCGAAAAAGCTTTGAGAGACAGCGAGAAGAAATACCGCAACATCGTGGAGTCCTCCCCTATGGGAATGCACCTCTACCAACTGAAACCGAACGGGCAATTGGTTTTTATCGGATCTAATCCCGCTGCGGACAGGATTCTGGGTGTGGATAATTCACAATTTGTGGGGAAGACGATCGAGGAAGCATTTCCTCCTCTGGCTGATACAGAAATTCCGAAAAAATATAAAGAAGCTGCTGCGAAAGGGATCGCTTGGCAGACAAATCAAGTTTCTTATAAGGATGAGAAAATAAATGGGGCCTTCCAGGTCCATGCCTTCCAGACGTCTCCTCAGAAAATGGCAGCCATGTTTCTCGACATCACTGAGAAGATGAAAGCCGAAGAAGCTCTGCAAGAAAGCGAGGAGAAATACAGGGCGATTTTCGAGTCCTTCCATGATGTCTACTACCGGACCGATCGGGAGGGACTTGTGACACTCATCAGCCCATCCGTCAGGAATCATGCCGGTTGGGACCCTGAGGACATTATCGGTCATCCCGTGACCGATTTTTACCAGGATCCGTCCGAGCGGGAAAATTTTAAAGAAAAACTCAAGGAATCGGGCGTAATCAATGACTATGAATTGAAGCTTCTCGCCAAAAATGGAAGAGTGATCGCTGTATCTGTGAGCTCCAAGATCATTTTTAGCAAAGACGGACATCCCATAGGCGTTGAAGGTGTGCTTCGGGATATCACCGACCGAAAACGCGCCGAAGAACAGGTAAAATCATCCCTCAAAGAGAAGGAGGTCCTTCTCCAGGAGATCCATCATAGAGTCAAAAACAACATGCAGATCATTTCATCTCTTCTCAATCTCCAATTGCGCCATATCGGAGACGATAGGGTCAGAGATATGTTCAAAATGAGCCGTGATCGGATTAAATCCATGGCTCTCATCCACGAAAAGCTCTATCAATCGGAAGACCTTTCACGGGTCAATTTTGCTCAATACATACGGAGTCTCTCTCTCCATCTGCTTCACACTTACAACGCGAATGCAGACAGGATCAAGCTCGACACCGAGGTCATAGATGTATTTTTGGATATCAATAAGGCCATTCCCTGCGGACTCATCCTCAATGAGCTTGTATCCAATTCCTTGAAACATGCCTTTCCTCAAAATAAACGGGGAACTATCCGCATACAGCTCAGTGCAGGAAGTAACGGGGATGTTCGGCTCGGAGTAAGTGATAACGGTGTCGGATTCTCCGAGAATGTGGATCTTCAAAAACCTGATTCGATGGGCCTTCAGTTGGTTAACGACTTGGTCGAGCAACTGGGGGGGACTCTGGAACTCGACTTGGGCGAAGGAACCTCTTATCAAATCTCCTTCGAAGCGGGAACTTCGTAGTATAGGACCATATTTGTATTGGACACCCTCTAGACCTTGGGATTTTTGACATGGATCGGATCGATGATAATTTAGCTTCCTGTCTTACTTAGAAAATGCCCCGTTTCCCAAGATCAGAGGATTGAAAGCGACCAGGGTGTAATCAGAAGGAATGTCATATGTCCCTTTTGGGGCCTTGCCTTCTTCAACAGAGACGACTTCTTCTCGTGATTTTGTTTCGACACCTTTGACCTGCATCGTTATCTTTGTCAACACAGGATAACCTTCGATTTTTTGGAATTCTTCAACGAGATCTTTTGTGAATGGATTCATAGACAAGAGCACTGCATAGAATTTACGAAAGGCTTTCAGATTGATTCCAGTCTCTTTGGTTGCCCATATTTCCATCGTCATGGGCATATCCATTCCCATCATAGAAATGGAAATATCGGCTGTAAATTTTTGACTGTTCCAGTCCCTGATCAATCTCTTTTCCCGGGTTTCTATGACCGATGACGTGATCTTTGTTACATGGGTGATTCTCTTGGCTTCCGGTGTTATGTTCTCCTCGATCTTCACGGGTAAATCCATCTCAGAGTAAGTTTTGTCAATATGGTTGAGGATATAGACTTTGTTCTTATCCAATCGGATGATAATGGATGTGGCTTCGTCTTCATCCTGGCGCATCTTGTTTTTAGAAATCCATGTCGTGCCGTCTTCGTTTGATTTTTCGTTCGTGCCGTTCAGAACGGTTTTTGTTGTTTGTTTGGTCTTTTTTATGGCATGATCGGCATCCGCAGAGAGAGGTAGGAGGATGACGGCAAATATGATTATCGTAGGAAGGAGCATAAGACATCGGTGGGCCATGGTATTTGTGTGGAATGAATGTGTAATTTAGCTCATTTTGCCATCAAAATCAAATGGATTTCTTTGCGTTGCGAGCTTTCGAGATACTGCCTAAATACAGGTTGAGAACGAACAGTAATAGGAGAAGCACCCCGATAATAGTCCAGGTCACTCTTTCATTTACGGTGGCCCAGACGCCCGCACTGACCGGGCTCACGTAGGGAGCTTTCGGGTCGATGTTTGCCAGAACTCGCATTTTTGTGGACTCATCCCATTTGTATGGAGATATTTCGAGTGTCTGTCCGAAGTATTTTTCCAGGATGAGGTTTTCTTTGTAGGCGATAAGAAAATTTTCTCTTCGGAACGCCTCATCATCTGAGGAAAGAGCTTTCTCCAGGCGTTTATCGCGCCGGAAAATGTGAACACGGACCTCATGGAGGAACGGAGTTATGCTTCCAGGGAAGATGCGCAAATAATCTGCATAATCCTTGAATTGCCAATCGCGAAGGATGTTCCCGAATTCGTCCCCTCTGAACCGATCGATATTCTTCAGTTCTTCGAGTGTCAGGCGTGAGTAAAAAATGCCTATATCCGGGTCTTCGTGCTTGAATTTGAATTCGCTCATCGCTTCCTGGCTTTCTAGCCCTGAAAGGAACGGGAGGATTTCTGTGTATTTTTTCACTCGCTGGGGCGTGTTGGAGAGACAAAGCCCCAGAAGGAGCAGGTTCGCCGCGACCAGCACAGAGACGATCCTGACGGATTTTGCTTGGATCTTTGCGAATGGCAATTTGGGCCTGATTCCCTTCCAGATGAGGACTTGAAAAAGACCGGAAGAAAGTGAATTGAGCCCCACATCGCGGAGGTCGAAATAGCGGCCGGGGACGATCCATTGGAGGATTTCGTCGAAGGTTCCGATGAGTGTTCCCATAAAGAATGATGCAAGATAAATACTTTGATCTCCGATGTGATGACGCAAAGCTTTGAAGAGGAAAAATCCCAGTAGCCCATATTCGATAAAATGTATGGCCTCTTCTGGATTCGCCCACAGTTTGATCGTGAAGTACACATAAATGGCCGATATGAGTCCGAGCCAGATGTAATTGGATAGCGCACGGATTTTGAGCCGGAAATAAAGAGTATAGCCAAGAACAAGGAATGTAGACGCAGCGGAAAAGAGCACGACATATCCGAAAAAGGAGCGCCCTATATGAATTGTGACCAGATCCTGGATCTTCCTTGCAAGAGGAACCGTGAAAAAAATGACGAGCGCACAGAGGAATGCCCATATCCAGGAAAACAGGATTTTTCGGGATCTCAGAGCTTTCATGCTTTATTCATTATATAAAAAAACTTTAAAATTTGTTTTGACATTTTGATAATTCCTTCATTATAATAGAATTAACCTGCTGGCTGGAGAGGAATCCTCCTTAGCCCCGCTTCCTTTTCCAAACCTTGGCGCCTCGACAGCCAGCGCTTTTATTCTCGGACACATTTTGTCTATCCTTTTGTTCGGACCCTGCCCCATAATTTATTGATGACTCCACGAAAAATAATCCGCAATTTTTCGATATCGAATACAAATGAAAGTGCCAGTGTCAAATGAAGATCGGAGGAAATGTATTGCTAGGATTTGAAGGGATAGGCACAAAATTTTTTTTTATGCATATCAATATTTTTTGTGAATGGTGTAGGATAAACAAAAAAAAGGTCGTGGACGTACTCAGTGTGTAAAGACAGAAACATGGAAGACAATCAGCTCATTATGAGCTGCCTTAAAGGACAAACGGAGGACTTCAAGACATTGATGGATAAGTACAGAGGAAAAAGCCTAGCGCTGGCTTGGAACATTCTCGGGAACAGGGAAGACGCTGAGGATGCCTGTCAAGAAGCTTTTGTGCAGGTTTACCTGCATCTCGATAAGTTCGATTTCACAAAAAATTTTAAAGACTGGTTCTTCACTATCTTATCCAACAGATGCCTGGATCAGCTGAGGAAAAGGACCCGTTTCATGAAATTTGTTAAAACACAAAAAGCAGAGTTTAAAGATAGGATGAACCAAGCAGGTTTGAATCCGCAACATCCACCGCTTCTTCATTCCAAATTGCTTCAGAGATTGAATCCCAGAGAGAGAATATCGGTCTGTCTCTGGGCAAACGAGGGCTATACGAGTAGCGAGATCGCAAGCGTGTTGAGGTGTTCTGCGAGCACAGCCAGAGTGCATTTGTTTAAAGCGAGAACAAAGCTCAAGGCATTATTGGAGGAAGAAAATGTCTCGCTGTAAAATTATTTGGTATGCCTTTGCCTTTGGACCTTTGAAGATCTGGCAGGATTTTCTCATCCGTGTCCATATCGAGAGATGTCCTGACTGCCAGAAAAAACTCATCAGCCGTGAGGCCGTTCAAGGAATAACCATTCAGGAGTCCCAGTGTGTGGATGCAGATTCTCTGTGGAACGGCTTTGAACAAAAAGTGAAAAAGACCAATAAGAATGAGCGGCAGGTTTTCGGTCCGCGCAGGCGTTGGACCTATGGAATGGTTGTTTTATTAGTGTTTTTGGCAACAGCCATATGGTTCATTGTGTTGCCCCAATTGCGAAAAACACGAATCGAAGAAAGAATCAATGGGCACTTTCGCATCAATTATATCCGGATCGAGAATAAGCCGGCCCAAGCGTATGTTTATCAGC
>Ga0180437_10009713_pt1 | contig 11857 bp, 16 predicted proteins | sample SS_ome_4_FD_132410 | JGI IMG/M metagenome (GOLD analysis project Ga0180437, IMG submission 132410) | Hypersaline lake sediment archaeal communities from the Salton Sea, California, USA - SS_3_D_1 metaG | ecosystem: Environmental > Aquatic > Non-marine Saline and Alkaline > Hypersaline >... | reverse complement strand
CTCGGCCTGGGCAAGCCCTACTTTGGAGGTAAGAAGAAATGAGGTTCACGTACCAGAGCATCCGTGAAGGCTTCACCGACAGGTTCAAGCATCTGGAGGTGCCGAGCGAGCTGCTGGACCCTGTAGCCCTGCGGGCCCGCAAGAGGATAGAGCGTGAGCGGGGACGTGAGCGGGAACGTGAGAAGCGCGCCAGGAAAGCGGCGGCCCCGCCTCCCCCAAAGGGACCGGACCAGCTTCGGGTAGGGGACACGATTAGGTTTCAGGGCAGCGATGCGCGTGACTCGGGCGAGTTCACCGTCCGCAACATGACAAGGAATTTTGTGTACGCTGGACGCCAAGGGCGCACCCGGCTTTCCCTCCATATCTACAACGGCCGCTTTGACTGGCGCGATGGAGCGTGGGAGATCGTGGAGGGCACGGTCGAGATCCGACGCTCGACGGGCAGGGACTACAATCCATGGGACGTTGCGCGGGGCGACTTTGTGGCGGGGGTCGGCACGGTGGCGCATGTGAACACGAGGCTCGGCATCGTATCACCCCGTGTGGACGGCGGCGACTCAGTGCACATCGGAGACCTGGTGTCTACCGCTAGTGTGCGAGAGTACAAGGTTCGCGCAGGCGACTCCAGGGTGTCCAAATCCTACACAGAGTGGTCCATTATAGACTGAGGGGGCGAATGATGGCGGCTTTCACGTACCAGGTACTCCATGAGGTCATGGAACCCCAACCCGGCGACGAGGCGATCCTCTCCATCGCTGGCAGCAAGCCCCGCATCACCGGACCCATGGCGGAGCAGATCATCATCGCACGCTTCCACGGCCGGGGGTACTCTGAGGACAGATGGGGAGCCCTTGTCTCCGGGGACGGCACCAGGCGCATCGTGTTGAAGGCGCGCAACGTCCAGGAGTTCCATGGTGGCCCCGGTAGGTGGCGCAAGATGGGGTCCAAGCCCAAGATCGCCCTGGCCACAAGCATCGTGGCGAACGCCCGCAAGCGCGCCGGAGACACGGCCGGCCTGGAGAAGATGATCGCCAAGAAGGCGGCGGCCACGAAGAAGAAAGCGGCGAAGAAGGCCACGAAGCGCGCCCAGGACACAGCCCTACGGGCTGTTGCTGTGGCGCTCTCCGCGGAGTCATCGCCGGCCGAGCGCCGCGCGATCCTCCAGAGCGGTGGCCTGACCTTCGAGAACCAGGTCAGCCCGGACTCCATGCTGCTCCAGGTGCAGAAGGCCAACGTCACAGGGCAGCAGGTTGATGACCAGCTCTCCGTGTCCAGCCCGCCGATCCCCATCGTCAGTCGGAAGTCCCCGTTCGGTAGGGGCACCGGCTGGCCGCAAGTGCACAAGTGGACAGACCGCACTACCGGCCTCCCGGTCGAGGTGAACTTCAAGTCCCTCCCCGACGTGGAGCTGACCATCGGGAACATCCCCGTGTCTGGCGTCCGCCGCTACATGGACATCGGCCGGTTCATTGCTTCCGTGGGCGGCGGCAACCAGAGCGGGATCGCCGGCGCGATTCGTGGCGGGAAGGTCCCCACCCTGTTCATGATCGTGAGCACCGACAAGCAGAAGGGCCTCGGGACCCGCATGGTGCGCCAGTTTTCCAAGCTCATCGGGGCGTACGGCTTCAAGTGGTTCGTTGCCGAGGGTGTAGGGGAAGAGGGCGCGGCCTTCTTCGAGCGCCTGGAAGCCCGCGGCGAGATCAAGGTTGCCAGGAAGGATGGAGCCAACTGGGTCATCGCGGTGGAGCGCGCCGTCGAGCACCCAGGCCAGCGGCTCCTCTTCGGACCGCAGCGCCGCTCCGCGGCGGGCAAGCTGGTGGAGAGCATCCGGGCCCAGCTGAGGTACTCCTACCTCAGCGAGGGGCGCGATGGGGAGGACTGGAAGAGGGTGCTCCGCGCGATGAAGGGGGCCCTCCAACCGGAGAAGGTCTCGGACCTTGCGGATGACACCGATCTCTCCCCCCGCCGTTTGCGCGCGCTCGTTATCAAGTACGGGGCACACCCGAAGACGGTGCGCTACCTCGGCGGGGCGTTGGAGTACTGGTCCGGGGAGACGACCAGCCTCTCCCAGGCCGCTCCGGGTATTCGTGGATTCGCAGCGGGCATGGCTTCACGGGAACCGGCCGTGGTGGCCCTGGTCCGCCGGAGGATGTAGGTCATGATGGATGAGGCGCGTTGGCGACGGAGTGACCCCGCGAAGGCGTTGGGCTTCTCTTCCAACGCCGAGATGATCGCCCACGTCAAGCGTATCGGGTTTGACCTCGCAGCGGACATCGAGGGGGCCTTCGATAGGGTTGACACAGCGCACAGAACCTCTGGCCCCCTCATGCTCCCAGTGGACATGGGCCAGAAGGTCAACAAGCGTCTCAAGGGATTCTGGGGTTTCCACGTCGCGCCACCGGGATATGGGGAGGACTGGATCGGGATACTGGCCGCAGACACCGGGCCCATGCGTGAGCCGTTCTTGTCCCCTGACCAGCCCACCTACCTGTACGAGATCGACGTGGACAAGTCGCCAGTCCCCTTGTTCGTCATGAAGGACCCGAAGGTCGCGCCGTCTATCTTCGACCTCGCCCCGTTCGGAAGGCGCTACTACATTCCGCCGGCCTACATCCTATTCGCTCCGCAGGACCATCTTCACCCGTCCGCGTACCGCACTATCGCACGCATCACACCACGGGAGGTGGTCGCCCGCATGGCGCAAACGCTGCGGGACCGCGGAAGGAAGGTGCCGAGCTTCGAGGATGGGGACCCCGTTCTCCTGCGAGCTTGGGACTTCGTGCTGTCCACGGCCGATCCGGTTGCGGTAGAGACTGTGGATGACCTCTACTTCTTGGTTCCAGATTTACGTTACGAGCTAGACGCGCCCGTTGACGTGCTCGGCCGCGAGTACACGGACGATGACCTGGTGGAGTGGGCGACTGAGATGGACCTCATTTCGGACTATGCGGAGGCGGCGTGGAGCGGGCCCTGAAACTCTTTCGCCTCATCCATCACCCGAGCACCCCTGAAGGGGAGCGCCAGGCTGCCGAGGCCGCCCTCTCTCGGGCGCTCGAAGCCCTGGGGGTGTCCAGGCAGGCCCTGGAGGATGAAGCGCAGAGACGGGCCGAGAACGAGCGTAGGGCCATGCTCGCCCGGCAGCACCAGCCGCCGGCCCCCAGACACCCCCCGGTCGTGGTGTGGCGCTTCCACTTCGGGTCGGCCACCTTCGGGCAGACCTCTGCCAGTACCACTACAGCCGATTGGGGCGGCAACGTATTCTGGTACACAGCCTAGCGCAAAGGACGCAGCCCGCGTATCATGCTTTAGGGTATTCTAAGTATCGATGTCTGGACAGGAGGCGGAGATGAGCTACGAGTACGGCATTGAGACGGAGCTGTTGGACCGCATCACCAGGGAGAACGAGGGCCGAGACACCGAGTGGCGGCAGCAGATCGCCAGGGTGCGCGCAGCCTACCCCAAGCTGGACGGCTTCCTCACCCACGTGGAGCGCCTCACCACTTTGACCTGGATGGTGGCGGCCCTGGGCGACCCCGAGTCCTGGGACTTCGGGGATGACCACGACCAGCTGGAGGAGGAGACCCACGGGCATCTCATGTGGTTCTTTTCCCGCGAGGGGGAAGCGCGAGGTGATCTGTGAGGCTGGCCTTTGTTGCCGCGCTCGCGCTGGTCGCGGGCTGTTGCTTCGTCGAACCAGACAAGGACGACCCTACGATACCTGAGCCGGGCCCGAGCCCGGCCTGGCAGGCGCTCCACACCCAGTACGTGGCGGAGGCCGCGCAGAACAGTAGCGCCTCGGTGGTCTTCTTCGGGAACTCCATCACGTACCTGATGGCCCAAGGCACCGTGCCCGAGCTGAACAACCAGACCTACGGCAAGGCGCATTGGGATGTCCTCTTCGCCCCGGAGGGCGCGCTCAACTTCGGGATCGGGGGCGACACCACGAACGGCGTGCTCTGGCGGCTACAGAATGGGGAGTTCCCGGCCACCTTCAAGCCCAGGGGCGCGGTGGTGCTGATCGGCACGAACAACGTCCCCTCGGACGCCCCGGCCGAGAAGATCGCAGAGGCCATCGCCTACATCGTGAATGAGATCCGCGCGAGGTCCCCAGGCACGAAGGTGCTCCTGCTCGATCTCCTGCCCCGCGGCGCAGAGGGCACCCCGGACACGATCAAGTACCGGATGCTCATCGCCTCGATCAACAACTACCTCTCCACCTTCGTGGATGGCCAGCACGTGTTCGGCCTCCCGACGTGGCCCCTCTTCCTGGACGCGGCCGGCCACTGCCGCCCCGAGCTCTTCGCCCAGGACGGATCGGTGAACCTGCACCCGAACGAGGATGGCTACGCGCTCCTCCTGCCGGCGATCCGCGACAGGCTCCAGGACATGGGGGTGCTGCCGTGAGCCCGAGTTGCAAGCACGACGCCGTGCGCCTCCTCTGGGATGACCACACCTGGCAGTGCATCGCCTGCACGGCGACCTGGAATGCCCACGTGGAGCTCCCCCCAGGCCGGATGGTGGAGATGGTGCACCCGGACGGCACCGTCATCCGGGCGGACGCCTTCATGGAGTGCCCTACCTGCGCGGCCAGGATGACCGCGCGGTGGAGGTCAACCACCCTCTGCCCGAGCTGCCAGCACAACCGCGCGCTCATCGCCAGGCTCAAGGCCGCCGCTCCCCAGGAGGAGAGCAAGTGCGCCATCTGCGGCCATACGTACTGCCCCTACTGTTCCCCCACCGGCTGCACGGCGTGTGACAGGCGCGAACAGCGCCTCCTGGCGTTGAAGGATGTGCGCGCCCTGTTCAACGTCACCCCATCGAAGGACCCCATCACGACGTTCAAGCGCCAGCTCAACCTCCTGATCGAGGAGGCCGAGCACGCCCTACGAGAGGGGATTGACGAGTGAAGATAGCGTTCAGGCCGAGCACACCGAGCTTCGAGATGCATATAGTCAAGGGTCAGTGCCTAGTGGTGTTCGATGTGTCCCGTCAGGACATGCGGGTCCTCGGCCACGAGCTCCTGGCCAGGGCGGAGAGCTCACCGGATGACCACGTGGTGGAGGTCAACTTCAATGCGCCCCCACCCCCACAGGAGGAGGTGGAGAAGTGACGACCGTGCGATGCGTCGTGTGCGGGAAGAACATCTACTACGCTATGGGCGGCGGAGCGGGTGCCGAGCACGAGGCTGTGTGCCTGGAGTGTTTCGGTAGGGAGATGGCAAAGGCCAAGCCTTCACCTCCCCCACCTCCCCCACCTCCCCCACCCTTCCCTCCACCCAACGATGCGGGAGGAGATGGCCTGGTCGTGGAGCCTTACTGACCCATTCAACCCTCTGCAAGCGGGAGGAGACGGTGAAGTACACCTACGAGTCGCGCACTAAACCCATAGGGGATTGGGAGGTCCTCGCCCCGTCCAAGATCCTCAAGCCCGCCGGGCTGGCGGCCATCGGCCCGGACGCCCAGTTCCCCGGCCGCTCCCACGGACCGCTCCGCGTGCTCCGCATGGGCCAGAAGGACCCGCGCATCGCCGCCTGGAGCTTCGACTCCGGCGCGCCCACCGAAGCGGAAGCCCGCAAGGCCGGGGTGAAGGCGTGGCGCAACCTCATCCCGAAGTCGAAGGTGCACTACAGCACCCCGTACGTGCACGATGCGCCCCTCTTCGTGGACTTCGCGGGCGGGTCCATCGAAGTCGCGCCCCCGGCGAAGCGGACCAGGGCAAAGGCGAAGGGGCCGACCGTCACGCAGAAGAAGGACGCCGCCCGCCGCCTCTTCTTCGACGCCCTCTCCCACCTCCTACGCGCCACGCGGTGGGACAAACTGAAGATCACCGGCACGAAGGGCAAGTACCGCCTGCATCTCCCTTTCGAGGACCGCCGCCTCGGTGTCCAGGGCATCCCCCTGGGCGACCTCTCGGACGTGGAGGGGATGCTCGCGAAGACCATCGAGAAGCTCGAAATCGGTCCTCACGAAGAGCTGGAGATGCACTGACCCATGAGCCCCAGCTCCTCCCACCACGAGCCCAGGCCGGAGTGCCCCTGCCCGAGAGTAGGGGAGGTGCCCTGCCTGTACCGCTGCGTGGGGAGGTGCTGCCATTCGGGAGTGCCGGCCGGACACCATCCCGTGTGCCCCAACCCGGAACGATGTCACCGGCGCTCCGTACTGCAACCCCACCACGCCCCCTTCCACGAGCCCGGCCCAAGTCCCGAATCCCAGTCCTGACGCCATTCCCAGATACATAGGTCGGCAGCCATAGACCCACCTCAATAGACCCACAGCCATAGCCAGACATGCAGATACATAGGACCATAGCCATAGCTATGTATGCGCACCTGTGTATGCTAAGGTGAATATACATAGGACAATAGGATGGGCTGTTGTTCAATACTTTCTCAAAAGACCCCATCCAGGTGCGGAACAGAAGTGGTAGGGTATTCGGGGAGCGCGGATATGAGCCGGGAAGGAATGGAGGAGACGAGGTGAGCACGAAGAAGCCCAGAAAGAAAGCCAGGACGGCCGAGAGGGTGACGTGCCTGATCTGTGGGAAGCAGTACAAGCGATTGAGTGCCAGCCACCTCAAGACGCACGGCTACACGGCCGCAAGATATGCCAGGGTATTCGGGATGGATGCTTCTCCGCCGTCCGTATCCCGCGCCCTCTCGGGGACTTACGTAGGCTCCCAGAGCTCGCCAAGCTCAGCTCGCCAAGCTCCCCCCGGTGAGCTCGTTCGGTTATTGGGGGGTCATATCGTAGCTGACCCGGCCTTCGTGACGACCATGGCGGACGAGGTGGCCTCCTACATCATAGCCGGCCCGCTGCGCGACCGATTGCGCCAGGCACTGCTCGGCCTGATCTCTGCGCGCCTGGAGCTCCACGGCCAGGCGGTGGCGCGGCTCGATGCGGTGAACCGTGAGCTCGGGGAGGAGTGGCGTGTCGCCCAGGGCGGCGAGGACGGTGGGCCCACGCCCACAAAGGACCTCCTGGGCATCGCCCAGCAGACTCTACAAGAGATCCGCACCGGGGAGGACTTGGTACTCAAGGCGGTGAAGCTGGCCATCGACGAGGCTAAGACGCCGCCGGCCGCAGTGGCCGCGGGCTCTCCGCTCGATGCCTACAGCGGCCAGGACGAGGTGATCGACGTGCCGGCGTCCATCTCACCGGCCGAGCGGGAGACCGTGCGCAATCTCCTGAGCGCCCTGGCGAGCGGCGCGACGGCGAGGGCCCGCATGGTAGACGCCGAGCAGGCCAAGCCGGCCGATGTGGTGAGTGTCAGTGACCAGGACTCCATGAGCGCCGAGCAGCCTGAGATGCCCGCAGTGTCTGAGCCCGAGGCCGATGAGCCGTTCTGAAGGACACTCGGTTTTGGCGCGTGCCTTGCGCTAGTGAACCTGGGGCCGCAGTACCAGTCAACCCTAACATCCGGCCGCGAGCGATGCTCAGTCGCCCCCCTAGGGCATCCTTCGCTCGCGGCCGCTCAGGTGTCCGCTCGGGGCCGGCCTGGTGTCTGGGCTGGCGGCGAAACCGCTGATGTCGGTGTCCGGGCGGGTGTCCTGTTTCGTGTCCGGGCCGCGGGAGTACCACTCGACCCGAACATCGAGACAGCTCGGCACGTGCAGCTCGCCAAGCACACCTGACCGACGCCCTACGACAGGGCCTCCTGGGGCGTCAGCCGGCCGCGCCGATGTTGTAGGGTCGGACCCGTCGGCGGCACCCCCCCATCCCCCCTCCGCGCTCGGGGGGCAGAACGCGCGCCATCCACACAGAAATCTGCGAGTTGAGATCCATAGTTCACTAGCGTATGGGACCCAAGTACACTAAGACATGGGACGCGGGCTCAGGGCCTGTGCCGGCTGGGTACTGGCTTCTGTCCGGCCTGGGTGGTAAGGTGCGGGTGAGGCGTCAGAGCGGGGCCGGGCCGCGACGGGTAGCGTCAGTGGTGAAGGACCGGGCTGACGCCTCGACAGGAGGGGCCGAGGATGAGGTTCACCTACGAGGTGTTGAAGGAGGCCAGGACAGCACCAAGCGATGTTGGGTGGCGGAGGTCACGTGCGCCCCTCTATCCGAACCGTGGGAAGGCCCGGCTGTTCAAGTGGGTGCGCGGAGTGCCGTTGTCCATCGAGGGCACCCGCGGCAGGAACGCGGTGGCGATGGGGATCGGCCGTGATGTCTGGTGGAGCCCGGATGTGATCATCCACGCGCAGCTCTACGACGAGCTCATCCTCCAGGGGAAGATCCGGGAGGAGGACCCGCCTGGGCCGCACTATCTCATCAACAAGTACAGCGGGGACCTGATGATGTCGGACTGAGGAGGCGGAGAGGATGGGAGAGCACGGGGAAGGGGGCTTGCCAGCCAAGCCTACGTCACCGATCAGGCGGGTGGAGCTGGTGGACAAGCAGACCTGGGCGGAGCGGTGGCTGCGGCCGATCCTGGTGGCGGCCATGCCCGCGGTGATCGCGGTGTGGGGGGCCTGGAGTGCGGACCAGAACAGGGCCGCGCTGAAGGATGCGGAGAAGGTGCTCCAGGACACCAGGGAGGAGCTGGAGAAAGCGCGTCGGGAGCTGAAGACCTACGCCGGGGAGGAAGCGAAGCGTCAGGCGAGGGCCGAGGTGGAGTCCTCGAACGAAGCGCGGATCATGGTGGCGCGGGAGATGGTCAAGAAGGAGAAGGCCGCGAAGCCCTGGCCCTTCGCCGCGGGCGCTCCGCTGGCCGAGGACCACGTGAACCGCATCCCGGAGGTGGCGGAGGTGCGGGAGATCCCCGAGCGGTACATGGAACAGGCGGTGGCAGAGTGGCGGGCGAAGAAGGGGGAGTGAGCCTACTCCCCCTTCCCCACAGCCTTCAGCCTTCGTGGTCGTGCGCCTCTTGCAGCCCTGGAAGTCGCAGCGCCACGTCGTGGTCTCACTCATAGAACTGCTCCGTGGTCAAATCCGGCGGTCGCTCCACAGGTTCGACGTAGGGGGCGTCAGTGAACTTCTCCTTCAAGATCAGATACGCGCCGTCTGGACTAACGACGTAGCCCATCGCCCTCCGGGTGCGGAGCCACAGGCCGTAAGTTCCCTCCAGACCATCGCAGTAGCCTTCTTCGGAGTACTTGCGGCTTCCGTCGTAGGGCGGGTTACTCATCCTCGATCTCCTCTCAGTCCGACCACCCTGAGTTGGTGTCGTAGTAGTGAACAAAGCCGCGACTTCTGGCGGCGTAGGCATCATGTTCCTCTAGCGAGGAGCAGAACTCGTGCCACGCAGGCCACAACTCCTTCGCAACACGTTCTGCCACCTCATCGGCGCTGGCGTTCGCCCGGTACACGACACCGAGCTTGCGCTCCCGCCACGGGTGCTCCAGGTCCGGGACCGGAATGCGCTCGACCACCCCGTACCCTTTGTCGAACCCATCGATGAATATGCGAAGCTGGAACACTCCATGCTCACACTTCCTCCACCGCCTGTCGTGGACTGCGGCATCGAGATCACTCATCCTCGACCTCCTACCTCCTCCGCTGGGTAGGCCCACTCGTACTCCTCGCCGTCCGAGAGGGGGCGCGGCTCTCAGGGACGGAGGCGGAGGAGAGCCGGACCACCCGACCCCACCCCCGCCTGGGACCCGTCCTCATTCGTACTCCCGTTCCTGATCCAGCTGTTGTCTGGCCTCGTCCTCCCACTGCGCTTGTAGGTCCCACGCCTCTGTGTCCAGCCGGATCGCCTTGGCCGCCGCTTGCGTCAGCGCAGCTGCGATCCTGGCCAGCTCCACAGTCGAGATGGCCATGGCGATCTCCTGCGGTTCGTTGGCTTCGTTGTCGCCCTTCACCAGCAGGACACAGACCATGGGGTCGTGTGCGAGGTCCACAACTACTTCGCCATCGTGGACCTTCACCTTGATGGCCATTGGCCCGTCCGGGCTGACGTGCTTCTTGCAGTGCGGGCAGGTGTGCTTGTCCATGGTGTGCTCCTTCTCTGGCCGGCCTAAACGGCCGGCTCCTCCTCTTCCTCTTCCTCCGCCTTGTAGGCACAGCCGTAATCCTCACCGTCCGACAGCGGCCGGATGCCGATGGCGTGCTTCCTGGCGCACCTGGCACACACCGCGTGCTCGTCCTCGATGGTGAACAGGAACGCATCGCCGTCGCACTCACATGAGAATTCGGACTCCACCCTGCTACCGGCCTCGAAGCCCTCCAAGATGATGGGGATGCCCTCTACGACGAAGTGGCGGACCATCGGGGTGACGTGGCCCACCCTCACGGGCGGGTGATCCTTGCGCCACGTGAGGGACCCATCCACCCCGTGGACCCTGGTGGTCATGCGGTGGGCGAACCAGACCACGAACCCCTGGTCCGGCTTGCCATGCTTGGCCGCCATGAGGCACGCGGCCTTCGCGTCCTTGCCCCAGCCCCAGCAGTAGGGGCCGATGGCGATGAACTCGTATCCGTCGAAGGGGGGTTTCTCCTCGGCCTTGGCCTCCTCGGCCCCCTCCGCTTCTGCCTTCTCCTGGGTGTGCCGGCAGTGGTTGCACAGATCGCTATCGTAGAGGTAGTCCTCCATCCCACACTTCTTGCACTTGGCTACGCTCATGGCTCGCTCTCCTTGTCTCGGGGTACCATCACCCCATCACATATTACACGGCCGTGGCCTGTTTGTCAAACACTATCCTCTGGAGCCTCCTGTCATCCGACCCCACGGCTTGGTATCCTCCAGGGGATGGAGGGCCGCCCCATGGACAGTGACACAGCCCTACGCAGCTCGACCAGGAACCTGGCCGCCAACTTCTTGGAAGGCACGTTCTACACACACTCCGCCGGGGAGCCCTTCTGGGGGAACGCCGGGGCCGGGGTGCTGCCTGTGGCCAGGAGCACCGGGCGCATCCTGGTGGGCCTCCGCTCCCCCCACGTGAACGAGCCCAACACCTGGGGCGTGTTCGGCGGAGCCATCGACAAGGGGGAGGACCCCGAGCGGGCGGCCCGGCGAGAGCTCAAGGAAGAGCTCGGATACAGCGGAGACATCGACCTCCGGCCGGCCTACGTGTTCACCTCGCCGGGCGGCGGCTTCAGGTACTCCAACTTCATCGGCCTGGTCGATGAGGAGTTCGAGCCGCGCCTCGACTGGGAGACGGCCAAGACGAGGTGGGTGACCTGGGACGAGATCCAGGCCCTACGACCCAAGCACTTTGGCCTGGAGGCGCTGTTGAAGCACTCCGGCTCCGACATCCAGCGGGCCACCATCGGGCAGCTGTCCGAGGCCGCTGCGCTGGGAAACAAGCGGGGCTACAGGACGCATTTCGGCCGCCCCGTCGTCCTGGAGATCGGGCGTAAGGCGGTGGCCGAGTCCGAGATCACCGAGGGGAGCTACGCCCTGGCGGACATCCCGGAGAACTTCCGCGTCGTGTTCGACCTGGGGACTTCCCCGAAGTACGGCAACGCGGAAGCCTGGAAGTCGCTGGCGATGGGGAAGTTCAAGAACCTACGCGGCATCAGCGACTCGGGGGCCATCGAACCGCAGTGGCTGGACATGGCCAGAAACGCCGTACTCACCATGCCGGGTCAGGATGTGGTGAAGCTGAACAAGGTCACGCGGATCATGTACGACAACGTGCACTATCTGTTGTCGAAGAACCTGGCCGCGCTCCGCCGCGTGGTACAGGCCAGCAGACACAATCCAGGAGACGCCATGCGCCACGCTGCGCGCGTGCTCCTGGATGACTTGATGAAAGCCTGGAAGAGGCACAGGTCGCCGGAGGTCCAGGACCTCATCTACAACTGGGAGTATGCAGCCGTAGGACAGACCATCTCATACGGGTTTGGGAACGCGCCCAGGGTGCATACCGTAAAGGACTTCATCAAGACGACGCTTGGCGCGTTGAAGAAGGTGGCGG
>Ga0180437_10009712_pt1 | contig 11857 bp, 9 predicted proteins | sample SS_ome_4_FD_132410 | JGI IMG/M metagenome (GOLD analysis project Ga0180437, IMG submission 132410) | Hypersaline lake sediment archaeal communities from the Salton Sea, California, USA - SS_3_D_1 metaG | ecosystem: Environmental > Aquatic > Non-marine Saline and Alkaline > Hypersaline > Sediment... | reverse complement strand
TCGAATGAAACAGCAACATGACTTTGTGCAGCTAAGTTATACAGTTCATCTGGTTGTACTTCTTGAATCACCCGAATTAAATTGGTCGCATCAGTTAAATCGCCATAGTGCAAAATAAGATTGCGATCATCAAGTTGATGTTCATCCTGAAACAGATGATTTATACGCTTTATGTTAAATGAAGACGAACGACGCTTGATACCATGGACCTGATACCCCTTGCTGATTAATAGTTCAGCTAAAAAGGCACCATCCTGACCGGTGATACCGGTAATCAATGCTTTTTTCATGACTACACGTACTGGTTATGTTCAGATTTTTTCAGTTTTTGTACCAGTCGTTTTACTTTTTCTGCCTCACCTTGCTTTGTGATTAAAAGCACATCATCCGTTTCGACCACACACAAATTTTCTACGCCAACCAGTGCTACAAATTTTTTCGGTGCGCACACCATGTTGTTGTTTGCATTTACTGACATCGTGCATGCATCTGGCAAACCATAGTGCTTTTGCAACGATAAAAATACTTCTATGTTGCCAACGTCACACCACTCAAAATCTGCAGGAAATACAGAGATTTTTCTGCTTTTTTCCATCACGGCAAAATCGATTGATTCTGCTTTAATATCCTCATACCGGCCGCGCCCTTCAACAAACGCTTTGACCCCATCAAAAATATCGGGCGCTTCTTTTTTAAATTCTTCTAAAAACAGTTTCGCTTGTCCGCAAAACATACTGATGTTCCACAACATGTTGCCCTGCTGACAATAACGCAACGCAACGTCTAACACAGGTTTTTCATGGAATTTTTTTACGACAAAAGGAAGATTATCAAACTGTTGCGCAGCATTATCGTACTCAATATAACCATAGCCAGTTGCTGGATACTGTGGTTTGAGTCCGAGCAAACAGATACGTTCATGATCTTTGGTGTAATCAATCGCTCGCTCTAAAAAGGAAACAAATCGAGCTTTATTTGGAATAAATGGATCTGATGGAAGAAATACGATTACGGCATCTGGATCTTTTTTGTAAATTTCAAAACAACTGAGCAAAATTGCTGGTCCCGTGTTACGCATGCCTGGTTCAACAACAATGCGGCCGATGCTATCACCAACTTGTTGCGTTACACTTTCTTTGTGCTTTGCAGTGGTACCAATCCAAATATTTTCTTTTTTAATCACAGAACTGACACGGTCAACGGCTTGCTGGATTAATGTTTTTTCATCACAGACAGACAAAAACTGTTTTGGATAATTTGCGCGACTCAGTGGCCACAAACGGGTTCCACTTCCACCTGCTAAAATAACGCTATACACATGCGAATTTTTCACATTTTTTCCTGATGCTTGACCAAAAATACTCATGAAAGTAACGAGACAGATAAGAAGCTTTTTTTTCATAACGCGTCTCCTTCAAAAATTTTTTCACAAAACTTTAACCGACCCTTACCTTGCAGCAGAGTATACAAAGAAACCAAAGAAAAAGAACTTAAGATCACAAGTATCGGTTCAAACAGATTTCTATACCGGCAACAGCCATCAAAACCGGTAACAACAGAAAGCGCGACGATAAAACCAAAACAAAAAAATGCAAGCCGATATTTTTTGCACAAAAGCAAAAATATAAACGCAAGCAACACTAAAAAGTACCGCAACACGGTCCAAACCGCTTCAAAAATGGCAACCCACAACACACTCCAATGCTGCGCACCGCCTGCTACGTACTGACACACCCGCAGCCACAGGCAACCAGAACATTTGAAAAACGAAACATCACCACCGGTAACATCTTGTGAAAGTAATAACTTTAGCTGGGTAGAAAACAGACCGAATAACGTTTTAGAAACATTTTGTGCCCATACAAAAAAACAACTGAACGGATGCTGCACCGCATACTGCCAGAAAAGTTTTCGCGCACCATCCCAACCACGTTCATCAAGTGAGTTGCTTGCATTAAAACGTGGAATTTTTTCTTCTGCTTGCTGCACAGAAACATTGTCCACACGGGCAATAACTTTTGATAAAAAGACATGGTACATGTTTAAACTTTTCATCGGCGCCAAATTAAAATACCCGTACCGCACTTTGTTGTACGTCAGATACCCAAACACAGGCATCATAAAGCACAAAGAAAACAAAAAAAATGTTCGCAAGCGCTGTGGGCGATAAAAAAACAATAGATACAACGCAGCAAACCCTAAAAATAATGCTGCCGATGGTTTAATAAGCAGCGACAACCCACCAACAATACCCGCTTGCACCAGATGAGAATATTTTTGTGATTGCCAAAATAAAATGTAGCGATACAAAGAAAATAAAATCAAAAATAACGTGAGCGCTTCGGCCAGCAAAAATTGTGGGTACACCAAAAAACCAAGATTGAATGAACAAAATAAAATAGAAAGTGCCGCAACCCGCGCATCAAAAAAAAGCCGAGCGATTTTAAACACAAGCAGACAAGAACAAAGCGTCAGTAAAACCTGAAACCAAATAATCGGCCAAAACCGGTGCCCAAACAAGCGATAAAACAATCCAACAAAAAAATGATAGCCAACCGTTTGTACCGTTGCTTGTCCGGAATTATGTGGATCATCAAGACAGCCGGTTTGTGCAAAATACTGCCCGATTCTGTCGTACCCCGTTGAATCTATGTCCAAACAGGAGTCTGCTGAAGGCTGAAAAACATATAAAACGGTACTTAAAACAAGAAATACAAAAAAGCTGAAAAGAATAATCGGTTTGTGCTTCATTTTTTGCTCCGGTTGAAAAAAATGGTATAGTGCGACGGAAGTATAACACAGCCTTTGTGCAAAAAAAATCGGGTCAACGTTTCATAAAAAAAGGAGAAACCTATGAAACAAAAAAATCCCATTCTTTTAGGCCTTGTCGCCTGTCTTTTGTGCTCTTGCACCCTTCAGGCCAAACCAAAAAAACAAAAAAGAAATAAAAAACTCCCAACCGTGGTCGTTGTCACAACCGGCGGCACCATCGCAGAAGAAACAAATCCAAAAACGGGCGGAGAAATTCCAACCGTTACCGGTGATGCTTTAATCAAAGCGGTTCCTGGTCTTGAAAAATTAGCAAACATTGAAGTTGTTGAACTGTTTAACGTCGACAGCTCTCGTATCACGCCGCAACAATGGGCGCAACTGAGCAAAGAAGTTGATAAACAACTGAAAAAATCAAACGTAAAAGGTGCAGTGGTCACCCACGGAACAGACACCATGGCAGAAGGCGCATACTTTTTAGATTTAACAGTAAAAAGTAAAAAACCAGTCGTGGTTGTTGGCGCAATGCGGGATGCAAGCAGCCTTTCTCCAGATGGGCCAAAAAATCTGTACGATGCGGTACTACAAGTTACCTCACCAGAAGCACAAAAATTTGGCGTCACACTTACTATGAACCAGTACATAAATTCTGCACGCCATGTCAGAAAAACAGACACCACCAACGTACAAACCTTCAATTCCGGCCGTCATGGCTATCTTGGTTACATCGCGGTGGACAGAGTGCACAAATTCCATGACAGACTTCCTGAAGTTACATTTTCCGTACCAGAAAAATTGGTCGATGTTGCTTTGGTCAAAGAGTATGCCGGTTTTGATGGCAGCTTTATTCGGCATGCTGTTGATAATGGTGCAAAAGGAATTGTTGTTGAAGGTGTTGGTGCAGGAAACGTAAACAAAAAAGTATATGCGGCAATTAAATACGCACTTTCTAAAGGTGTTATTGTGGTTATTGCAACACGCGTGTTTAACGGAGCGGTGTATCCAATTTATGGCGGCGATGGTGGCGCAAAAACATTGCAAACAGATGGCGCAATCTTAAACAGCGATCTGACCGGACCAAAAGCACGAATTTTGTTGATGCTTGCGCTTTCTAACGGCAAAAGTAAAAAAGAAATCGAAAGCTACTTTGCTTTTTAGATCTCTTTTTCCCCACCGCCTTGAGCAACAAGTTCATCAACGATTAATGAAATTTCTGAAACGCTTTGCAAGCGCTCGAAACTAATCGGCAGCTTTGTGTTTTTATCTTGTAGCGACGCAAAAAACTGCTTTAAAATAGTTGCATGCCCTTTGTCTGGGCTGTTTGTTTTTTTATTAAATGATTTTGGCAGGCCAAAGCCAGTCAGCTCTTTGTAATCATTCATCACAACCGATTTGCCATCAAAAAACAGCTCCATCCGTTCTTTGCCAAGTCCTGTATGGCCAACGGCGGTGTAAAGTAGGCTGCAAATCGAACCATCATCAAAACGAATTTGTACCGTAAAATTGTCTGAGGCAAAAATATCTTCTTGTTTTGCATGCAAACTTTCTGCAGAGACACATACCGGTTTGGCATCAGTTAAAAACGCAAACAGATCAAAAATATGACACGCTTCACCAATAATGCGGCCTGCACCCACGTCTGTTTGTACCCAATGCTCACCGGGAATGTAGCCTGCATTCATACGATACTGTACAACCAAAGGGGTGGATCTTTTTTCTACCGCTTTTTTTATTTTTTGTATGTATGGTGCAAACGAACGGTTAAAATCAACACACAGGCGAGATTGTGGATTTTTTTTAACAAAATCAACAACGCGATGCAGCTGATTAAAATCGGTCACCATCGGTTTTTCACAAAACACTGCTTTACCGTTACGCAACGCGTTAATTATTTGTGTTGAATGAAATGCATGCGGAGAAGCAATGACGACTGCATCGACTAAATCTTCTTTAAATAGATCGCGATCATCAGTAAGTGCTTTTGCTGCCGCGTACACGCGCCCACTGTTTGTTGCATTGGCGATGTCAGAATCAACAACGGCATCAATTTTTACATTTTTTAGTTTAGAAACGATCGGCATCAGTTTTACTTTTGCAAAACCACCAGCGCCAACAAATCCAACGCGAATGGTGTCATGTTTGGCGGGCCTGTCCTCCGAAGCCTTGGCGAAGGAGGATTGGAATGAAACTGATTCTTTTTCTGGTTCTGAAGCTGACTCTAAATCTTTTTCTGACTTATAATTCAAAACAACGCCAAGACCTTTGCCGCACTTGAGCATGCTATACGCTTGTTCAATATCTTGTAGCGAGGCCTCATGCGCAATCAAACTCTTCACATCAAGCGTGTTGTCTTGAATTAAATTAACAAATGCCTGCATGTTTCTATTTTCTGTCCAACGCACATAGGCATACGGATAATCTTGTGCTTGCTGCTCGTAGCGCGAATCGTACCGACCGGGGCCGTATGAACAAGAAATTAAAAAGTCGATCTCTTTTTTGTAAAACGGTGAACGTTGTAGATTCAGACCAACGTCACCGACCAAAATAACTTTTCCTTTTTTGCGTGTCACTTCCATTGCTTGCTGCACAATCGAATCACTTTGCGATGCTGCAGTAATAATCGTTGCATCAACACCATGATGACCGGTTAAAAATTCTACCTCTTTGCGTACATCATCATGCGTTGCATTCAATGCAACCGTTGCGCCAAGCCTGCGGGCAAGTTTTATTCTGTCGCTAACCAAATCAACACCAATAACGCGACAACCGGCCAGTTTTGCAAGCTGTACCGTAATTTGGCCAAGCAGACCAAGACCAATAACACACACCGTTTCACCAAGCTGAAGTTGCGCCCTTCTGATCCCTTGCAACGCAATCGCACCAACAGTTGTTAGACTTGCTGATTTTAAAAACTTTTTATCTCGCAGTTTAACCGTCAATAGTTCAGGCACACAGACAATGTCTGCATGGTTTGCCAAGCCTGCACCAGCACAGGCAACATAATCACCCTCGCAAAAATGTTTTACTTTTTTACCAACGGCAATCACTTGTCCAGAACAAGAGTAGCCAAGCGTTTGCAAACTTCCCTTCAGGCGGCCTTTGATCAACGCCTTGGTGCCTTCAACACCGTTTTGCGCGACAGATTCTAAAACTTTTTTTATTTTTTGCGGAACGTTACTAAACAGCGGATTTTGTTTTGAATGTTGGATGGTTGCTAGTTCTGTTCCTGAGCTAATAAATGAATAGTGCACAGAAACGAGCACAGAATAATCATCAAGCATCGGCTTGCACACATCTTTTACAACAACCGCCCCTTTTTCTAAAAATACCTGTCTCATAAGGACGACTCCTCAATGATATGTTCTGGTTTCGTTTCCACCACAACCTCCTCCATCAATTCAAACGCTGGAAAAAATAGAGCCTCTTTTCCCTCTTTTACTTTCTGCGGTTGATGACAAATGCCACAAAAATCTAACACTTGTTTATTTTGTAACAATTTTTCATCAATCGCTTTAAACCGAGTATGTGCAACTAAATAAACAACCACATCTGCCTTAGCAACACCTTCTTGAACAGAAATTACATTGTTTGGGAAAAGTTTTTTTAGTTTTTCTTTATTTAAATGCGGTTCACACACAAAATAATTATTTTTTTTGTCTTGGCACAGTGTTTTTGCAATTTCAAGAGCCGGTGATTCACGCAGATCATCAACATTTGGCTTATACGTTAAGCCAAGCAATAAAACATTTGCCGGTTTGTCGAAACTTGGAAGCGTTTTTTGAATCTGTGCAACAATTTCTTTTGGGCGATTATCATTTACAATGCGTGCTGTTTTGATCAACTCAGAGTGCTGCGGAAATGATTCTGCCAAAAACCATGGGTCAACGGCGATGCAATGGCCACCAACACCTGCTGATGGACGTAGAATATTTACTCGTGGATGTTTGTTAGCAAGTTCGATAACAGTATACGGATCAAGCCCGACACTACTTGCCATGGAAGCAACCTGGTGCGCAAAGGCAATTTCAACATCACGAGAACTGTTTTCTACCAATTTTACCATCTCTGCTGTTTTTGCATCGGTTAAAAACAGTTTTCCTTCAACAAAACGTTGGTACAACTCTTTTGATTTTTCTACTGATTTTCTGTCGATACCACCAATAATGCGGTCGTTATACACAAGTTCTTGGAAAATTTTACCCGGCAAAACACGCTCCGGACAATGCGCTACAAAAAAATCAGTCCCGGCAACCATGCCGGTTTTTTCTGCTAAGTAGTTTGCAAGTTTTTCTGTTGCACCAACAGACACCGTCGACTCTAACAATACGGTGTTGCCTTTTTGCAGCACTGCGGCAATTGAATCAGCTGCCGCAAAAACATACGACAAATCAGCCGAAAAAGCTTTGGGCTTCTCCGAAGAGTTAGTTGTGTCGACTTGTCCTTCGAAGCCCGACGCAGGAGGGCGAAGTAGGAAGGGGGTCGGTACGGCGACCATAAAATAATCTGCAGGTTCTAAATCTGTTGTTGCACGAAAATTCCCAGAACCTAAAACAAGTTGGAGTTTTTCAAAAATTTCCGGTTCTTGAATAACAGGATCGCCAGCATTAATTGCATCAACACGCGCGTTATCGATATCAAACCCAACAACGTTGAGCCCCGCTTGCGCCATAACAATTGATGTTGGCAAACCAATGTACCCTAAACCAAGAACAGAAACTGTTTTCATAGGCGTTTTTCTTTCTGGTATAGCCGTCTTTTGAGAAATTTTTTCGGGAATAAAAGAAGGTTCTTCCTGAAAGACCATAAAATGATCTTTCACAATCTGCGCGATACGATCCGACGCATACCCATCACCGTAGACCGATAAACTTTTTTTAAGATCCGATTTTTTTTCTGTTAACGCGGCCGTTAGTGCTTTTTTTATTTTTTCGCCATCCATACCAACAAGTGTTGCGCAACCGGCCCAAACACCTTCTGCCCGTTCTGTTTTTTCTCGTAAAACTAAAACCGGCTTGCCAAGGCTAACGCCCTCTTCTTGAATGCCACCAGAATCTGTCACCACAACATCTGCATTAAATAAAACATGCACAAGCTCGGCATAAGAAACCGGTTCGCTTAAAAAAATGTTTGGCAATGCAGAAAGACCAACCTCTTGAATGGCAGAAACCACATGCGGATTTGGATGGTACGGATAAAAGCAAAACACATCTTCGTGTTGCAGTAAAAAATCTTTTACCGTTTGCAAAATTTCTACTACACCGCCATTAAATGCCTCTCGCCTATGCACGGTCAATAACATGAGCCGCTTATTACTTGCCTTGGCCGCAGAGACAACCGCATCAACTTCTGGATCAATCTTTATTTCTAAATTGTTTATTTTTTCTTGCACCATGTGCAATGCGTCAACAACCGTGTTGCCAACACAAAAAAGTTTTTTACGCTCAACACCTTCAGCTAACAGTTGTGCAGCAGCATGTGCTGTTGGTGAAAAATGCAGATCTGCAATGGTACCAACAACACGACGGTTCATTTCTTCAGGAAATGGCACATGGATATCATCGGTGCGCAGTCCAGCTTCTACATGTCCAACAGGAATACGTAAATAAAACGCAGAAAGTGCTGCCGCCATGGTAGTGGAAGTGTCACCGTGCACTAAAACAGCAGCTGGTTTGATATGAGAAAAAAGTTCTTTTGTTTTTTGCAAAATCGCTTGTGTGACATAAAAAAGATCTTGGCCATGCCGCATGATGCGCAAATCATGATCTGGTTTTACACCAAACAAATCAAATACCTGTGTGAGCAGCTCATCATGCTGCATCGTGGAACATAACAAAACCGGCACACCTGCACGCTGCAACGCACGGTATACCGGTATCATTTTTATTCCCTCAGGGCGTGTACCAACAACTAAAACAATGGGTTTTTTTTTTGTATCTGCAGACAAGGCTATCTCCTGATTTTTTACGTGGATGCATCGACTGAAAGATAAGATAGCAGACACAGTTTCTTTGACAACTTTCACTTTTACTTATAGCCTCGTCTGCGTAAAAACAGTTCAAAAAAAAGGGTCTTAATGAAAGCTCTGAACCAACGCTTCGCAAAAAAACACCTTTTTTTATTATTTCTGGCTTCTTTTTTAGTGCGCGCAGTTACGTTCCATTTTTTTATCGCACCACAAGAGCGCTACAGACAGCCTGACAGCCCCGATTACCACAACTGCGCCATGAGCTTGTACATAAATGGCTGCATGCATCGCGTAGACACCATGGAACCAATTTATTGGCGCACACCAGGCTATCCTGTTTATCTTAATTTTTTTTACAAAACATTCGGTATAGAGTCATACCAGTTTTCTGACTGCCGCATCGCACAAATTCTTGCCATCTGGCTGCAAATTTTACTTTCATCCTTGGTGCCTATTATTTTGCTATATCTTACACTTATGCTGACCGGCATACTTTCCATCTCTTGGGCAACCGCATGGTTGTATGCGCTACATCTCGGCCCCATTTTAGCAAGCTGCTTTTTGCTCACTGAAGCTTTGGCAATCGTCTTTTTTTCTTTGTTTTTGTTTTTTTTCTACAGGCAATTGCGTACATTTGGCGAACCCGTAAAAAAAACCTTCTGGAAAACTTCGCTTGCGCTCGGCGGCATTTTTCTAGGAATTGCAACATGGATACGGCCGATGGGTGAATTTGTGCTCGTCGTTGCAGCAATTTTGATTTTTGTTTTAGATCGCATTACGTGGAAAATAAAACTGAAAAAAATTACCCTTTTAGTGTTCACTTTTTTGGCCATTACTGGCCCATGGTACCTGCGCAACTATAAATTAACCGGAAAATTTTTCTTTTGCCCAATGTTTGGCCCATATTTAAACTCATTTTGTGCGCCAAAAATTTTGCGCGACACCCTCAATGAACCACTAGAAAAATGTATCCGCTACTTGTACAGCCAATCAAAAGAAAAATGCAGACAAGAAACAATTGCTGCGTATAAACAAGGCAAAAAGTATTGTCCACTCTTTGCACCACTGCAGATTGCAAAACCGATTATAAAAGCTCATCCATTTTTGTTTTTCTACAATTGGATAAAGGAAGTGCTCAAAACAACCTTTGATTTGTACTCCAGCCAACTAGTTTCGTTTGCAAACAACAGCTTCCGGTACGATCCGCTAGAAGAATTTTTAGGACAAAAGTGGGCAGCTTGTGTGTACAAACAAAACATGCCACTCTCTGTACGCCTCTTAGTCTTTTTAGAAATTTTATTTGAGCTACTTAAATGGGTTGGTCTTTTATGCGGAGCTTGGTTATTTTTACTGCGCACGTTATTCAAACGTTTTCGTGTTTCTGATCAACTCAAAAAAATTGGCGCACTGTGGTTAAAAGTTGCGCCTATGATTGGGGCATTTTTAGTTATGACGGGAGGGTTTGGGTATGCGCGATTGCGCTTACCAGTTGAACCATTAATGATTTTATTGTCACTTACGTTTTGGTGGTCGATTATAAAAAACAGAAAGCCAAAGTAAAAAACAACCCACCGCAGCTGAAAACCTTGTTGTTGCATTTTTTGCACTGATCTTTATAGTTTTCACAACATCTTTTAAACCTTTTTCCAGAGGAATCATTTTATGAAAACAAAAAAGTTTCTCTTCGCTGCATCTCTGCTTCTTTTCTGCACTCATTTAAATTCTCTTGCAATGAACAACTATGGCACCATAAATGGAAATAAACAGAATTTATCATCAGGCAGTCATTTTAAAAATAATGGAACCATTACAGGAAAAGAAAAAATTTTGATCAGAGTTGCCAAAGAACTTTCAGGGAATGGTCTTTTGAAAGCTCCTGTAATTGTGATTTTAACAAAAGCATTTGCGTACAAAGGAACAATAGACTGCGACAAAAGCTGCACGGTATATACAACCAAAAAATTTAAAAAATCAATGTTCAAAAAGAAGGGAAAAGGCAAACTTGAGGTCAACGTCATCCCAGAAGAAGAATTTTGTAAGTTATGGCAAAAACTCGCAAATCAAAATTAGTTACCACACTATGAAAGTTATGTTTTCCCCTTGGCGATCAGATTACACTGTAAATACTGCCCGCAAAACAGATGGCTCAGAAGACAAAAACAACTGTATTTTTTGTATGCAACTTGAAGAGCAAAACGACCCAAAACATTTTATTTTCCGCAGATTTAATCACTTTGCCATCATGCTCAACCGCTATCCCTATAACGCAGGACATCTTTTGATTTTTTCTTTGCAACACGAAGGAAAGCTACAAAACTTCTCTGCCGATGCTCGCATGGAATTAATGGAATTAACAACAAAATCTGTAGAAATTTTAGAAGATGTTTTAAAGCCAGCAGGATTTAATGTCGGTTTAAACTTAGGAAAAGCAGCTGGAGCAGGAATTCCAACGCATTTACACATGCACATACTGCCACGCTGGTCAGACGACACAAACTTTCTACCAGCACTTGGACAAACGCGCTTAATTTCTTTTGATTTGACACAAATTTACGAGATGCTCAAACCTGCCTTTGATGCATTGCCATAAAAAAAACGACGACTTTTTCAAGCCACCGCTTTAATTTTTTATCGTTTTTAGATGTCTGCGCTTGTCATTTTATCGTAGACGATTTTGCCTAAAATTCCTACACCCAACAAGCAAGCTCCAAAACCCAACCCGGCCTTTCTTTTAGCAGAAGCTATCTGTGCCTTGATTTTATTATTTTCTTTCTTTTCAGACTTGTTAAGCTCTTCTAGCTGGCTGTGATAACTACTAATTATTTTTTGAATCAAATACACATCAATTTCCTTCTTCTGAGTTTTTTCTTTATCGAAAAGCTTCTTCTGTTTCTCTAAATTTCCTTCTTCTTCAAGCAGCAGTTTCTGTAATTTTTCTCTTTCTCTTTCTCTTTCCAATGCGCCTGTATTGTATTTCATCTTCTTCTGCAAATCTTTCTGCAAATAAAGTGACCCCCATCGTCAAGACCAAAAACTGTCTTGTATTTGAGAATTTTTAATGACCCTGCAGGCAAGCCTGATTTGTGAGGTCATTTTTTTTCAAACTAAACCATAGTTTTTCCT
>Ga0180437_10009711_pt1 | contig 11858 bp, 5 predicted proteins | sample SS_ome_4_FD_132410 | JGI IMG/M metagenome (GOLD analysis project Ga0180437, IMG submission 132410) | Hypersaline lake sediment archaeal communities from the Salton Sea, California, USA - SS_3_D_1 metaG | ecosystem: Environmental > Aquatic > Non-marine Saline and Alkaline > Hypersaline > Sediment... | reverse complement strand
GGTCTCCGATGCCTTGCCGGGCTCCACGCTCGGCCTTCACGTGCTGGCTTTGTCCGCTTGGCTCCACTACGCGTTGGGCAATACGCACTCGCAGATCGTGGAAGTCTTCAATCACCACTTGCATTTCCAACTCACCGCCAGCGGGCTCTCGCAGCAATGGCATCGGCTCACTCGGGTCCTCTACCCCTGGTACCAGCAGATTCAGGCCGCTGCCCTGCAATCGGTCGTCTTGCACGCCGACGAAACGAGTTGGCGAGTGGCCGGAAAATCGCACTGGTTGTGGTGTTTCGCTACCAACGAGCTTACCTATTTTATGATCGATCGGGTCCGCGGCAGTCCGGCGCTGTTGAAGTTCTTCACACGGGAATTCGCCGGAACGTTGGTGACCGACTTTTGGGGCGCCTACAACAAGGTGGCGTGCGCGCGGCGGCAGATGTGCCTGGTCCATTTGCTGCGAGATTTTGTCACCGTGGAGAAATACAAGCGTCCCAGCGAGCAGTGGCCGGCCTTTGCCAAGAAGACTCGGCGTTTGCTTCGCGACGCGATTCGGCTGAGCAAGCGAGGCGACCTTTCGCCGCAAGAGTTCGCCTCGCGTCGGGCTCGGCTGGACGGACGTTTGCAGCAGTTGATCGACACGCCCTGGCAAGACTCGCAAGCCAAACGGCTGATCAAGCGATTTCGCCGTCATCGAGAGCATCTGTTCACGTTTTTGGACGTACCGGACGTGCCCTTCGAGAACAATCACGGCGAGCGTTCGATTCGCCCCGCGGTGATTATCCGCAAAAACAGCTACTGCAACCGCAGCCAGCGAGGGGCCGACACGTAAGCCATGCTGATGAGCTTACATCAAACTCTGAAACAACGTGGTCATGGTCCGAGTTCAAACCGTCGCCCTCACTTGGGGCTGCGGTCCCACATTATGGCTTTCCGATGCGGGGTAGGCAATGCCCGGCCCGACACAATCACCAGAAGATACGGTCGCGGGTCGCGGATCCCCCTCTTGCGCGGTACAAATTCTAACACCACGTACCTGTGCGGGAAGTTTCCGGGAGAACTTGCTCCTAGACGGAAAGACGTGACCGGGTGGCGTTAAAGAAGTGGGGAAGCTAGACTACAGAATAATTAATTTGGATCGGTTCGACTGGTCATCCGACCCCACCATGCCAACCCACCGTCTGTTGTTCCATCACAAGGAGCCCACCATGAGCCACCCGGAATCCGGTCGTCGTGATTTCTTGAGGACCTCCGCCGGTGTCGCTGCCGCCGCGACCATGACGCCGTACGTTTGGACTAGTTCCTATGCCGAGGCCCAGGACAAGAACGACCGGCCGAACATGGCCTCGATCGGCGTCGGCGGCATGGGCGGCGGGGACGGCCGCAGTGCGTCGCGTTTTGCCAATATGCTGGCCTGTGCCGACGTGGACCGCCAACGCGCGGAACGGTTCGCCGGGGACGGCCGCTTTGGCGGCAAGTGCCAGATCTACTCAGATTACCGCAAAGTGCTCGAACGCAAAGACATCGACGTGGTCACTATCGGCACGCCCGACCACTGGCACTCCAAGATCGTCATCGACGCATTGAAGGCCGGCAAGGACGTCCAATGCCAAAAGCCGCTGACGTTGACCATCGACGAAGGCAAGCAGATCTGCAAAGTGGTTAAGCAGTCGGGCAAGATCATGCACGTGGGGACACAGCAGCGGAGCGAGAACCGGAGCATGTTCCTCAAGGCCATCGTGCTGGCGCTGAGCGGGCGGCTGGGCAAGAAGCTGACGGCAACCGTCTCGATTGGCGGCGGACCGAGTGGCGGCCCTTGGGAACCTTCCGAGCCCCCGGCGCACCTCGATTGGGATTTCTGGCTGGGCCAGTGTCCCGCAGTTTCTTACACGCCACAGCGCTGCCACGGCAACTTCCGCTGGTGGCTGGAGTACTCCGGTGGCAAGATGACCGATTGGGGCGCCCACCATATCGACATCGCCCAGTGGGGCCTCGGCTATACCGATTCGGGACCGATCGTGGCCGAGGGCAGGGCCAAGTTCCCCAGCGTCTATCCCGACGACTTCGACCCGGTCAAGTTCTTCGCCGGCGAGCAGAAACTCCTGAATGGCTACAACACGGCCAACGAATTCAAGATCACCCTGACCTACGAAAACGGCAACCAGATGATCGTCCAACATGGCCCGGACAACGGCATCTGGTTCGAGGGTGAGAAGGGAAAGATCTTCGTCAACCGCGGCCGCCTGACCGGCAAGCCGATCGAAGACCTCACCGAGGCCGATCGGCAGTGGCTCGACGAGGAAGTGACCAAGCTTTACTTGGGCATGCAGCCCGGCGACCACATGCGGCACTTCTTCGAATGCCTCAAAAAGCGGAAGTTCACCATCTCGGATCCGTTCACCCATCACCGCACCATGACCGCCTGTCATATCTGCAACATCGCCATCCTGTTGAAACGAAAGTTGCGGTGGGACCCGGTCAAAGAGGACTTTATCGGCGACGAGCAGGCCAGCGCCCTGCGTAGCCGGCCCCAAAGGGCACCGTATCAAATCGAGGTCTGATGATTTTCGGGGCAGCCCAACGGGCAAGCCGGCCCGGAACGGCAGATCCAACGGAGGGTCGTCGTTCCGGGCCGTTCGTTTTGTTTTGGCCCAAATCAGCGTCGCGTCACGCAGCGGCAAGATATAGATATATCTGCCGAAAAAGCGGACGAATTGTTGACCCCGGCGACGACTTTGGGATAATGTGAGGCGGGCATCAGGCGGCGCGTGCCGGAGTTGACCGGCATCCGGCGCGGCAAGGGCCGTCCGCCGGCGGAAAAGACGAAATCACTATTTGGGAGAACACAGACATGAGTAGCAAGAAGCATTTCTGCCCTCAAGCCAATCGCGTTCTGATAGTTCTTACCGTCTTGATCGGAGCAACGACCACGTCGACGGTGCCGGGTGCGGAGCCATCCGGAGAGGCCAAATCCGCCTTGAAGCAGATCGGCATGCGTCGCGGCATTTGTGCCGTGCTGGGACTGCCCGACGATAGCCGCGCAAGCTTCGTCACCGACCTGGCACAAGGTAGTGAGTTGCTCGTTTACTTCCAGTCGCAAGACGAACGGCAACTAGGTGCCGTCAGAAAGGCGGCCGAGGCGGCGGGGTTGTTGGGCAACCGCGTGTTCGTTGACGCCGGCGATTTCCGAAACGTCCACCTGGCTGACAACCTGGCCGGAGCCGTGCTGGTTTCCTCTTCCGCCCAGCAAGCCGTCAGCGACGCGGAGTTGCTCCGGGTGTTGCATCCGCGCGGAAAAGCCATCCTGCGAGATCGCCAGCTCATCAAACCTTGCCCTGACGGCGTCGACTCGTGGAGCCATCCCTACCACGGCCCCGACAACAACCCGCAATCTACGGACCAATTGGCCAAAGCGCCTTACCTGACTCAGTTCCTGGCCGAGCCGGAGTTCTGCCCCATGCCGGAAGTCGCAGTGGCAGCCGGCGGGCGGGTCTTTCGCGCATTCGGACACATCGCCCACAAAGCGAACCAGAATGCCATGCTCAACATGCTAATCTGCGCAAACGCCTACAACGGCACGATTCTCTGGATGCGCCCCTTGGCCGAAGGATTCATGATCCATCGCAACACAATGATCGCTACCCCAGAGATCCTCTACCTGGCCGATCACCGTTCCTGTAAGCTGATCGACGCGGCCAGCGGCCAAATCCAGGACGAGATCGTCGTGCCGGAAGGAATCTCGGACGGCCCGGTCTGGAAGTGGATGGCGCTGGTCGACGGCGTGCTGTATGCCTTGGTCGGCGGCAAGGAAGCCGAGATATCCACCCAATCATCTCAAGTGCCCGGGATGGGACATTGGCCTTGGGGAATGTGGCAGGGCCATGACTACAAGGATCCCAGAACCAACTTCGGCTTCGGCCGGACCTTCGTCGCCATCGACCCCCGTACCAAAAAAGTCCTTTGGGACTACCGAGATCAGGACTATCTGGACAGCCGGGGCGTCTGTATGCGCGGCAAGCGGATCTATTTCTATAGCCCCGGGAAGCTCCTCGGGTGTCTCGATGCGGGCGACGGCAACGTGCTCTGGAAGAACTCCGACTCCGAGTTGCTTCAGGCCATCGGTCCCGAGGGGCGAGCGCAGCACTACGTCACCGGCTACTCGACCAGCACCTACATCAAGTGCAACGACGACTTGATCTTCTTCGCCGGCCCGCAGCGGAGTCGGCTGGTAGTGGCTCGTGCCAAGGACGGAAAGCTGCTCTGGCAAAAGGAGCACGGCAACTTCCAGCTGGTCCTGCGCGAGGACGGCGTCTACGCCGCCGGTCCTCAGCAGCCTCGCTCGCCCTCGTCGGAATCGGGATTCAAGTTGGCCTATGAAACGGGCGAGGTCTTGGCCCACCTGCCGATGCGCCGAGCTTGCACCCGAGCCACCGGCAGCGTGGACAGCGTGTTTTTCCGCGCCAACGGGGGAACCGTGCGGATCGACACGGCCACGGGCAACGCCAACCACATCACGACGATGCGCCCGCCGTGCCAGGACGGTGTGATCATCTCCGACGGCAACCTTTTTTGGGGGCCCTGGATGTGCGGCTGTCAGCTCTCGCTGTACGGCCACATCGGCCTGGCTTCGGCCGGTGATTTCGATTTTCGGCCCGCGGTGGACGATTCCCGGTTGAAGACGTTTGCTAATGCCGATTCGGTCAAGCCATTCGAGGTCCGGCCCGGCGATTGGGCCACCTACCTGGGCGATAACGCCCGCTCCTCGACCACCAAGACGGAGATCCCCCGGCGCGTCAGCCGGCAGTGGAGTTTCCGCGCGGCATCGGGCGGTTTTCCCAGCGCGCCGGTTGCCGCGGGCGATCTGGTATTCTTCGGCGATCGCCGGGGGGTCGTTCGTGCCTTGCGCGCCGCCGACGGAAGGCCGAGTTGGCAGGCCTACACGGGCGGAGCGATCTGTTTCCCGCCCGCCGTCGAAGACGGCCGACTCTTCGTCGGATCGGCCGACGGCCGCGTGTATGCCTTCGAAGCGGCCAGCGGAAGGCCGCTGTGGGTCTTCCGTGCCGCGCCGGCCGATCGCTGGATCCCCGTTTACGGGAAGTTGATCTCCACCTGGCCGGTCGCCGGAGGCGTGGTCGTCCAGGACGGCGTCGTTTACGCGGCAGCGGGCATCGCCCATTACGACGGCACGCACGTCTATGCTCTGGAAGCAGCCACGGGCAAGGTCGTTTGGCACAATGACACCTCGGGCGCGACCTCCGCGAAGACTCAGAGCGGAGCGAGCCTTCAGGGCAGCCTCGCAATCCGCGACGGCCAACTGCGGTTCCTCGGCGGCGGCGTCCACCGAGAGGCCCAATACGATTTGGCCACCGGCAAGTGCCTCAACCAGCCGCACGACCAACCCTATGCGATGTTTGCCACCGCGTTCTACGCCTACTTCCCCGATTACGGGAAGTACCTATCGCTGGGCCGCAGTCTGGCCGACGGGCGGTTGCTCCGTTACGACGCGGCGTATGAAGGCAGTCGTCACAGTGGCCTGATGCTGTTGCCGCGGCCACCAAGGCCGGGCCAGAAGACCGAGCCGATCTGGCAACACCCCGCCGAACGCCGCTTCAACAGCTTCGCCGTCGCCGGCGACGTGCTGCTGGCCGCCGGCCACACCGGCCTGACCGCCGACGACACGTCCTTCCTGGCGGCGATCGACACCGAAGACGGTTCCCGCCTCTGGCAGACGAGACTTCCCGGACCGGTTGTCAAGGGTGGCACGGCCGTCAACCACCGGGGACAGATCTTCGTCTCGCTGGAGACGGGGCAAGTGCTGTCACTGGCCGCGGCCGACTGATCGTGCCGCGCTGGTAGCGCGGAGCGGAAGAAAGTCTCAGAGCAAGGACTTACAGTGCCCTGCGGTGACGCCGCGTACGGCTGCCGAAGACCGGTTTGGGCTTGGGCGCTTCGAGCGGTCGCCCGGTGGCCTCGTCCAGATCGATCGGTTCGGTCGCCACGGGCTTGGCGTAGGACTCGAAGCCGGGTATTTCGTCGCGCTTCAAAAGCAGGTTGATCCGCATCTCGATCCGCGTCAACTGGTTGCCTTCCTCGGGCGTGACGAACGTGTAAGCGACTCCTTCGCGGCCCATCCGCCCGGCGCGGCCGACGCGATGGACGTAGTCGTCGCAGAATTCGGGGACGTCGAAGTTGATGATGTGGGAGATCCGGGTCACGTCGATGCCGCGGCCCACCACGTCGGTGGCCACCAGAATCTGCGTCTTCCCGTCGCGGAACCCTCGCATCACGCGGTCGCGGACACTCTGAGCCAGATCGCCGTGGATCGTGTCGACCGATTTCATTTTTCGGGCCAGCCGGCGCTGCAGCCGATCGGTTCCCCGTCGCGTGCGGCAGAAGACGATCGCCTGGGTGGGGTTCTCCCGTTGAAGCAACTTGACCAACAGCTCGAACTTCCGTTCCGGATCGACGGTAAAGTAATACTGGTCGATCGTATCCACTGCCGGATTCTCGGGCGAGAAGTCGAGCGCTTCGGGGTCTCGCATATATCGCTGGGCCAGACGCTTCACCGGCGGCGGAATCGTCGCGCTGAGCAGCAGAGTCTGCCGCGACTGTGGACAGCGGCGAAGGATCTTCTCGATGTCGGGTCGAAAACCGATGTCGAGCATCCGGTCGGCCTCGTCGAGCACGACCAGACGCAAGCCGCCCAGCATCAGGACGGTCCGATCCATCAGATCGAGCACGCGACCCGGCGTGCCCACCACGACCTCGGCCCCGCGCTTCAACTGCTCGATCTGCCGCCGGATCGGCTTGCCGCCGTAGGTGGCCACCACGTGTATCTTGCGGCCCAGCGCCAGCTTGGTGCATTCGTCGCGGACCTGGACGGCCAGTTCGCGGGTGGGAGTGAGCACCAGGGCCTGGGGGCCTTCTCTCGCCTTGCGACGCTCGAGCTGTTCGAGGATAGGGATGGCAAAAGCGGCCGTCTTGCCGGTTCCAGTGCGGGCCTGGCCCATCACGTCGGCGCCTTCCAGCGCGCGGGGGATCAGGCCTTCCTGGATGGGCGTCGGCTCGAGATAATCGGCCGCGGCCAGTGCATCGAGCATCACGTCCGAGAGCCCCAAGGCGCTGAACCCGCTCGCCGCCGACACTTCCCCCCCGGATTTTCCTCCGGACGGTTTCCCTCGCGACGGCTTGGCTGTCACCGGTTTCGCCTGCGACGTCACGTCAGAGGGCGAATCGGACGGGGACTTCGGCCGTCGTTTCCTTCGCGGTCTTCGTTTTCCCAAAGCACTCAACTCCCGATATACCCATCAACCCCGCCACAGCAGGGTCCAGCGAACGAACGTTTTTGCACCAACAACCTTAGTCTAGCAAACCTCCCCGCAAGCGGGAACCGCAGCCTGCTCGGCCGACGTGCAATAGCTTGGCAATACCCACACGAATTCTACGTGTGTTACACTGTGAAGCCAAAAACCCCGCGACAAAGGGGTTGAGCGGAAGGCAACATTGTGTAAGATGGAGAACATGGTGTGGTAGCGTCGTCGCGTCGGCGGGCCTCTGCTCACGGCCCCTCATTAACGGGAAGGCATGATGGCCGGATCCACTCAGCCGGCGATTCCGAATCCTCCCACCCCTAACCCGTGGGGAGTGGCTCGTTTCGTGGAGGATGGCGGACCCGGCAATTCGGGTCCCAGCGAAGTGCCCCACTTTCGGCACGACGATGCGACAGCGGACGCGGTGGACTCCTCCGAGTTTTACACCGTGGTCGGTTCGTCGTTGACTTCGATGGCGTTCCACCTGGTGGGCCTGATCGTGCTGGCGGTCTGGGTGACGCCGGTCGTCGAACGGTCGCTCCTGCCGCTGTTGCTCGCCAGCAGCACGTTCGAGGAAGAGGAACTGGAGACCGTGCTGCTGGACGACGAGTCGCAGCCGGCCACCGACCTGGCCCTGGTCTCCAGTGCTCCCACCACTGAGTCGGCCGCGCAGGCGGCCGCCGACAAACTGGAGCCTTTCCAATTGACCTTGGATGATCCGCTCGGAGGTTCGCGGCCGGAGGCGAACCGGCAACGCAACGACGTGCCGGCCGACGGCGACCTGATGTTGGAGGCCGAGGCGGAGCGCGGCGTGGCCCGCGCCGTGGTCGACGACTACCAACAGGCCATCGACCGCATCACCCTGGAAATCCTGCGGATGCTCGACAAGGGCAAGGTGCTGGTCGTCTGGTGCTTCGACCAGTCGCAGAGCATGAAAGACGACCAGCGCGAGATCCGCGACCGGATCGATCGGGTCTATGCGGAGCTGGGATTGACCGGGGCCACCTCGGGCGACGTGCTGAAGACGGGGGTGACCAGTTTCGGACAGGCCTTCGCCGTCCACACGAAGCAGCCGACCAGCAATCTGGACGAGATCCGCGCGGCCATTGACGCCGTACCGGTCGACACCTCGGGCGAGGAAATGATGTGCCTGGCAGTGATGGAATCGATCGCCACGCATCGCACGCTCGCCCGCAGCGAGCGCCGGCAGTTGGCGTTGATCCTGGTGAGCGACGAGTCGGGCAGTCCCCAGGAGAGCGAACGCTACCTGGAATTGACGATCGACCAGGCCCTGGCCGCCCGATGCAAGGTCTACGTGCTGGGCCGCGAGGCCGTCTTCGGCAGCCGGCTGGCCAAGGTCCGTTGGGTCCATCCGGAGACGGGCGCTACCCATTGGCTGCCGGTCGATCGCGGACCGGAAACGGCCGCGCCCGAACAGTTGATGACCGACGGCTTCGGACCGCGCACCGACGCCTACTTCAGCGGTTTCGGGCCCTATGCCCAATCGCGTCTGGCCTGGCGGACCGGCGGCATCTTTTTCATCCTGCCCAGCGTGGAGACGCAACTCTACCGCAGCGAGACGCGCCGCTACGATCTGGACGTCTTGCAGCCTTATCGACCCGACTTGAGATCGCGCGCGCAGATCGCGGCCGATCTGCAGCGTAACTCGCTGCGGGGGCTGATCTGGAAGATCGTCACCGATCTCGACCCGGCCCGCCCGCAATTGGTCCAGGCCAGAGGCAAGATGTGCCGCCGCTTCTCGCCCGATCCGAAAACGTGCGCCCGCCAGATTGTGGAGGCCCGTGCGGTGGCGGAAAGCTATCTGGCCGGGCTGAGTCGGGCCGCCGAGGCCCTGGACGCGAAGAAAGCGTCGCGCGATCGCGATCCGTCGCTCCGCTGGAAGGCGAACTACGATCTGCTCCGGGCCCAAGTCGAGGCATACGCGGCCCGGGTGTATCTTTACGGCGCCGCCTTGGACGCCGCGGTCGAGAAATACCAGCAGCCGCCCAAGCCTCCGCCTTCGAAGAAGTTCGTCGGGTGGCGGGTTCAGCCGCAACGGGGAATACCGCTCGACGAGACCGCCGCCAAGATGCTCGAGCGATCCAGGGACCTCTACCTGGCGGTGATCGAAAACCATCCCGACACGCCTTGGGCCGCCCGGGCCGAGTGGGAACTCAATCGAGACTTCAAGTACTCCGCCACGGCCCTGGCCGCGGACGTACCACCGCAAAACGCAGCCGGCCTGCGAGACGCCGCTGGGGAAATCGGCGACGGACTCGCCGGGACGAGCCACCACGTCATAAACCGCGTCGGCCCGGGTGCCGGAGCGGGCGGTGACGGTGGCGGCGGGGCCAGGTGGGATCTGGACGGATACGCCGGCGTCGAACTGGTGCCCGAGTTCCGCGCACCCACTCCCCCCCGACCACGCAACGGCGGCAACGGCGGCGGCGGGAGACCTCCACGCCCGCCGGTCCGACCGCAGGCTCCTCGCATGCCGCTGCCAAAGTTGTAGCGGGCCCGTCGCGTTGCTTCGGAATTCCGTGAACAGAATGGATGCCGTCTGTGCATGAAACATGGCATCACAAGGAGGGAGAAGCGGAGTCTTTCTTTCGGGCCGGTAATGGAGTAGGATGGTGGTCAGCCGATTTTGTGCTAGAACGAAATCGGCGACGTCAGGCCGTCAAGACTCCAGCCCCGAAAGTACTGCGATGAGCAAACCCTCCGCTGCGATCTCCCGCCGCCGCTTCCTGGGAACTTCCGTGCTGGGTGCGGCCGCGCTGGGTGCCGGATCGACGGCTTCGGCCGCGGAAACAAAGCCCTCGAAACGTCCCAACTTGATCTACGTCTTCGCCGATCAGCTGCGTTACCTCTCCTGCGGCTACGCCGGCGACCGGCAGGCGCAGACGCCGAACATCGATCGGCTGGTAGCCGGCGGCGTCGACTTCCACAACTGCGTCTCGATGACGCCCGTCTGCTCGGCTTATCGGGCCTCGCTGATGACCGGCAAATACACCACCTCCACCGGCATGGTGATCAACGAGCTGCGGCTGAGTCCCGAACACGAATGTTTCGGCCACGTGCTCACCCGGGCCGGATACCGGACCGGCTACATCGGCAAGTGGCACCTCTGGGCGAATCAACTCGGCGGACACCATCTCGACCGCAACGGGTTCATTCCGCCGGGGCCCTACCGGTTGGGCTTCGACGGGTACTGGGCCGCCTACAACTTCCACCACCTCAACTTCGACAGCTACTACTACGGCGACCGGCCCGAGAAGATCCGCTACCGCCGGCCCGGCGTCGAGCGGCCCTTCGAGCCGGACGCCCAGACCGACATGGCGATCGACTTCCTCAACGGGGCGGCGGCCGACGACCGCCCCTTCTCGCTGTTCCTCTCCTACGGCACGCCGCACGACCCGTGGGGATGGGACAACGTCCCGAAGCACTTCGCCGACCGCTTCCGGGACGTCCGTTTCCCCAAGGCGCCCAACCACTCCGACGTGCAAGACCCCTACGCCGACGGCTGGGGAACGCTGGGCCGCAAGTACCTGGACAACCTCGAACAGTACCAGCAGGGCTATTACGCCATGACGGCCAATCTCGACTGGAACCTCGGCCGGCTGATCGCGGCACTGAAGAAATCGGGGGCTTGGGACAATACCATCATCGTGTTTACCTCCGACCACGGCGAGATGTTCGGTGCGCACGGCCGCCGGGCGAAAAACATCTTCTACGAGGAGGCCGCCCGAGTGCCGTTTCTGGTCCATTGGCCCGACCGCATTCCCGCCGGCCGCGTGTCGGACGCCTGCCTGAATACACCGGACATCATGCCCACCGTGCTGGGACTGATGGGCCTGCCGGCGCCGGAAGCGGCCGAAGGCATGGACCTGAGCCATTGTGCCCTGGGCGCGGAGGGTCCCGAGCCGGAGGCCGCCCTGATGCAAAACACCGGCGCGTGTGCCGCCTGGCAGGACGGCTTTGAATGGCGGGCCCTGCGCGACAAGCAGTTCACCTACGCGGTCTACCGTCGCGACGGATCGCAGCTGCTCTTCGACAACCGCAACGACCCGCACCAGATGCGGAACCTGGCGGCCGATCCGAAACATGCCGATCGGCTGGACCACTTCCGCCAGATGCTCAAGCGGCGGATGGAGGCGTTGAACGATCGCTTGGAGCGGTGCACCTGGTACCGCGACCACTGGACCGAAGATCGCAACATCCTTCGCGGCGCCAAAGGCGGCACGCACGACCTGGAGGCGCTGGCCGCTATTATCGAGAGGTATTTCGGTTAGTCCGCAGTGGGGTGGTTCGTGCGGCTTCGCTTATCCAGACTTGATCACCCCTCAGACAGTCAGCCCCTTTGGCGGCCGCCGGCACGGCGGCCTCGTGGGCAAAGCGAGCGTCCGCGTCGGGCCACTGTACCGGCGGCCGCTAACCCGGCTTATTCACCAGTCTGTGAGAGCAGGTCGTAAGTTGTTGACTCACACAACATACAGAAGGCACCCCCCAAAGACAGTGTGTAATGGGCAGGCTGCGTAAAGCTCGGGAATTCGG
>Ga0180437_10009710_pt1 | contig 11858 bp, 4 predicted proteins | sample SS_ome_4_FD_132410 | JGI IMG/M metagenome (GOLD analysis project Ga0180437, IMG submission 132410) | Hypersaline lake sediment archaeal communities from the Salton Sea, California, USA - SS_3_D_1 metaG | ecosystem: Environmental > Aquatic > Non-marine Saline and Alkaline > Hypersaline > Sediment... | reverse complement strand
GCCGCATCGTTACCAATGCCGCCGCATGACTCGGGGCCGATGTGGTCAGCTACTCCTTCATCGTGAGGAACTCTCATCCTCTACCTCCTGCCGATTTTAATCGACGCTTTCTGCCTGGCACTTTTTCCCTTCATAATTGCCAAAGGCGATGCCCTCTGAAAAGTTCTTTACTCGATAGCGAAAACGATTCCCTACACCAAAATCTCCGTGATACTTCAATACATCATTGACAAGCTCCGAACATATATGTGCGCTGCCGCTTTGCTCTACTCCACCGGATTTATAAACAAATTCTCTATAACTGAAATAGTGGTCGAAAGATTTTTCGCTTAGAATAAGCGGAGTAAGGAAATTTAGGGGACAGACGAAGGAAATTTAGGTGCCAGACGAGAAATTTAACAACCGGGAAGTTGGGTTAGGGGACAGACAAGAATTTACCCAGGGATTTTTATGATTTAGGTTATTTGTTAAAAGTAGGGTTCGATTTCAAAGACCTGGAATTCCTGGAGATATTTAAAAGGAAGCTGGCAGAGGACAATTTTGCTGCTGATTTAAAAAATTATAGGTACCACCTGGGCCACAACAAAGAAGAGATAGAAAATATGAAATCGAGGCTTGAAAAAGAATTGTTTCCAATATTGCCTTTAAAAGAAAAAAATGTTTTTAAAATACAAGATGTTTTAGAAGAATTGAATAGAATTTTCAAGGATTTTGAATGAACTCAACCAATTGAAGCATCCGTCCAGATTTGTCCATATAAGAAACATTCATCCATCACTATCTACCTCGCACCGCCGTTAATCATCGATTTCACACCATCCACAATTTCTTTTGCCTTTTTTTGTAAATTTTTAAATCAGAAAAAGTTGAGCTCACAAAAATGCGAAATGTTTTACTTACATTTTCAAGCACTAATCATCCTCCCTGTGCTTTTTCCATGCCTTAGCTACCGGCCGCCAATCACCATTGATAGTGAACATGTTGAGTTTAACAAGATTACTGCATTTTGGACAGGAAAACTCATTCCCAAGAGCGGATTTCGAAATTTTTGACCACCTTCGGCAAAAAGGGCACCCATAGGCATAATTTTTATTTCGGCGCCGAAAATGTTCACCTGCCTGGCTCAATGAATTCCATGCGGTCACAATTGGGGGACCCGGCATTACATTTTCCAGGCGTAAAATATGTACCTGCCCGGAACTGTCACCCGCAGCAATAGTCAAACCATCTAAAGCGATTGTACAAGTGTTTATGGCATATTCTGCGGTATATCTTGCAATAACCGCTCCCTGATTCAGGTCCCAAACTACAAGAGTATTAGTATCGATGGTTGATACCACATTTCTTCCATCAGGAGTAACAGCCAAAGTCGAAAATGAAGTTAATTCCGTATCAAAAATCTTAAGTTTAGGTTCCTTACCTTCCGGGGTGAGGCGTAAATCCTTTAATAAGGTGTCAAACTTTACGAAAAAGGGAAGCCCAATATTTGACAATCCCAATCCACTAGAGCCATTGTCTCTTTTTGTTGTGAAAACAAACTGTCTTTTTCTTTGTTTTAAATTCCAGACATCTAAAGCACCGGTGCGAAAGTTGCAGACGACTCGCTCTCCATCAGGCGTTATTGCCATTGCTGTAGGAAAAGATTTATGTAAAGTGACTTCATCGACTTCATTTCCGCTGTGGATATCCCAGATTTTTAGGACAGAACCAGTGGATAAAGAAATGACAGAGCGGCAATCAGGGGTTACTAGTACTGATAGGATATAGGAATCATGACTCTTCATGGTGTGCTTTTCAATTCCCTGGCTTAGATCCCATATTTTAACCATTCCATCTTCTGCTCCTGATATTATCCATCGGCCATCCGGCGATATTGCGACTGCCCAGACTCCCTTTTCATGCCCTTTTAAGGTTTTCAATTCCGTACCATGTTTTAAATCCCATACTTTCAGCGTGGTGTCTCCTGAGGCAGTAATTGCATGTTTACCATCTGGCGTTACTGCGATTTTATTGATTGGTCCTTTATGTCCCGTTAGAGAAAAGAGTAAAGCTCCCCGGTCCAAATCCCAGAGTTTTAGTACCCCATAATAGAGTGCCTTTTTGAGCTTTTTGATTGAGTTATTAGCCGAAATGGCATGATTGCTGTCAGGTAAGATGGCCACTTCAGTATTTAGACTATTATCTTCCTCTAAAGTATACAGCACTTCTAAACTTTTTAAATCCCACAATTTAAGTTTCCCAAAGAGTTGAGCAGAGACTAAACGACGAATATCCGGAGTTATTGCTGCCGAGTAGACCGGTCCGGAATGACTGGGTGGAGAAGACCTTTTCAGTGCTGATTCCCAGTCCCATACCTTCAATGTCTTATCTTGTGAACCAGTGACCATACGTCGACCATCCTTAGAGAAAACAATTGCATTAATAAAGCGTGTGTGGCCCTCTAATGAGAAAAGTACCTTTCCGTTCATAATATCCCGGACTTCCAGAGAATTATTTTGGCGGGAAGCGGAGACAATATGTTTGCAATCTGGGGTTACAGCAATGGCCATAATCGGATCCTTGTGACCTGCTATCGTGTAAAGCTCAGTTTTTTGAGCCAAGTCCCATACTTTTATTTCGCCGTCAACCGAACCAGAAATGAAATACCTCCCATTTGGATCCACAGTTGAAGCATGCGGTGGACTTCTATGAACTAAAAAAGTTTGGACCTCTTTCCCACTCTCCAAATCCCATACCTTTATGGTTTTATCTTTGGACCAAGAAACGGCCAACCTTCCATCCTGTGTTACGGTGATTGTTTTAATTGAAGCTTTATGGCCAACCAGTTTTCGGATAATCATGCCCCGCTTCAGATCCCAGACATTTATAGCGTTATCATCAGTGGAAACACCAATTCCAACATCAGATGCTACCGCAAAACGTCCCTCAATATAATCTGAGAGGGTATGAAGCTCTTTCCCGCTTTCCAGGTCCCATACTTTTATCGTATGGTCTTCAGAACCAGTAATAATCCTGCGGCCATCGGCAGTAACCAGAACTGTTATTATTCTATTTTTATGACTTGTCTTTATTGTATAAAGCACCTTTCTGTTTGCAAGAGACCAGACCTTTAAGACAAAGTTATATGAGACGGAGACTGCCAAACGATTATCGGGTGTGACGGCTAATCTATAAATATGGCCTGAATAACCTTTTAGAGTAAAAACAATTGTTCCACTTTCCAAATCCCAAATTCTTAATATCTCTTCTGATGAAGAAACCTCATCCGATGAAACGGTGACAGCGCGGCTTCCATCTGGCATCAAGGTCAATAGATGAAAGGGAGTTTTATGGTCGATTATGCGGAGATCTTCTCCTTTAATAAAATCCCAAATTCTAAGAGTGTTGTCCCGTGACGCTGAAATCACACGGCGGCTGTCTGGCATTGCAATGACTGCTGATACTACATTTGTATGTCCGACCAGCGATAACCTCTCAATACCTGTCTCCAAATCCCAGACTTTAAGAGTGTTGTCATACCTGGAGGTAGAGATGGCCCAGCGGCCATTTGGGGCAATCGTAACTTCTTCAATTGGTTCAGTATAACCTGTTTTAAAGGTACGTAGTTCTACTCCTTTCTCCAGGTCCCAGAGTTTCAGAGTTCGCTCTCTATCAGACCTGTGGGACCAGACTACTGCCCGGAGGCCATCTGGTGTAAAGACTATCCCTCCCACTTCCTGGGAACGTTTTTTTCCTGAGACCATGCGCAGCTTTTCCCCACTCTCAATATCCCAAAATGCAAAAGTACCAGCCCGCGAACCTGAAATTATACAACCATCAGGCCGGACAGTTACTGCCTTTAGATCACTCGTATGCGTGGTCAGCATACATACTTCTCCCCTACTTTCCAGGTCCCATAGCAGTAGAGCACTAAGCCGTCCAATGAGTCCATGATTGGCTGAGATGAAGTGCTGGCCATCGGGTAGAAACGCCAACGTGGATATATCACGAACAAAGCCTGCAAATGGAGGAAGCTCTACTCCGTTTTCAAGGTCCCAAGCTCTTAACGAATTGTCATCGTCAGAAAAAGATATCGCCCGATAACCATCCGGAGTAATGGCAACAACATCGACTCCTCCATTATGACCAGTAAGTGTATAAATCAACGACCCGCCCGGTGTTGTCAAGTTCTGGGTCAAAGGATACAACCAGGGATGAGGTTTGTATTGAGCAGCAGCCTCTAATACTTCCTTAATTCCATTACCAATCTTTTTATGAGACATCAATCTTCCGACCAACTGTCCAGCCAGTTGTATCTTATCTTTGTAAATAATATGGGAAGAAAGTTTGATTGCTCCCTGTATCAAGGATAACTCATTATCTTGCTTTAGGTATTCGTAGTCTTTGATTAACAAAAACGGGCTGTTGACTTCAAGCTTGGTTTGCATCCAATTAAAGTTTGTCAACAATGTACGAAGAGCATCCACTTCCTTAGCTTTATACATGTGATAAGCTAGATATTCAAAAAAATGCCCATCGTTTGGGCCGGTGTACCACCCATCTGTACATATGGATTTGTATTTATCTAAAAGTTTTTTATGGAGGGTTGTAACATCTGAGACCTGTTTTCGTATATAGTCAAACTGAAGGTCATGAAGGGTAACTTTTTCCTTATTATCAATCTTAATTAAAGAAAGGTCCGATAAGTTATATAAAATATCATCGATATCATATTTATCTTTACCTTCTGAAGCCCAATATGTGTAAAACACAACTTTTGGAATTGGTATATCTTCAGGAAATACGGCAAAATCAAGATAATAGGTGCGAAGATCATGAGAAAGTGCGTCAACGCTTACTTGAAGGGCTTTAAGTACATCAGGATAAGAATAATCAGGGAATTGAGATTTAATTTTATCAATATCTGAATTTTTAAGGCGTGTAAGAGCAGCCGCCCAGGTTTCCGGGCGTCTTCTTACCATTGCACCGATCATAGCCAGTGCTAAAGGGAGATATCCGCATTCTTTTGATACTTCTTCGGCTTCTTTTGGTAGTGATTCAACAGGACATTTTGTCCATTTTGAAAGAAATATGAGGGATACTTCAGGAGCGAATACATCAACGCAATGCTCACTGGCATTTAGGTCTCTAACTATTCCTGCATTACGAGTGGTAATGATAAGACAACATTGATCTCCAATTACATTAAAATATTTAACATGTTCAAATTTCCATACATCGTCAAGAATAAGTAAAACCCTACGAGTTTTAAGAGATTCTTCAATAAGGTTTTTCCCATTTTGCTCATCTTTGATATCGAATTTTTGCCCTTCCAGTGCAAATAGAATATCATCCTGGCGAGCAATGATATTTGGTTCTTGACCGAGGGTGATCCAGATAATATCGTTGGGAAAGGCTTTGGCAATATCTTTATCATGAGCGAGCATGTTGGCAATAACAGTTTTTCCAATACCTCCCATACCGTGAATGGCAAGCCCCAGTCTTTTACCGGTAAGCGCAATGTATTGATTGTCCCTGGAAAGAATCTTTTGCTTGATTTCTTTAATATCTTCGTTCCGTTCGATTAGTTCAAGGGGAAGACTGGGAGCATAATGGATAGTTCCCTCAATAGAAAAATCTTTTGAGGAATTATGTTTTTTATCTCGTCTATATGGTATATGTTGAATCCCATCACTGAGTCTTCTAAGAGCTTCAGGATCTAGATGGTTACCTTTAAAAATCACCCAAGTTAATCTCTTAATAAAGCGAGGGATATTCTTTTCAATGCATTTTGCTCCTGGTAAAAGCACAGGAATAACACGGCTAGTTTTTTTTGAAACCTTTTCTTCAAGAGCAGATCGCATCTCTTCATTTTGCCAGGGTCCAATTCCATTGGGACCAAAAAAAACCACGCAACATTTGGACTCGTCTAGGGCAATTTCAATCTCCTCTAGCCACGGATCTCCAGCTATCAGGTTCCATTTATCCAGCCATACAGACAGTTTGGCTTCATCTTCCAACCATTGAGCAATTTGTTCTATGATTGGTTTATCTTGACTGTGGTGACAGAGAAACGCATCGTATTTTTTTGCCATAATATTATACGCCCTACTTGCTTAAATCTGCAATCCAGTTGTATTTTAATACAAATTAGTTCGTATTTCAATGGGTTTTAATATTTAGATGGGCAAAATCCACAATCGATTTTGAGTTACCTCTCGTAGGGGGATTTTGGTGAGGTCCATAGAGATCAACTTTATAGGATTAAGAGGTTAGGGGACAGACAAGAATTTAGGAAATTTGTAATTCTTCTGGTTGAAGGATTAAATCTTCAAGGTGCGTTTGTTGTTTTGGAAAAATTGGATAGAAAATTTATTCATTCTACCTGTGAAAACCGATAAAGTACATCAATCAGACCCTTTATTTAAAAATTAACCAACACTCATCCCATTGTATAACTAACTGGACGCAAAATGAAAAGTAAGAAAGCAAAATTCATAAACGTAAAACCCGGGTGGTAAAAGACCAATGGCAACCATTCTCTTTGCCTATAAACGAACGCGGTCGAATATATTTACGATTCCAGCTTTTCTGTAAATGGGCAATTAACGAATAATTGCCAAGGGCGATGCCCTCTGAAAAGTTCTTTATTCGATAACGAAAACGGTCCCCTATACCAAAATCTCCATGATACTTCAATACATCATTGACAAGCTCCGGACATATATGTGCGCTGCCACATCGCTCTATTCCACCGGATTTATAAACAAATTCTCTATAACTGAAATAGTGGTCGAAGGATTTCTCGCTTAAAACAAGTGGAGTAAGAAACGGTTCAACCGCGTTTTCCATCCCTTCAACACCTTTAGCATTAGCATCAGAACCATCTCCAAAACCAGGTAGTATGGAAAGGGGACGCAATAGTATCTTAGCACGCGCCGGTGTTCCCACCCTTAAACCAAGACTGCTCCAACGATAATCCTCTGGCTTTTGCACAATCGCTGCCCTCACTGGATTCAAATCAATATAGGCACTGCAGGCTAATTGGGCTTCACCTTTGGACACAATTACACCTTTAAACCGATCCCCCCACAAATAACCGAAACGATCATATTTTTTGTTATAACGACGACTGAAGGTCTGTTTCAGCTCCTGGACAAATCGAGATATTGAGCCCAACCGTCGGCGTAAACGTTCCACACCTTCGTCGGCATCGGGAATCAATTGGCCGCTGGTATCACAAGTCCCAACCGGAGGGTCTGCCTCTTGGCCATAAATGAGGCGATAACGTCTGAACAGTTCCTCTTTAGATGCACTGCGGGCCTCTTTTTCCAAACCTGTGGCCAATATATGGAAATGATTGCTCATGATGCAGAAGGCGTGGATTTCTACAAAGAAACCCAAAGCGAAGCGTTCAAGGAGCTTAAGGAAGTATTCTTTATCTCCCTCATTAAAGAGGAGTTCTCCGCCTGCCACCCGCGAGATGATATGAAAGGAGCCGATATCCTGTGAGACCCAGTGTCGTTTTGCTCTTGCCATGTTCTTTACCTCCAGATAGAATTCTCATTTTCTTGAATTTTCCTTTTCTCAGGCTCACCTTCTGGTCCTTTTTGTTTGCAACTTGTTCGTATTAAATATAGTATTATTTTTTAAATCTGTCAACTCTTTTTCTCTTTTTTCTAGTATGTCCCTTTTTTTTTCTCTTTTTTTTATGAAATTTAGCGCACTTCTCGCATTTTCCCTCTTTTTCATCACTGGCCTTTGTTTGATGAGAACAATAACCGCCTATGTTATCCACACATTACCTTCTTAAACTCCTACTGGCGAATGGTTCCGATTAGATAAGAAACTTCATTATACGGCTGTCGGCTTCAAATTCAAAGACTGAGGCACGACATTTTTTTTGAGAGAAGCATGGCTGTCTTTAAATGCTGCTGCCTAAAGACAGCCATGCTTGCTAATGGTCTTAGGCCTTATCTTTTAATTGTTTAATTGTGGATCGTCTCGGTGATTTCACTGTTACCAGTATCCCAGTAATATCCGGATTTGGTGATATCATCGATGGTGATTGTGAAAGACCAGGTGGTGTCTTTGGTGGTACCGGATTGAAATACCACTTCACCATTGGAATCCGTGCTGTTCTGGTCAGTCCCGGGAGCACTTCCGGTCCAGGTGATATCCACTACAGCACCAATCACCGGTGACCCATTGGAGGTTACGGTAATGGTGGCAATGGCATAGGTCTTTTTGCCTTGTTGGCCTGTGGTCATTGAGATGACACTTACCATTGGCTGCTCCGACTGGGTGGTAAAATCGTATTCACTGGAAGTGGCTGTATTTTCGGATGCATCGGTAGATTTAACCCGGTAATAATAAGTGGTGGAAGGTGTTAAATTGGATAGAGTCACACTATGGCTGGTGACCATTGCAGAATCACTTTCCGAATGGGTATAATTTCCAGGAGACGTTCCATATTCCACAACAGAGTCTGAGTCTTCATCAGTGGTCCATTGGATGACTGCACTGGTTAAAGTTATGTTTGTGGCCTGGACATTGGAAATAACTGGTGGTGTGACATCCTGACCTCCGCCTTGGGTTTGGGGGTTGCCGTTGTTGGATGCAGTGGACCAGTCGGCATAGGTATCGGTATCGACTGTGGAATCGGTACGCACAACGGTTTCACCAGTAGAAGCAGCAGGGAGAGAGGTGCTGCCCCAGCCCGCAGGAATACCTGCAGTGGCTCCGCCTTCCCAGGCCACGGCATCGACTTCACTTCCATTACCGTCTTTCAAAATCAACGTATCACCATCGTTGTTCAAAGCCGGGATACCACCGTAAACATCAGCATCATAACCATATAGATTATTAAAACCAGTACTGTTAACGGCAATGGTGAAATAGGAATTGGGGGCCATGGTTTCGCCTGCTGGTATGGTGAACGTGGAACCTGTACCATTATTGTCCGTAATTTTCCATCCACCGATATTCACTGTTACTGGCGCGTTGTTGTACAGCTCAATCCACTCCTCTTCGGAATCGGTGCCTACGGTATCATAATACACTTCGCTGAACACTACCAGGTTGGGTCCTGCCTGCGTCTGAGGAAACCCATTGTCAGGGGCTGTGGACCAATCCGCATAGGTATCGGTATCCACTGTGGGATCAGTGCGAATGATGGAATTCCCTGTGGAAGCACTGGGTTCAGTGGTACTGCCCCAGCCATCAGGTATTCCAGCAGAAGCACCTCCTTCCCAGGCCACGGCATCCTTTAGGTTATTGGAACTGTCTTTCAAAAGAAGCGTGTCACCATCATTGTTCAGAAAAGGAAGACTACCATAAAGATCGGCATCGTAACCATATAAATTATTGAATCCAATACTGTCCTGGGCAAGGGTGAAATAACTGCCTGGGGCCATGGTGTAGCCTGCTGGAATGGTATAGGTGGCACCGGTTCCATTATTGTCGGTAATGGTCCATCCACCAATATCCACTGAAAAGGGTGAGTCGTTGTACAATTCGATCCATTCCTCTTCCGAATCGGTACCTGGAGTATCGTAAAAAATCTCACTGAAAACCACTTTAATATTCTCGGGGTCATTCATAGCCTGGGTTTGAGGATTGCCATTGTCCGGTGCTGTGGACCAATCCGCATAGGTATCAGTATCAACGGTGGGGGTTGTACGTTCTATTGTACTTCCTGTGGAAGCACTGGGTTCAGTTGAACTGCCCCAACCATCGGGAAGACCACCGGTGGAACCACCTTCCCAGGCCACAGCATCCATGGTCGTACCTGTTTTGTTTTTCAATATCAACGCATCTCCATCATTGTTCAAACCAGGGATATAACCGTACAGGTCCGCATCATAACTATATAAATTAGTAAATCCTGTGCTGTTAACGGCAATGGTAAAATAAGTTCCAGGATCAATGGTATAACCTGGTGGTATGGTGTAGGAAGACCCACTGCCATTATTATCGGTAATACTCCAGCCTCCAATATCTACGGTCACCAGGGAGTTGTTATACAACTCAATCCATTCCTCTTCCGAATCAGTGCCTGGGGTATCATAAAACACTTCACTGAATACCACCTTAATGTCTTCGGGATTCACAGCCATGAATATATACTCCTGGGAAGTAGTGGTATGACTGGTGGCATCGGTGGATTCTACTACATAATAGTAAGTGGTAAAAGGTGATAGGTCGGATAAAGATATCTGATGATTTAATACCAATGTGCTGTCGCTAACGGTATTGGGATAAGAACCGGAAGACGTTCCATATTTCACCACGGATGTGGCCAGTTCATTGGTACTCCATACGATCTCGGTGGATGTCCGGGTGGTATTCTGGTCATGGACATTGTAAATAACAGGCGCATTATCAGCACCGATGTACTCCTCGAAATAATAAGATGTGGGAAGACCAGCAGCGGTTCGCTCATCCGGCCCCTGGCTTACCGCACCAGTGGCACTTATTGAATAAGAAATAACACCATCAGTGGTAATCACGATATCTCCCACACAATAACCGGCATAACTGGTTTTTTCACCGGTGGGATACCCTTCTTCCGTTTGAAGTACAAGAGCTGCCGGCGCAGTGATACACGAAACCTGGGCTAATAACACATTTTCCACCACATCGATACGGGGATGATACCAGCCCTCTCCCTGCCCATCCCCTACGGAAATACATGCCACCCCAGGGGAGAGAAGGTTCATATAATCCGAATTGGTGCTGCTCTCACTGCCGTGATGCCCTACATGGGCCAGTTCAACTCCGTATTGAGAAAGCAGGGGATTGGCACCGGCAGGCATGATGGCGTGAACCATCGGGGTCTCAATATTGACCTGGCTGGTGCTCCGACCCGTGCAACTATAATCGTCGGCTCCACCTCCCAAATCACCGGTGACCAGGTAATCAAAATCACCATATTGAATCAGAAGGCAGACGGAACGGTCGTTCTCATTGCCTTGACCACCAGGAATAAGTCCCGTTCCAATCACATACCCATTGGCGGCCACACAGGTAGCAGTGGCACCGTCGCCCAGGTTAATGACAGTACCCAGGGACATGGCAGTAACTCCACCGGCAGTGGTGCCGGCAGCTGCATCCAGGAAATCTTGAACAAAAACATTATACTTGTCACTTCCATTATCATACACATGCAGCGCATCATACCCGTAGTCCATGACTTCCGTAAGTCCCATATAGTGATCCGTATCCCGATGAGAGGCAATGATATAGTCCAGTGCCTGGGATGTGGTAATCCCTAAACTCTGGAGATACGGCACGACCTCATTGGTCCCCTTATACTCATTTCCACCATCGAATAAAATAGTGGTACCATCAGGACCAATGATCAGTGTACTTTGCCCTTGCTGGACATTGATGTAGTGAATCTCAAGGTCCTGGGTCTGCGCCCAATGGGCACACGGGAAAACAAACAACATCATTCCTAAAAGCAAAAAAGGAATGATTTTTTTGACGTCTAAGTGATACATTTTAACCTCCTTTTTGCATTTCACTTTGTAAATGTCCAGTTAAATAATCCTCCGATACTCCAGGATATCGCTGGACGATGACGTATCTTTTTGCCATTGAATGGTTATATCACGGCAAAAATAGAGTGTAAATGTATAATTATGTTACCTTTATTTTCCTAAAGAATCTTTATTATCAACCTATTTCAAAGATATGTATAAAAATGTTACCATCCTGGCTTCCAGGAAATGTTTATTTAGAGGTAAGTAGTCAGGGCTACGTCATTTTCTTAAAAAGCACGAAATTCTAAATCCGAAACCCGAAACAAATCCAAAATACAAATGTTCAAAATATAAAACAAAAACTCCATGATATAATACTATCGAGTTCTTTTT
>Ga0180437_10009709_pt1 | contig 11858 bp, 11 predicted proteins | sample SS_ome_4_FD_132410 | JGI IMG/M metagenome (GOLD analysis project Ga0180437, IMG submission 132410) | Hypersaline lake sediment archaeal communities from the Salton Sea, California, USA - SS_3_D_1 metaG | ecosystem: Environmental > Aquatic > Non-marine Saline and Alkaline > Hypersaline >... | reverse complement strand
CGGTTCAACGGATGCTTCTTCAAGTGCTTTCGCCGGTTCGGGTTCCTTTTCGGCGGGCACTTCAACCGACTCAGCCGAAACTTCTTCAATCGTTTCCGTAGGCTCAGGTTCCTTTTCGGAGGGCACTTCAACCGGTTCAGCAGGTGCTTCTTCAAGTGCTTTCGCCGGTTCGGGTTCCTTTTCGGCGGGCACTTCAACCGACTCAGCCGAAACTTCTTCAATCGTTTCCGTAGGCTCAGGTTCCTTTTCGGCGGGCACTTCTGTAACAGACGCTTGTTCCTCAACCGGAACCGGTTCGTCAGGTTTACGCTCCGTTGGCGGAGCCTCTTCCGGACTTTCAACCGGTGGTTCGGCGGGTTGTTCCGTTAATTCAGCGTCAATGACACCAACGGCGCCGGCAGTAGCCAGAGCTTCCGCCGGTTCCTGAATGGTGACCTCGGCTTCAGGGATTTCTTCCGGGGCTTCCGCTTTTTTCGCCGCGGCTTCTTTAGCCAACTTTTCAGAAAGCACGATTTTTTTATTTTCTTTGTTGAATTCAATCACCCGCAGTTCTAACACATCATCCACTTGATAGCCGTCGGCAGGTTTATTGATTTGTTTGGCCAGATGAGAGATTGGTACAAAACCATCCACCAGATCAGGCAATTCAACAATCAATCCCTTCTCAATCAGTCGGACAACCTTGCCCTGGGTGAGTGTGTTCACTTTATATTTGTCTTCAAAAACATCCCACGGGCTGTCGCTGGTCTGTTTGTAACCAAGAGAGATGCGTCGGTGTTCACGATCAACATTTAATACAACGACATCAACCGCAGCGCCTTTTTTAAGAACTTCACTTGGGTGGCGGATTTTTTTGGTCCAGGATAAATCAGAAATATGAACCAATCCGTCAATCCCTTCTTCTAATTCAATGAAGGCCCCAAAGTTAGTCAAATTCCGTACTTTCCCTTCGTGGCGCGAACCAATGGGATAGCGTTGTTCAAGGGTTTCCCAGGGGTCTGGCTCCAGTTGTTTGAGACCCAGAGAAATTTTTCGTTCATCCTTCTGGATATTTAAAATCACGGCTTCTACAGTTTCACCCACATTCACCACTTTCGAAGGATGTTTAATATGTTGCGTCCAGGACATTTCAGAAATATGAATCAGCCCTTCAACTCCCTTTTCTAACTCAATGAAGGCCCCATAATCCGAAATACTAACGACCTTTCCGCGTACTTTCTGGCCAACCGGGTATTTTTCTTCGACATTTTCCCACGGGTGCGGTTGCAACTGCTTCAGACCTAATGAAATGCGATCTTTTTCTTCATTGAAATCAAGAACCATGATTTTCAACTTTTCATCCAGTTGAACCACCTCCTGCGGATGATTTACCCGTCCCCAGGACAGGTCATTGATATGGAGCAATCCGTCAACACCGCCCAGATCAATAAACACACCAAAATCAGTGATATTCTTGACAGTGCCCTCCAGAATCTGACCCCGTTCCAGGTCATTCAGGATCTTCTGCCGCTGCTCAGCAATTTCTTCTTCCACCAGAACCCGGTGGGAAACAACAATATTCTTTCGCAAGTTGTTTATTTTAACGACCTTTAAATCTAAAGATTTTCCAATAAAAGCGTCAAAATCACGGATGGGACGAACATCGATTTGAGAGCCCGGTAAAAAGGCATCTACGCCCATCAGATCAACCACAATTCCGCCTTTGATCCGACGGACACATTTACCCTGGAGGATATCATCGCTTTCATAAGAATTACAGATTTTATCCCAGATCCGCATGAAATCGGCTTTTTTCTTGGATAAAACCAGTTGCCCTTCTTTGTCTTCAATCTCATCGAGAAAAACCTCGATATCATCCCCGATGCTGAGTTCGTCCAGATTAGAAAACTCTTCGATTGGAATCGAGCCTTCAGATTTAAAACCAATGTCCACGGCGACTTCTTTTTCGTTAATGGCGAGAATTTTACCACGAACGAGTTCACCTTCCACAAAATCAGACATCGTCTGGTCGTACATTTTTACCAGTTCATCATATTCTGATGAATCATATTCGGTATCATTTGCCAGGTCTTCTAATTTGACGACATGCTCCGATGACACCGCGATCTGGCTCGATGTAGGGGTCGCATCACCTCCTTGCGTTAGATTTTCCGGTTCTACGACCGGTGCTTCGTTAGTTACTTCATTTTCATTGTCAACCATTAAATTATACCTCCTTTATCTTTATTTTGGTAAAGCTGTCATGAGAAATATTTTCCAGATGGGACTGAATTTGCTCCAGTTGCCAGTAAGGTGTGGAAGCACTGCCAGAAATACCTACGCTCTCCACTTCCCGCAGCCACTGGGAATCAGTCTCGTCAAACCGCTCAATCCAATACGAGCGCGGATTCGCCGTTTGACATATTCGAAACAGCTCCCTGGTATTGGAACTGTGTCGTCCGCCGACAAATAAGACACTATCAAACTGCGGCGCAAATTTCTGTAACCGTTGATGCCGCTGATTTACGGCATTACATATCGTATTTTTTATCTCCAACCCATTGATGCGCTGCTTTAAGATCGCACCAATATTTAAAAAATTTTCCTGGTTGGTCGTGGTCTGGGCAACGAGTAAAGTCTTATTGTTTGCTGGAATATGCTGTGCCGCTTGCGGATCAAGAATAACAATCGGTTGATTCACGGCCGCACCCGCCAGACCGATTACCTCGGGATGATCTTTTTTGCCGACAATTACAATTTGATAATCCTGACCCGAATATTGATGAATCATATCCTGAACGCGCTTCACCTTTGGGCAGGTGGCATCTAATAATTCAAAGTGCTGGTTAAGCAGTTTCTGTCTTAATTTTTGGGAAATGCCGTGAGTCCGTACCAGCAACACCGCACCTGCATATTGTTGTGCCCACGTTTCATCTTTTTCAAAAATCTCTTGCGGAACCGTTATTAAGCCCAACTGTGCCAGCCGTTCAATCTCAACCGGATTATGAATCAGCGGTCCAATCGAGACCAGACGAACACCCTGTTGCAGCTTTTCCTCGGCCAGGCGAATGGCCCGCGCAACGCCCGGACAAACGCCGGCCGTATTATCAATCAGTATCTTCATCTCGTAGTCGTTTTATTTCTTCTAAAACATCCTCACTAATCTTTTTATAACGTTCGCGCGTACCCAGTGGTAAATCATCATAATCTTTCAAATGAATCTGATTGCCAAATTTAACTAACATACCCGGTTTTCTCAACAATGAGCGTTTTAAATGGGTGGTGCCACGCACAAATACTGGAAGAATATCTGATCGGGTCTGCATCGCTAAAAATCCAATTCCTTCTTTGGCCGACCCAATTTGACCGTCTCGACTCCGTGTTCCTTCCGGGAAAAGAATCACCGCCTTATCCTGCTTTAAAATTGAAATAAACGTTTTTAAGGCGCGAATGTCACTGGCGCCACGATCAACCGGAATTGAATTTAAATGCTTGATGGTAAAACCCAGAAGTGGCACCGAGAAAAGCTCCTTTTTCGCCAGAAAGTAAAGCTCCCGGCTGGTGGATACACCCACAGCCGGTGGGTCTAAGGCAGAAATATGATTCGCTGCTAAAATAATTCGTCCCTCCGACGGAACGCGCTCGGCACCAATTACCTTCAGGCCAAATACCAGCCTGAATATCGTGTAAACGGTAAAATGTGCAACCTTATAAAAAGCTTTCATCGGGATAGATTCCGTACTTTTTTCAAAATAAATTCTACCTGCTCTTCTAAGGTTAAAACAGAGGTATCGCATTCAATGGCATCATCAGCTTTCACCAGGGGGGAAATAGCCCGTTCAGCGTCCATCTGATCCCGCTGTTTAATTTCCTCGCGAATCTCTTCAATGGGTTGTAAAATATTTTTATATTTTAATTCCAGGAAGCGACGTTGAGCACGGACTTCCAGGTCAGCCTTCATAAAAATCTTTACATCCGCATCGGGGAAAACCACGGTTCCCATATCACGCCCCTCTGCCACCAAACTCTGGTTTTGGGCAACCGACCGTTGCAGCTCAACCATGATTTCTCGAATCTCCGGAATGGCAGCAATCAACGGGACGATTCGACTGACAGTTGGTTGACGAATGGCGGCGGTAACCTCCTGACCATCTAAAAGCACTTTCATCTCTGAATTTTCATACACCAAATCAATCCGTGTCGTTTGCGCCATTTCAATTAAAACGGCCAGGTCCTGCAGATTTATTCCTTGCTGAAAAGCCTTTAAAGCCAGTGCCCGATACATGGCTCCGCTGTCTAAGTAACCAATCTTCAACGCGCTGGCGACCAACTTCGCGGTCGAGCTTTTGCCTGAGCCAGCCGGCCCATCAATGGTAATAATGAAATGATGTTGCTTCACCGTGCTCCGGACAATCGGGTTAACTGTTTTAATTTTTTTAATTCAGCCGCCGTCAAATAGCGCCAGGTGCCAGGCTCTAAGCCCTTGACCGTCAAACCCGCCATTTTCGTGCGTTTTAAATGCAAGACTTGATAATTTAAACTTGCAAACATCCGTTTCACCTGCCGCTTTCGACCTTCGTGCAAAACAATTACGACATAGCGGTTGTTTTTTAAAACTCGAGCCTGGCAGGGAGCAGTCATTCCCTCTTCCAGGAGAATCCCCCCCTCCAGCCGTAATAAATCTTTGGCTGCAATCGGCTTGTCCAAACAGGCCAAATATTCTTTTTCAATATAAAATTTAGGGTGCGTTAAACGGTAGGCGAGTTCGCCATCATTGGTGAGTAAAAGTACGCCTTCCGTGTCCAGATCCAGGCGGCCCACGGGAAACAGCTTCAGGGAAGCCGGAATCAGATCACAAACAGTTTTTCGCCCGCGATCATCGGAGACCGTGCTCAAATATCCTTCAGGTTTATTTAAAAGAACATATATTTTTTTGTCGGCTGGTAGAATCCGAACGCCGTCAATGGATACCACGTCAGAAAATTCATCGACGAGCGTTCCCAGTGAGTCGATGGTTACATCATTTACCTGCACCCGTCCGCTCTGAATAATCGCTTCGCATTTCCGTCGCGATGCCACACCACATTGAGCCAGGTATCTATTCAGTCGCATCATCGGTTTTATTCATTATCATCAGTCATCTGTTCAACATCCAGACCACTGAAGAGATCGCGTTGGCCCATTTGGGCGCTTAGCTTTTGAATTGAATCAATTAATGTATCTTCATCAGTGACGATTTCGTCGATTTCCTTTGGCTTTGGTAAATCAGTAATTTGATTGATTCCAAAATAGCGCAGGAATTCATCCGTCGTTTTATATAATAAAGGTCGACCCAACGCCTCTGACCGTCCGGAAATCGTCACCAAATTCCGTTCGAGTAAATTTTTAATAACGCCGTCACACTGGGTTCCACGAATCGCCTCAATCTGAGGGCGGCTGATTGGCTGCTTGAAGGCAATGATCGCCAGGACTTCCAGGGCCGCCTGCGACAACCGGGTTTTTGTTTTGCCACGAAAATATTTTTTCAACCAGGGGGCAAATTCCGGTCTCGTTACAAATTGATACCCCCCCGCCACTTTTGTCAGGACGATGGCGCGGTGTGTTTGTTGATAATCTATTGTCAATTCGTCAATTATCTTGTGGAGGGTCTCTTGATCAAGCTCTTCGACCAGTGTGATAATCCTGGATTCAGGGAGTGGAATTTCGGAAGCAAAAATCAAGGCTTCAACGATTTGTTTTTTAAACGTGTATTCCATTATATCTTTTGAATCCAAATATCTCCAAATGGTGCTGTTTGCTTAATGAATAATTGATTTCGCTTGACGAGTTCCAGGATCGCGATAAAGGTAACAATAATTCGAATTCTATCACCGAGCTCACTCATTAAATCCGCGAACAGGGCTCTTTTTCTCTCCTGTAAATAAAGCAGAATATAATCAATTTGTTCTTCCAGTGTCACATTCAATATTTCAATTCGATGAAAAGTTGGTTTTGGCGCTTTTTCAAGCACCTTTTTAAACATTTCCATTAGTTGAAATAATGAAACATCTGTCAATGAGTCACCAACTTCTGGCTCTTCATCATTGAGTTCGAAACTAAAATTTTTTCGAGCATAGTAACTACTTTGATACGCTTCCTGTTCCGATAAAAACGGTGTCAACTCCTTAAACCGCTTATATTCCAGCAGGCGCTGCACCAATTCCATCCGCGGGTCTTCTTCCTCTTCTTCCTCGGTATCTAATTTTGGTAGCAGCATTTTGGCTTTGATCCGAATAAGTGTGGCGGCTAATAATATAAAATCACCCGCCGCTTCCAGATCGAGTTCGGTTATCAAGTCAAGATATTCTAAATATTGCTCAGTAATGGTCGCAATTGGAATATCATAAATATCAACTTCATTCTTCTTAATCAAGAAAAGAAGTAAATCCAGCGGACCTTCAAAAATGTGTAACTTAACGCGATATGCCATTTTTATTAACCAAAATTCATCGCTTCACGAACGAGCTGCATCGTGGCCTGGGCTTCATTGCGGGCGCGACGATCGCCGTCAGAAATAATATCCAGGACTTCGTTTGGGTGCGCTTCATAATAAGCCCGCTTTTCGCGAAAGGGTTGCAGAAAGAGCGTCAACTTGGCGGCTAAATTTTTCTTACAAGCCACGCACCCCAATGCCCCTGAGCGACAATCGGCCTCAATTTGGGTTACTTCTGACGGATTAAATTTTGTATGATACATAAAGATAGTACAAATCTCAGGTCGTCCCGGATCATGCAACCGAATCTTTTGCGGATCGGTTACCGCCTGCATGACCTTTTTGCTAATCTCTTCCGGCGAATCCGCCAGATTAATGGTGTTCCCCATTGATTTGCTCATCCGCTTCCCATCTAATCCTGGCAGCCTTCCAAAGGAGGTTAACTTAGGCTCTGGTTCGGGAAAAAGCTCGCACTTATAGACGTAATTGAAGCGTCGAGCCAGCTCGCGGGTAATTTCGATATGTGGCAACTGGTCTTCACCCACCGGAACGGCGTGTGCCCGATAAATAAGAATATCGGCGGCCTGCAGGACGGGGTACCCAAAATGCCCATAAGAGACCCGGTTCTCCAACCCTAAATCTCGCACCTGTTCCTTTACGGTGGGATTTCGTTCCAATCGCGCCACGGTAATTAACATTGAAAAAATCAAATGTAATTCAGCGTGCTCCTTAATATGTGACTGTACGAAAAGGGGGCTTTTTTCCGGATCCAATCCCGCACACAGCCAGTCAATAACAATATCGACTGTATTTTGTTTGAGTAAAGTGAGGTCCTCATAATTTGTCGTCAACGTATGCCAATCAGCGACCATGTGAAAGCTTTCATATTCATTTTGTAAACGAACCCAATTTTCCAGAGCACCCAGATAATTTCCCAGGTGTAATTTTCCCGTCGGTCGCATTCCACTTAAAATTCTTTGCTTACTCATTTTCAGAAGATTCCTGTTCCTGTTTAATCCATATTTACGATACAATTCGTCTCAAAGGCCTGCTCAGTCATCCATAAACAGATAGGGCTTCCACCGTTGGTCGACGACGCCAATAAAATGTTGAATGACAAACAAATGATTTGGCTTGCGTGGTTTGCGTAGCAAGCTCATGTGACATTCCTCCAGGGTACGCCCCCCTTTTTTGGTATTGCATTTAACACAGGCACACACTAAATTTTCCCAGCTTTCGGGTCCACCACGATGTTTGGGAATGACATGATCAACCGTAAACGGTCCCATCCGGCTCCCACAATATTGACAGGTATTCTGGTCACGTTTGATAATATTTCGACGAGATAAAACCACCCGTTTTCTGGGGACACTAACGTAGCGTAGGAGCCGAACAATACTCGGCAAATGGATCGCGGTATGGACTGAACGAATGAGCTTATTATTATTTTCAATGATTTCTGCCTTTTCGCAAAAGACCAAAAGGATTGCTTTTTTGGCATTGGTTACTAACATTGGTTCATAATTTTGATTTAAAACCAATACCGGAACGTTTTGCCAGTTCCTATCCACAATGTATACGAATACCACGTCTTAATATAATGAAGTTATACGTTTGAATTAAAAAGAAAAATCAAATATGAATGACTAATTTTTGGCCAAAATAATTGATTAATTTACAATAAAATTATATAATAGTCAAGTAAATTTTCAGCATCAAGTGGATAAAGCTGGGGAGTTTGCTTTTCAGATGCCTGGTGGATGAATCATGCTTTTGAATAACTCAATCGATCTAAAAACTTAAACCATCAGCATTAAAATGGCTCCGCCTCTTCAATTAGCATATTGGGAATATCATCTTTGATTAAGTATTTAAGACGACATTTTTGACAAAGCAACACATTTTCTTTTTCACGATATTCTAAATCACCTTTGCATTTGGGGCAGGCTAATATTTCTAATAATTGCTTGTTAAGCATTCGATGAAACCTCCAAATTTATTTGTTTTAGTTATACTCATAAAAGGTAAAAATGTAACATTCAACTAATTTGGAAAAAAAAGGACGTCGGGTGTGGATTCGAATTATTTTTTACCCTCACCCCAACCCTCTCCCTTTGGGAGAGGGTTGGGGTGAGGGTAAAAATCTTTCGAGGTACTTGAGGTTTTAATGTTACAAAATAAACCTTAACGAGTATAAATTTAGCAAATGTATGAATCGACAGGATCATTCATAAATCCTACTCCAACCAACTTCCCATTCGTCCGTATTTATTCATTCGTTCTTCAATTAATTGTTCCGGGGGGTATTCCAAAAGCTCGTTCAGGTGTTTTAAAATGGAGGCTTTTAAAATATCCGCCGCCAAATCAAAATCACGATGTGCGCCTCCGGGGGGTTCCGTCACAATTTCATCAATGACGCCAAACTCCAGCAAATCTTTCGGTGCCAATTTAAGCGCTTCAGCCGCCAGGTCGGCCTTAGAGGCATCCCGCCATAAAATCGAGGAGCAGCCTTCCGGCGAAATAACCGAGTACCAGGTATTCTCCTGCATCAGAATCCGGTCGCCGACCGCAATTCCCAGCGCTCCGCCACTGGCGCCTTCACCAATAATTGCCACAATAATGGGTACTGGTAATTGTGACATTTCCAGCAAATTGTGTGCAATCGCTTCGGCCTGACCTCGCTCCTCAGCTCCGATTCCGGGGTAGGCACCGGGTGTATCAATTAACGAAATAATCGGCTTTCCGAATTTGGCCGCGAGTTTCATCAGCCGGAGAGCTTTCCGATAACCTTCAGGATGGGGCATCCCAAAATTTCGATATAATTTTTGTTTAATATCACGCCCCTTTTGCTGCCCGACTACGACCACTCCCCTTCCATCGAACCTGGCCAGACCGGCAATTAGCGCCGGGTCGTCACCAAAAGCGCGATCACCGTGACATTCGATAAAATTTTCAAACATTCGTTCAACATAATCCAATGCGTACGGGCGCATCGGATGTTTTGCCACCTGCACCCGCTGCCACCGGCTTAATTTGGAAAATGTTTCTCGCTTGAGTCGCTCTACTTTTTCATCGAGTCTTTTTATTTCCTCAGTCACTTCGATATTTTCGGTCGAAGAAAATTCTTTCATTTCCTGAATTCGTTTTTCAAGCTCAAAAATCGGTCTTTCAAAATCAAGAATAAATCGGTTCATTGATTTCCCCAGTTTATATTTTAAAGATGGTTTTTAATATGATTTCGATATCCAGAATCAGGGAATAATTTTTCATATAATACAAATCACGCCGCTGTTTTTCGCTTTCATTTAAATTTTCCTGTTTCGCAATTCGATTGAGCCCGGTTAAGCCCGGTTTGATGGCAAAAATTTTTCCCGAATCCGCTTCAGCGCCCGACGTCATTACAATTTCTGTGCCGACTAGACTGACATCTCCGACGAGTACCGAGAATAAACGGGGAAGAAATTTTCCCCGAACCGCTTTTGGAGAATCAAACTCCCATAAAGGAACCACTTCACCATTGACGCCGCGAATTAAATTTCGTTTAAGCGGTATTCCGCGCAGACAACGCAAATAAAGAAGCCAGGGGCTGGTTATTATTATCAAAAAAAATGATATGAAAATATCAAAACTACGTTTGAGGACAATTGAAACCGGGCGATCAATTTTATTATCAATTTCGATGAGCGGTAACAGATCCAGATGATCAATACTGGATTTCCCGATAATCACCTCTAAATTGTCCGGTACCAGTCGGTAATTGATTCCAAGACCTTTACTCTGGTGCATGACTTCCATTATTTTGTCATAAGCAATCTGTTTGGTGGAAAAAATGACATCCCGCACCCGCTGACGTTTAATTATGGCACTTAAATTATTAACTGTCCCTAATACATCAATCCCACCGATTTGTTTTCCAATATCCGCCGGGTCAAAACTGACAATACCAACAATTTCGTAGCCCCAATCAATTTTGCGCTGCAATTTCGAAATAAGTTTCTCCACTGCCAGACCCGAGCCAATTAAAAGCGTACGCTGGTCCCACAGTGTATGTTGTAACGTTGGCTGAAAATGGAAAGGCCCCCACCGCGCCGTTAATTTAATCAATAAACGCCAACCCGGCAGAAAAATAAAATTAAAGAGACCTGCAATCAGGACAACCGCACGGGAGTAAGCAATTTGATTAAAAAAAAAGGTTAATGAAGCATTGACCAATAATCCGCTGATAACGGCTAACATTGAATAAGTGGCGGCAAAGCGGTGTTTTGAATAGCAGGAGGAAAAAAAGAATGCTCCTAACCAAACCGTAGAGTAAAGCCCGGTGACAATGAGATAGGAATGGAGATGTTTTAAATGCCCGAACCAAACCAATAATGCCAGTACCAGAGCAGCATTCATTAAAATCAAATCAATAAAAGGGACGGCCAGCATGGTTAGAAAATGTTTAATAAAATGAACGCCGGCCCGCACCCCAATCGCAACGATTAATAACACTTGCAAGAATTTTGATTTGTGATATTTGGCGACAAAAAGTCGCATGGCCTGATAGAATAAACGAATCGTATCAAAATCGCTTTCCTTCGAGCTTTCACCCTTGAAGTGAATGATCTTGGTGCTAGGAAGATAATATATTTTCCACCCCGCCTGTCGAAACCGATAGCATAAATCTAAATCTTCGGCATACATAAACCAGGTTTCATCGAAATAACCCACCTGGTCTAAGGCGGTTCTCCGAATTAACATAAAAGACCCGGAAATGGCTTCGACTTCAGAGGTGTGGTCTGGATCGAGATAAGTCAGATTATATTGACCAAATAATTTACTCTTTGGAAAAAGCTTGCTCAGACCACTAATTTTGGTGAAGGCGACCCAGGGGGTCGGAATGCTCCGACGACAGGCAAGCTGCAACGTCCCGTCAGGATTTAAAATTTTACAGCCAGCCATCCCCACTTCCGGATGGGTTTCAAAGAACTGGATCAACGTGATAAAAGTATCTTCTTGAATAATCGTATCGGGATTGATGCAGGCAATATATTTTCCGGAAGCCAATTTAAGAGCCTGGTTATTGGCAACGGCAAAGCCCAGGTTCTGTGTATTCACAATCAGTTTCACCCAGGGGAATTTTTGCCGTACCATGGCAACACTCGCATCCTGGGAAGCATTATCGACGACGAAAACCTCACAAGTAATATGCCGGATGGCTTTTTGAATGGAAATCAGCGCCTGTTCAAGAAAATGTTTAACATTAAAATTAACAATGACTATCGAAAGTTCCATTCGCTCGGTATTATTCTTTTGTCAATCGGTAAAAATTTAATAAACTTACAAAAGATTTGGCTAATAGTCAAGTTATTTATTGTAACGCAAAATGACTGGCATTTCATCCATCTGGATTTTCCCCTTGCGGACT
>Ga0180437_10009708_pt1 | contig 11859 bp, 9 predicted proteins | sample SS_ome_4_FD_132410 | JGI IMG/M metagenome (GOLD analysis project Ga0180437, IMG submission 132410) | Hypersaline lake sediment archaeal communities from the Salton Sea, California, USA - SS_3_D_1 metaG | ecosystem: Environmental > Aquatic > Non-marine Saline and Alkaline > Hypersaline > Sediment... | reverse complement strand
CTCGGCAGGTTCCGCCCCGGAGTTTAATGAATCAGTCGCCAGATACAACGCCCGATTTGCTCCATCCGTAGCGTTATAACCTACAAGCCAGCTCTCACCGTTTCCATCCGATACAATCGCCAGAATACCGCAAGGTGATGCGTCAGCCAGTGAATCCCTCAATGTGTTCAACTCCGTACTCGGTTTCCCGAACCTCATTTCAACCCTGTGGGTGTAAGCGATATTGTTCTGTGATCCTGCTCCCTCCTGAGTGTGTACCACTGTGTCCAGATCAGCTTGAACCTCCTGAAAGGTCTTGCCCGTATCCATCGTCAGTGCGGAAATCTCCCCGGATGTTACCGTGACGCTCGCAATATTGGAGGCTTCAGTCAGATAAACAGCACTGTTTCCTCCCACGTTTTTCGAGCATGCTTTACTATATGATGCAATAGCCATTGTGTGTCCTCCTCTTTTTTAAGGTTAAGGCTACTGCCGCTTAATAAGCGACAGCAACCAATTTATTGTGAACGTACTGGCATCCCATCACGAGCTTCGTCCTGAATCTGTTCTCCTCCACATCGGGGTTATACCACATTTTCGTTTCGTTGAACTGGTTCATGGCATCCATACCAAGCACCAGATTGTCCGTACTGGTGTAGATCACCCTATGCGGATATGCGTACAGGCTTCCAGATGCGTGTGGGAAATCAGCGTCCAGATGTACATCCCATCCCATCGGCATAATAGGAATGCCACGATAGGTATGCAACTGCTGTCCATTCTCCAACTGCAAGTGAGCCCTCTCGGTTCCCAGTGATTCCAGATACGTCATGTAATTTTCATACACCAGATCGCTCACCAGTAAAACCTTCTGATTAGCAGGAACACTTTTCAGCACTTTGTCAGCACCTACAAAAAGGGCATTAAAAATGTCCTCACTCTCACCCGCTGCCAGAGCAGAAGGAGCCGTGTTAGCCGTGGTAGCTGCATTCGTTCCATCAAGGTTCCCTGTCACATTCGCAATCGTTGGAGTGGGAATAGGCTGACCGGGTACGGCACTGGTAAAAATCAGGGTGGTGGTTCCGGTCAGCGTTATTCCCCTCAATGCCAGAGCCGCAGCATGAGCCGTCACGAAAGCTGCACTGGTGGTTGCGATGTCCGTGTCGAAGGTTGCCAGATAAGCTGTTCCGCCTACCGTCACATTAGCTGTCCCGGCTGTACCAGTCAGGGTTACGGTGTTCACCTGAGCAACAGCACCATCCGTAACTGAATGCCTGAAGATTTCGGTGTCACTTGGTGAGGTAGCCGCATTCGCCATCAGCTTGTACCACATCCCACCGTCAGTGATGGAATTGTAATCCGCATCAGCCGTCCCGGAGATAACACCACTGGAAACAGTTTCTTTGTTCGGATCAGCGAGCCAGAAGATACGGTAAATATCACTCGCCACCGCATTCCTGTAAATCTCGATGATAATGTTCTTCAGGTCCGTCCCATCCAGGTTGTTCCAATCATCCTTCCGCAGACCCTGCTCGAACACGGTCTGGTAGAAGTCAATCGCATCGTCAGACGCTTCCGCTTTCAGGCGGTAAACATTCAGCGTCCTCTGGGTATAGGTTGTGCCACTGGCTGCACTGAATCCCTTAGCATAGGCTTTCAGCATCTTCGATGCCGTCCCGAAGTAATTCAGTTTCTGTGCTGACTGCACGTTGGGTATTACTCTGATACCCTGAGTCTCGTACGGCTGTTTGCCGATAAACATTGGGCGAAGGAAATATTCAAGGTTCTCTTTCCCTCCCCACGTAATTGAAGTTGTAATGAAAGTACTCATGTCTCTGTCTTTTTATGTCAGTTTTTCTTAATTATGCACCTCGTTCAACTGGTTCCGAAGGTTGCCCAAATCTTTGTTAAGCATCTTCATCTCCTCGTTGCGTATCTCCCCGTCCGGGTCTTCCTTACCCTCGAGGCCATCCACCTCAGTAGATTTGGCGTTTTTCTTCACCAGTTTCGTTTCCAGTTCCTTCACCTTCTCGCTCTGGTTCTTATTCTCAGCTTTCAGCTTCTCGACCTCTGCGTCCAATTCAGCTTTGGCGGCTTTCATGTCTTCGAGTTCTTTCACTGCATTCTCAGCAACCTCAATGGATTGCAGGGTGTTCGCAAACTCTTCCAGTTTGGTGTTCACTTCATCAGCAAGTGGCTTTTCTTCCTCTTCTGACTTTCCGTTGTTCAGCTTATCCTCAATCCAATTTTTGAGGTCATCGAACATCGTTTTCAGTTTTCCTGTTTCTTCGCTCATTTCAATTTTATTTTGTGGTATAAAACTTATGCCCATCTTACCAAGCAACTCAGGTGAGTTCACGCAAGCTGCCATCTTCATTGGCTCGTCAATTCCATGAATGAACCCCATTTCCAGAGCCTCGTCAGCATCGATCCACTTGCCTCTGCCCTCGTTCTCTTCCATGAGGTCGTTTATAACATCACTGTCCACGCCAGACTTTTCATAAATCGCCCTGATCCTTTTGTCCACCTTCTGCAAATCTTCCTTCATTTGATCCATCTCGTTCTCGTTATATCCACCGAGTAACATCAGTGATGGCTTGTGGATCAGGAAAAGGCTGTTCGCACTCATCTCCCGGTAATCACCGCTCATGGCAATAACCGTAGCGATCGAAGCTGTGAATCCATTTACCCTCGTAATCACTTCCGCTTTGTGGGAAGCAAGCATATCGTAAATGGAGATGCCGTGGTTAACATCTCCTCCGTATGAATTTATGTTTACAATGATCTTGTCTGCCTTGACTCCTGCGATCGCTTTCAACTCAGCTCGCATCTTCTCCTTCGTATTCATCGAGTCGTCTGCCTCGTCATCCCACCAACTGCCACCGATCGTTCCTTCAATGTTCACTTCGACCGTCTTGTCCTTCTTGTCCAGAACCGTCATCCACGGTGATTCGCACAGTATTTTATCCATACCTGATCGTCTTTTATTTCGGTCTCGCAAGTTATTGGTAGTCAATCAATTCGGTGATCTGTCAAGGTCGCATCCATTCCGCTTACTCGTTACCAAAAGTCTGCTATTGCCGAAGTTTGCCGTCTTAGCATCAATTTCAGTCTTTTCAAAAATACGGTGAAATTCAGTGCGATTCGCACCTATTTTTTACGGAAATAACCCGTTGCCCTCCGTCAGTATTTTCTCAACTGTACTGAGGCTTACGTGCCACTTTTCTGCCAAATGAATCTTTAGTTCGGTCTTCTTATGTGTCCGTTCCCTGACCTTGTATTCGTTCCTGATCAGAACACGCTTTGCCAAGTCCTCCCGGATCAATCCGATGTCAAACATCATCTCTGTAACATCCTGTGAGATGTCCAGATTTCGTTTCATGTATTCAGCCGTCCTCTCCCGAATGTTTATCATAACTCACTCGTCTCGTTGATCACTTCCAACTCGTCTTCGGCATCATGCAACTCGTTCACGTTCAATGTGACTTTCAGCCCCCTGATCATCTTCCCTAAATTAGCTGTCTGGCTCAAATTACTCACATCCGGTTCTGGTGATCCCACCACACCACCGCTCGCAAATCCCGGTACGCCGATCCGCTTGAACATTGCCGCACCACCCAATCTCGCCTGTTGCGCTTGGTTCAATATCACTTCCCCCGGTTTGACCAATGCAAGGGTATTATCTCCACTCTTAGGCAATCCCGGTAACTCTGATCCTGTCTGTACCGCTCCACCCTCAGCAAACGCCTGTGACCGTATCACTGAAATCTGTGCCGCTCCTGCGGCTGCCACCACCGCTCCGGTGATCAGTCCCAAAATTCCACCCTGAGCAATCGCTTTCGTGATACCCTGTGCCACGTTTATGATCGCCTGAACCACACTAATTGCCTGCTGTCTGCTTGCATACTTCCTTTCAATCTCCTCCCTTTTCTTTGCATTATCTCCTACCGCACTCAATTCCCTCTGCTTCTGTGCCTCGAATAATTGACCAAATGAACTTGTCAGATCGCTCGCAATCTGCAATCCCTGATTAATTGCGTCAAGCGTTTTCTTTTGTGCATCAATCTCGATCTGCGTCCTGTCATTCGCTCCCTTCCTTTTTATGTCCGTCAAATCATTTTCCAGAACCTCCGCACTCTGCCTCTGCTGTTCTTCAATCTCTACCTGAGCCGCACTAAGGTTTTCCTGAGCCGCTTCAATAGTTTCCTTCTGTACGTCAAAATATTCCTGTGTAATATCCCCGGCTGCAAGCCTACTCTTCAAATTTTCAAGCGTAGCCGCCAGAGCCTCGTAATCCGCTCTGACCTCCTCCAATGATCTCCCCCTTGCAATCTTCTCCTGATCAAAAGCCGCCATCCGTATTTCTTCCTCCTTCGCCAATCTCCTTTCCAATAGCTGTTCACGTACAGCAATCTCCTCATCCGCATTTGTGGCGATAGCAGCATTTATAGCTGCCAACTCCTGTTCCATTATCTGAATACGTATATCAGCATTATCGTCCACACTATCCGTAAGCTGTTTCTGAGAATCTGAATACGCTTTCTGTATTTCACTGGATGTTTTTTTCTGGTACTGCTCGATCTCCCTCAGCCGTTCTTTCTCCAATCTCTCGGCCTCTTTCGCTTCTTCCTCCTTCGCTTTCTTTTCCGCTTTTGCTACCTCCTTTGCCCTCTTCTCTGCCGCTTTCACCTGTTCGCTTTCCAACTCCGCTTGCGCTTTCTTCTCCTGTGCAATAGCGTCCTCCGCTTTCCTCTCAGCAATCGTCCTTTCTTTTATGATCTCCTGATAGCCTTGCTCGTCTCTCCTCCTCTGGTACTCCTGAAACAATGCAACAGCCTCCTTGTCATTCACCTTTCTCACCGCCTCAAATTTCTGTGCGATAACATCCTGATCAAGTCCCCAAATCTCCTCGTCTGTCAACCCGTCAAGATACTCCACCACTTCACGAAATTGCTGCCCCTGCTTATTACTCAGATTGTTTAACAGGTCAAAACTTCTTTCAAGTTGATCCCCGGATTGTTTATTGAACTTACGAACAGCCAGATCAAGGTTCTGCACCTGAAGTATGCCATCCTTCAACCCCTGAATAGCACCCCGGATCACCCCCGTTCCCTGCATCGCCAGTATCAATCCCTCCCATGCACTCTGCAAGCTCTTCACATCCCCGGCAAACGAGTCAAGCTGAGTCTCAACCATCTCCTGTAACTCGTCATTTACGTCCGTTATCTCATCCCTCAATGTCTTGGTCGAATCAGCTGCAGATAAGAACTGGTTGAAAGCCGCTACCGATCTCTTGTCCGTCAACTCCAATGTTTCAGCCAATCCAATACCCTGCTCGTCCAATCTCTTCATGGCATCGATCAGATCAGGGAATGTTTTTACGTTACCTCCCAATTTCTGAGCCAACGCTCCATTAGCATCTGCCAGATTCAGAAGGATGTTCCGTGTAGCCGTTGCCGCTTTTGAAGCATCGAACCCTGCGTCCCGTAACCTTCCTGTCAAAGCAACCGTGTCCTCTAACGTGAACCCATACGATTTTGCTACTGGCCCGACCGTACTCAGAATTGTTTCATAATCTTCAAAGGCCAAAGCACTCTTCGTGGTCGCTACCGCCAACGTAGCAGCCGCATCAGCCGCTTCCAGAGTGTCCAGACCGAATGCCCGAACAGCCACCCCCGTCACCTTCGCTGTGCCGCCCAGATCAGAACCAACAGCCGTAGCGAACTGCACCACCGCCTCCGTACTATCCTGAATCTCACTGGTCGTAAAGCCTAACTTCGCCAGACTGACTTGTAAATCCGTAACCTGTGATGCCGTGAAGATACTCACAGAGCCAAGCTGCTTAGCCGTTTTCGTCAGTTCAGCGATCTCTTCCCTTGTCGATCCCGTCACCGCCGCAAGTTTCGCCGTTGCCGTGTCGAAATCACCCGTAACCTTCACAATGTCACGCACTCCCTTGATCAGAGCCGTAACCCCTACAAATCCCGCAGCCATAGATTTGAAACTCGTCAGAATCCCTCTTCCGTACTCTCCCACCAGAGTCTTGCTACCGCTCATCTGCCTGTCGAAATTACGGATGCTTGTTTTATTCCTATCGACCTGTTTCTGTATCTCTGCGAACCTTTTCCGACCCTGAGCCGTGGTAAGATTCAATTGGTTAGCTGTCTGGATCAGCCTGCTCGTTTCCTGCCTCAACTGTTCCATTGACCCCTTTGTGGAAATCGTCTGCTTCGCCAGACTCCGATCCGCTTTGTTCAAGGCCAATTTCTGTTGCCTCAGATTTGATGTTGAGATGGTGTTCTGTTTCAGAGCCTTATCGTACTGCTCCTGTGTGATCTTCCCCTGCTTCAGCAATTTATCATTCTCACGCCTCGTCACATTCAATTCTTTCAACTCCTGGTCAACTCGGTTGATTTCTTCTGCGACCCTTCCCCGGTCTTCTATGTCAATCCTGAATGAATAAATTTTGTCAGCCATCTCAGTTACATTTTTTGAATAAATTCAGCCTTCACCAGATTACCGTCCGTGACTATCTTCGAGCAAATCCAAAACATATCGTTCCCTTCAATATTGATCTTGTATGTCGCCCGGAATCCTTCGGCCCACGGTGAACTTCCCACCACCGTCATAAATTTCATTATCTCTGCCGGGGTCAATTTCAGTGTACAGGTCAGCAGCTTATTCTTCTCAATCCTTCTGTAATCCTTCAACCAATAATCATCGTAAAGATCGCTCATGTCATCCGTAAGCATAATTGGGATAACATACTGTCTGGTATATCCTGTGTCCTCAGGGCCGTATCTGATTTCCACATAATCGCTCACCCCCATGTCAACCCTCTCATACTTCAACAGCCTCGGTTGCCAACTCTTCGCCCTGTACTCAGGATATGATGCGTTTGCCATATATTCCTCGCTCCCATGAATCCGTGAAAAATTGTCCTTATACAATCCCAACTGCGGGTACGTACCATACGCTGAAGCATAGAAAGCACTGTTCTCATGTTCCTCCGTTCCCTTCTGGATATATTCACCACTCAGAACAACAGTCTTGGTAAACGGTGTCCCATTCGCTGAAACATAATTGTTCCATGCCCTATCGCCCGTATCTGCTTTCCATCTCAACAATTGGTTTGCCTTGTAATTACTCCCAACTGTTTCCAGTAAATACCCTTTCGAATAATCCACCTTATCCGACCAATCCGTAAACGTGGATGGCGTCCAGTTATAGAAATCATCGCTCGTCTCGATATACACCGTCTTGTTCATCTTATCCACAAAGAATCGTAGGTTGTACGCCTCCTTGCAAGCCTTCAAAAATGTTACACAATCGATGTCCGGTAACATCACCGCAGGGTCATTCGTGTACCCTATCCCCGGCCACAAATTCCTTTCGTCCCATGTGTTTTCCAGATACGATGCACTTGCCCCTGCTTCAATATACAATTCCAGTGTTCCCCCTGATCCCGTTGCGTCCGTTGCTCCTATTCCGATGTTTACGTGTATATCCACATAATCTGTTGCATCCAAATGAACCCACCCCGTGTCCAGATCAAAACTGTTCCCGGTATTGAAAAGAGTTGGCTCCGGGGGGTTCGTTTCCGAATCTGTGAATGAAACAATAGCCGTTCCGTTTTTCCTGATCGACCATGTAATCGTTTCAGCCGAAATATCCCAATTTACTGTGTTACTCCTTCCTACCTTTATCTGTGCTTTAAATCGATATGTCCCATCCGCAGGAGCCGTGTACCTATATGTCCCGGTGCTGAAATCATTTCCTTCGTCCGTTGTCTCTCCCTGAATAACCAAAACTTGGTTCACCGTACAGCTTGCCGATCCCAATGCACCGACCGTGTCCGAATCATAATTGTCCGTGTTATCATCTACATAAACGCTCAACCCTTTGTTTTCCAGAAAATCGTCACTGTTCGGTACTGGTCTGCTATTGATATATTTCGTATGCCCATCATTCGAGTCGAAGAATCCATTTGCCGCAATCGAATATCCTGCCTGCTCCATTATCCGCTCGACTATCTCCTTAATTTTCCAGACTGGGTAAAAATCATTCGGATATGTTATTGCTCCAAATCCTGTCTGCTCACTCCACGGTAAGCAATAATTCATAACAGGGTAACAGTACAATGGGGTTGCCGTTGGCCCCACACTCGCCCAACTGCCCGTAACATTCGATTCAGACAATAAATGTGTATCACCCGTCCAGTCCACATCCTGAATGCTCACCCCCCGGATGTTTTCAAGCCAGTCATCAGCCTCCACGATGGCCCGTACCTTCTCCTGATCTACATTGAGCAACCTGATCCGTCCACTGATAACCTCCATGTCATCCACAAAGATGCGAGCCGTATCGCTGACCTCTTCCCGGCTCCTTACATCCTGATAATGTTCCAACAATCTCTTGTTCGTCCTCGTCAATGGAATATCAAATGCATAACTTTTTGCACTCGTCCCGATTGTCAAATCCCTGAAATCGTTCACCTGACGTTTGATGTTGATCTCGCCATTGAAATCCATCAATTCTGTCCCTATGTAAATACGGTTCTTACTCATAGTATTCAACCTCGATTTCGCTATCAAACAACTCGTTGCGATCTGATACAATCACCTCATCGTCCACCACCGTCACCTCCCGGTAACCATCTGTGAAATCACTATCGTACATCCATACCTCGCCATCCGTATAGATCAATTCATGCAACAATTCACGTACCGCCCTTCTCTCGTATAACATCCTGAGCCGATGCCTGACCGATCGGTAAGCCTTCAATATCTTGCGAATCCTGTTTACATTCTGGTAATATGATTTCTCCGCTACACCCAATTCAGTATGCAGACCCCTGAACAGCAATGTTTCTTCTCCCAGATCACCCACAAAGCTCAATGCCCTCACATCCGGGTAACAATTCTGATCCCTCCAAACATATAAACCACTCCCTGTGTACTGCCCCACTGTCCGGGCCTCATTCAGACTGTAATGCTGAACAACCATAAATGTGTCCGCAGCTGTTGGTGTATGCGTGTTGTCATTCACCACATGAATAAACCATCCTGCACACTGGAAAGCATCATCGTCATTACCTCCATAAACCGAATATATGCGAGCCGTCATAAATGGATTGACGCACAACCCCATGATCCGAACCTCCATGCCCTCGTTAGAGATGAACTCTGTCGCTACTCCATAAATCCCGGAGCCTGCTACGTTCTCTCTCCTCTTCGCACAATATCTCTTGCCGCTTGTGCTGATCAGATAATCCGTAAAGCTATCTCCCACCGGAACGTGAACCGGAGCAAATAAATAACTCTGTGAATATCTCGTAGCACCTATTGTTGTTACATCACTTGCGTTCTCGTAAACCTCCTGAAACTTCACCACGAAAAATATGCCGGGGTTACCCTTGAAATCTGATATTTTTTTGATTGAAAAGTTCCCACTGAAATTCGTTCCTTCCGCATCTCCTCCCAAAAATATGTAAGGCGTAGTGTCCGCATACGGCATCACGAAATAATAAATATGGTTCGCCTGATGCCTCCCCCCTGAGTTCCCTGAATAGCCACAAAACTCTCCCACCGCTGACGGGTCACCACTCTGTTCCATCTCAAACAATACCGGGAACGTCCCTGCATCCGAGTACCCCGCATCGACCGCAATCACATAAACATCACCGATCGCTGCCGATCCCAGATCGTTAGACTGCGCCCAATCTTCACCCCCACCCCCGGATGTGATCGCACTCGTTATCTCCCTTCCAGATGTCGTGAACGTGCTGAAATTACTATTGTACTGAGTCCATCCCGTCAATAGTTCAGAACTCAATGTAGGGTACAGCGTCCCATCACTACCCCCTGCAGCCACATTACATTTGCCGCAGAAGGATTTCAGGATGTCGAAGAAATCCCAATCGTCCAGACCCTTCGGCTGTTCCAAAACTGCCACCGCTTCTGTTTCTCCTCCAATATAGATCGTGGCCCGTATTCTCAGATTTTGATAGCTCGCCCCTTCCGTCAGACTCGTTGTTACATCAAACTCCGGTGCATTCGTTATCACTTCCGATGGGTTACCCCCTAATGTCAATGCCATGTCAAACCGCTTTTATGTTCCTGTTCAATACTGATTCCATTTCTGCCGTCATAAACTCCCGGTAGAATTGCCTGACGTACTCCCCGATCTTATCCTTGTTCTTTTCCAGAGCATCGTTGATCCATCCTGTCCGCTTGCCCGTTGAACTGAACCGATACGAACCCCTCGTAGGCATCCCTTCCCTTTTCTGCTTATGGGCAATCGCAAAGGCCACACTTTTTGCCCTCACCAGATCACCCCCCGTAATCCGTCTGGCTGCATAACTCATCAATGCCGCAATGTACTTGCTCTTCCTCACCCCTGATCCCGGAGAAAATGGTATGTTCGCTGCCGCCACACCCTTCTCAATATAGATGCCGTACGGGTACATTTTAGCGATCAGACTCGTCCTGCCAAAATCCCTTTCAATCTCGTACTCGATCTCCTCAACAATCTTTCCGCTTTCAAAATGCCCCTGCCTCCTCCATTCATCCAATAGAGCCTGCTTCAGAAAAAACTTCAGCGTGTCGATATTTGTGTTTGTCAGCACCACAGCTTCAATGTTATCCTGTACCGTATAGCCATTTCCCTTTCCAGACTCAACAATCCTGCCGGGAAATGCTCAAACTCAGGCTCCGTTGTTTCGACCGTCAAGTCATCCTGATCGTCCACTTCTGCGATATATTCCAGAAATGCCGTCTGTATTGTGTCCCAGGCCGCATGCCTGTTGACCACATCATCCTCCGGCTCAACCTCCGTCAATATCCACAAGTCCATGTTCAACTCCTTTACTCCTTCCCTTCGGTCGATCGTTCCCGTAGCATTCCCAATATCCCACAATGCCAACGGGTAGGTCTTACTTCCATAATTCAAATAGGTCGTATAATCGAATACCACCTGTACGATGTCAGTTCCCGTTTTTGCGCTGTCCAGTTTCGTTTTCAAATCTGCGTAAGTCATGTTCCCTTGATTTGATCAATTTTTGAATATAATGCCGCCCCTTATTCGTCAACTCCCGGATGCACAAAGCCACCAGAATATGCTTCAGCAATTTTATCTCACTTTCCAGCCTTTCCCTTTCTTGGTGGAGGCATGATGAGTTCCCTGTATTTGTTTTGCGCTCTGAGGTAACTTGCATAATTGATAAACTCGTATAAATTCACCTGTTCCACTTCACTCACTGTTCCGTATGCTCCATCCTGAGCCACCTCGTACAAAATCCCTCGCCACCCGAAGTCCATCAGACCAGACTGCCGAACCTTTGCTGAATCCTTCGTTCCATGCTTTTTGAATACCGATGGGTAGATTTCAGCAATTTTGAAAGTCGTACGTACATGTAAAAAAAAACCGCCCACACAATGTCCATGGGCAGTTCCTGAAACTTATCCGCTCTCGCCATCACTTTGCTCTCGTCATACTCCTCCCCATCCGGTCTGCAATAAATCGCTATCAGCATTGGAATCCGGTTCGCTGCTCCCTCTGCCATATCCCGTAGGGCCACTTCAATATCACTCGCCTCTGCAAACGTGATAGCCTTTTCCCTCGCCATCGGAATCTCGTCACCGTAAATGCTCAGTGTGATAGGTAACTGATACCTCACACCATCCAACTCAAAATGCTCAATTTTCGGGGGTTCGTAAACATCCAATTCGCCATCCTTCAGATCGACCGGGAGGTTAGCGAAGATGGAATAAATGAAATGCCGTAGATGCTTATTGAAAAATTGCTCCCTCAATGATCCATGAATCAATTCAATAACCTCCTCCGGTATGTCCGTCAGGCACTTTATTACTTTTCCGTAAT
>Ga0180437_10009706_pt1 | contig 11860 bp, 7 predicted proteins | sample SS_ome_4_FD_132410 | JGI IMG/M metagenome (GOLD analysis project Ga0180437, IMG submission 132410) | Hypersaline lake sediment archaeal communities from the Salton Sea, California, USA - SS_3_D_1 metaG | ecosystem: Environmental > Aquatic > Non-marine Saline and Alkaline > Hypersaline > Sediment... | reverse complement strand
TTAATCCTTCAAATTCGCATTCCTTTTTCATTATGGATGTTCCGATAGTTGATTTATAATCCGTTTGGAACGCGTCTTCAACGAACCTGTGAACCATGCTCGTCTTTCCAACTCCACCATCTCCCCCCAAAATTAATTTGTAAGCATACTCTCCCGATTGAACCTTAATTTTTTGTAGGGCTCCCTTTTTCCTTTCAATTGTACCACTACTTTGAGTAATTATTTTTGGGATCACGGGACTTACCGTACGGCCGTCAAATATCCGAGCGATCTTCTCAGCGGTCAAGTAGGCGTAGGGGAACACGGGGTCTACCATTGCAACTGCGTCTAATACTGTAACAAAAACAGCTTCAGGTCCAGCTTCGCAGAAAATGAGCCGGTAATCTTCAGTATCAAAAGTACCGGTTCCAAAAGCACCCGAACTAAACTCTTTCGTGATTCTCGTCAAAACGGGTTCCACTAATGCGCTCACACCTCCAACGATTTCTTCATCGACGCTTTTATCAGAACCTCCAGTAATGGCATCGATTACTAGACCTTCTCTATTAACCACGATGACCGCTATCAAGTCTTTTCCAACTTCTTGAATGTACCACTTGAGTAAAGCGCCCAGTTTTTTCCTATCGACCGACAAGAATTTAACCCATATTGTTGCTAATTTTTCACGTGTAATTGTTATTTATAAATTAAGATATTTATATTAGTTTATCTACTAAAAAATGAAAATTGTGGAATATAAATTTATTTAATAGTAAAACATGAAAAATTAAAAAAAAATTTATATTTTGTTGTTTTTACTTTATTGCATTAGCATCAAATCAATTATTTACTTCATTTAACATTCGCAGGAGTTGCCAAGCCTGGTCAACGGTGCTGGACCGAGGCTCCAGTCTCATAGGAGTTCGAGGGTTCGAATCCCTCCTCCTGCACTTAAATTTCTGTTCAAACAATTAAAAATTCGTGTTTATCACGATTTAAGAATGAATCATTAGAAGAAATCGCTTAATTTTTGCTGCTTAATCTTTGGATTATTTGTCAGACTTTCCACATATTCTTCGACAAGAGTTATGCGCTGTAATAAATAGTCGTCTAGTTTAAAATCGTTACATAGATTGATTGCCCGTGGAATGTATTTAATAATGCCTCCTCGATTTACGGTCAAGATTACATTATTTCCACAGGACGGACATTTTCCCCCGTTTGAAATGGGTGGGCGCCTAAATTTGGAATTACATTTCACGCATCGAAACCCTTGCACGGCGAATTTTCTTAAATTTCCCATAATATCAGGCGTGAAGTGAGTCGATAGTATCTTCTCTGCTACATTTTTCGCATCAACTGCTTCAATCATTTTACCAATATGGAGCTGGGCCGAAATTTTATCGTCCATACTTTCATAGGTCTTATAAGCAGTAGTGGTGGGTCCCTCGTTAATATCATCTGTTGGGATATTAAAACCTGATTCGTACTGCTCTGGAGTTCCCAACCTTTTTTTAACAAGCCTCATAATATCGAAGATTTTAGAAGGAGACGAAAATCGTTCAGTTGCCTCGTAAAATTCCAATGGATATCGAAATAACGTATCAACGTTATGTGCTTCTCCATCTACCTCATTTGGATCTAACATGCTCGATATAACGAGAGTTGCGTCCATTCGCCCTCCTATTTTACTAGGTAAGTAAAACCTTGAGAAATTTAGCAAGGGATCCAGCAATAACATCACTCCGTCTTCATCACCGTCGCAGTTACGACGCTTAGCAGCATGCCAAAAAGGATGAGCGTATATTGATCTTGCGGGAGAGAACCCAATTATCCTACCAATTATTCCCGCACTAGTATGTGGAGCTAACCCAACTGCGAGATGTCCAATTAGATCCTCTCTTTTAGATATATTGTAGAATCGTTCCATCTTGTAGAAGTATTCAAGTTCATCGTCAATAAAATTAGCAACTTTAACAAAATATTCTGCACAATCATCTGATAATAGAATATCTTGAACTTTTAATTCAACAACTTGCTCTTCGTTGATAATTGATTCTCCCTTATATGACCTTTCATACCCCAATTCTTTGAGTTTTTTAATAGAAGTACCTATTTCTTTGGGTTTAAAATGAGTTAAGGGAATGTCCGTTGCGTCGTATCTTATTTCAGCGGTTTTATAAACAAGAACACCATTTTTTGCTCTTAATAAACCTTTTTCAATTGGTTCAGGAACTTTGAACTTATTTGTTAGACCAAAAATCCCTTTAATTTTCTTCGGTAGAGACATTTTTAGGGAACTTAGCTTTGAAATTACATGAGACTTAACATTAAACAGCGCCTCGTGAGAAGTTTTTAATGGTAAATTGCATTGAGGACAGTTTTCTTGGGTTGTAGGATATAGATTTTTGCATTTTTCACATATAATTTGAATTTCTGCGTGTTCTCCACATTTCGGACAAGTATTTAATATGCTCACAGTTCCGCACTTGGGACAGCTTTTTCTACAAACATCAATTTTTATCTTCCCAATTTCAATCGCTTTTTCTACCAGCCTTGAACTCCCTACTTTGTCGCTGAGAGGAAATAATGTGTGAATCCCTTTCATACTTTTCCTTTCGGACTTTTCTGGGCGCCCCATTCGTGTTCCCATAAAATATGGTGCCTTATTCTTAATTTTTATAGAGGTTATCTTGTTAAAATAAGTAAATACATCATCTCCTGCATTATAGAGAATTGGTTTTTTATTATCTAAATTAAAAATGGTAAGATATACGAGGTTCATCGCATTACTAAATAGTATCTTACCTTCCTTTACTTCATGAAGGACGAAAGCTTTTTCTAGGATTTTTTTAATAGTTTTGTTATAAGGTAATGTAATTTTGTGATGCTCATCGTTAAAGCTATTAATGAATGCGTTTCTAAGCAAATCCAATTCATTTAATGAGATATTACCCCAAAAATCAAGGTAAGCAGGATGTAATGGAACATCAAATTTTTGAGAAAGTTTAATTGCTTCATTAGCTGTAGGGATGATTTTAAAAGGATTTTCAATCATTTTCTTTACTTCTATGGTCAAGCTTCCTTTTTTTTTAGCAGCCTTTTCTAGTTCTAGAGCCCACCATTCTTCTACATACCCTGATGGCAGTAATTTATGATTATTTTCTGCGAACTCACCAAAACCAAAAAGAATATCACCTAGAAATAAGACCTTCTTTATTTCAGGAAATATTTTTTTGCCCATGTCATAATTTAATACTTTAATCACATCCCCGTTCTTAAGTTTTACAATCGGGGGTTCAATAGCGTCAACAGGACAAACGCTCGTACTTTTACCCGGGCGCTCAATACGTAATTGCGTACCTATGGCAACAAAATCATCTAGAACTGCCATTGTAGCGGGATGCAATCCACCAGCAGCTAAACCGGTATTACGTGATTTTCCATATCTTATTCGGTGTCCCCCAATTCTGGATGGATGACTGAAAACTGGTCTTCCTGCGATTATATCTGCAACATATTTAGAATTTGGAGGAATAAAATTTATAAGTTTTATATCATCAACATTATCTTCTTTTACTTCCTTCTTCTCATCTTTTTGCGCTATTTTTTTTAATTCTACTAACCAATCCCACCCTTCTAATTTCATACTCTTAGTAATCTTGAGGAGTTTTGGTGCTTTAAGAAGAATACCATCATTTAAAACCAGACAAGCACCCCCTCGGATGTTATTTGTTTCAATTCGAGGAAGATTTCTAAACGCTGAAATTTCTTCGTCCTCTGTTGAATCTCCATTGATTTCAATAGGGAGGTTTTTTACAGCGAATCTAATCTCATCGTTCGAAGAAGGATACTGCAAGTGGACTCTTCTATCGTAAAGCTTGATTTCTTCTACATATCTTCCAATTTCTCCTTCAGTTGCTTCATAAGCGGGAATATTTGTCTTTCTTCTTACGTAATCTGCAATAAGAACACATAACGCAGCAGTAGTTCCTCCGGCAGCGCGAATAGGTCCAGCAAAATACAAGGATAAATACTTATTTCCTTGCTGGTCTTCTCGAATTAATATTTTAGAAATCCCTTCAAGCGGAGCACTAACAACACCCATTGTCTTTATCGCTAATCCTACTCTTATTGCTCGTTCAACTCGTTGATCGAGAGATTCAATATTTCCAATTTTTTTTTCTAATATGTCAGAAACCACTTGAAAAACGATCTCATCATCGGATTTCCCTTTTTTTTTTAAATTACTTATGACTTCAGCAACACCTTCGGGTCCTACTAATTTCTCAACTCTACCAGCTAAGTCTCTTGCTTGTGGAGATTCTACAAAGAGTTCAGGATCTAATCCCTTTAAACGGGCTTGTTCAGCAATATTGTAACATCGATTAACCTCTTCTTGAATCTCAGTGAAGTAATCTTCCATTTCTTTACTCATTTCTACCAAGGAGGCTCATCTCTTTAATAGTTTTAAATAATAATGTCGTTTATTAAAATTTAATAATGTGATTTTATTATCCGGAAGTAAAATAAATTCTCTTATTAATAGGATAAGTATTCGCGTATTAATACAAATAGAGAATGATAATTTTTCAAAAATCCACATTACATAATTTACATGCTCCTTGTTTTTAAAAAAAAAGCTGTTTTTCCTTTAATAAAAACGATTTAATTAGATCACATAATAATATTAATCGTTGAGCAATGGATGAAAAATCGTCAAGAAATGACTGTTTAGAGAATAAGCAAGCCATTTTAAACAAGTTAGCAACTACGGGTATAAATATTACACCTTCCACATTGGAAGAGGTGTTAAAGTTAGAAAATCCTTTAGAAACAATAAATCAAATAGTAAAAAAGGCGAGTTTTATTCCCACATTCAACAGTCATTTAACTGAAGATATTTTAAAAAAGATTTCTGAAGGAGAATTACAGAAAGCTTCAAAAAGAAAAGAAAAACAAGTCAGTTTGCCTTCCACTCAAGAATTAAAGCAAAAAAATGAAAACATCAATAATTCCAATGCAATCACTAGAGTTGAAAGTGATATTAAAAAAACTGATATAAAAAGTGAAGTACTTAAAGAAATACAGGGCGAATTGAAAACTCCAATTATCAAAACAATCTTACCTCCAATAAAGGACTCCCAAATGGATGTTGTTTCAGGGCCAATCTTACGAGAAAGAATTAAAGTTAAACCTATAGAATCAACAAAATCAACTTTCCGATTCAATCCAATAGCAAAAGATTACAGCTTTCAAATTGAGATATTAAAAGATCCTACTGGAAAGATACATACAAGTGGGAATTACGACGATTTTTACGAAATGACTCTAAATAAATTTAATAAACTTTATAAACTGATGAGAAAAAGGCCAGAAGCACTCACAGCCACAAAGATTAACAATATATTGAGGAATTCACGGAATCAACACATATCTACGATAGGTATGGTTAGTGATATCCGTCAAACAAAAAAAGGGAATTACTTTATTACTTTAGAAGATTTAACAGGTTCAATCAACGCAATAATAAGAAAGGATTCTGAAAACATTGACAATCGTAAGATTGCTGAAAAAACCATTCAAGATCAAATGATCTATATTGAAGGAACTTATAATCCTGGTGAGAAAAATAATAGAGGTGTAGTTTTTGCTGATATTATCTCAAAAATAGATATTCCAAATAGTTTTCAGCCAAATAAATCTCCTGATCCTTTATCGCTCGCTTTAATTTCAGATACACACATTGGAAGTAAGGAATTTGAGAGTGATTTGTGGAAAAAATTCGTGGATTTCCTAAATGGAAGAAATCAGAACAAAAGAAACCGTGAAGTAGCAGGTAAAATTAAATATTTAGTAATTAATGGAGATTTAGTTGATGGAGTAGGTGTATATCCGAATCAACAAGACGATTTAAACATAAAGGACATTTTTCAACAATTTAAACATGCTTCAGAATTACTCTTGGAAATTCCAGATTACATTAAAATAATCTATAGCTCAGGAAATCACGATCCCGTGCGAAACGCCATACCTCGACCAGCCGTAGATAAGAAATATGCAAGTGAACTCATCGATATAGGGGTTAAATGCATAGGAAATCCTTCTTTAATACAAACTCATAATGTAAATACTCTTATTTATCACGGAGATAGCATGCTTGATATGAATTTATTGATCGCTGGATTGGAAAACGATAAACCAGTTGATACAATGAAGGAATTATTAATATGCAGGCATCTTGCACCAATCTATGGAAAGAAAACTCAAATCGCTCCAGTTAGTAAAGATTGGCTTGTAATAGACAACATTCCTGACATTTTTCACACGGGACATGTTCATATTAACGGATTTGATAAGTATAAAAGCGTTTCATTAGTGAATTCTGGATGTTTTCAATCACAAACAGATTTCATGAAAAGTTTTGGAATAAATCCTACTCCAGGAATAGCTCCAGTTATCGAGTTAGATACATTAAGATGTCTTGAATTAGACTTAAAAAGAATTTAATTGATCTTCAAAATAAATCAAACCACTATTATAATGAATCTAGTAGTGCCTCGAAACAATACATCAGAATTGGTTTTATATGTTTGGAAAATAATTGATCTTCCAAAAATTTCGAAAAAAGACTTACTTTATAAAATTTCGTTCGAATTATTCCTAATGGTCCCTGAAAAAGCAACAATATTTATTGATAAAAGTATTAAGAGTGAATTCTTAATAGAAGATGGGCAAAAAAACATTTCTTTAACCTCTAGCTTGAAAAAAAAACTAAAGTCTTGGCATAGTATAAGGAAAGATGAAATTATTTGTAATATTGAAGCAACTCGTAAAAACCTGAGCGTTAAAGAAAGAATAAAAGAAAACAGTAAGATTAATTATGGTGTACTTTTAAGAGCTTTTTCTGACAAAGGTACTTTAAATCGAGCGATATCCGTAACTGATGATTCTTTTGATATTAAAAGATTTGATTTCAATGAAGGAATAATTATAGCCAAAGTTAAAGGTTCTCAAAAACAAACCTACAATATTGGCATAGATATTAATAAAAAAGAATTATTTCATGACTGCCACGATTTTATTTCGAAAAGAGCAAAAAATAAACAATTTTGCAAGCATTTGACTAAGTTATTTCTTGTTTTAAAAGAAAGAGATGAGGATTCCGTAATTGGCTTTCTCAAGGAAATCGCATTATATATTGATGATTGGAGTTTTACAGCTTAATATGATTATATTAATTTTTTAAAAACATTATTTTTTAATTTCACCTTATCAGATTGTAATAAAATTGGTTTATAGTTTAATAAATCTCTAATTTTACTATTTTCCATCAATACTTTCTCTATTAAAGCTAATTCAATGTCTAAATTGATTATCTTTGTTCTTCCATAATGACCCATCGATCTTGTATTTGCCGTTATGATGCCAGCAAGAGCTAAATCGTTTATGTAATCACTGATTCTTCTTTTTGTCAGGGGTTTTATCCCTGGAATTCTATTACTTAACTCTGAATGGACATCGTATATATCACCCGAAGTAATGATATTTTCTGGAGAAAATTTTTTAATTATGAAAATTGCCGATAATATAACTTGAGCTTGTAAGGGCATTCCAAGGATGTATTCTTCCACATGATCTTTCTCTAACTCGTCGTGAGCGTCATGTACGTGTTTTCCTTTGATCGATTTATTTTGAGTTCTTGCTGCGATTTCGCCAGCTTTTCTTAACAATTGCAATGCTTTTCTAGCGTCTCCGTCTTCTTTTGCGGCTAATGCTGCACATAAATGAATGATCTCGACATCTAAAACTTCATCATAAAAAGCTACTCTTGCTCTTTCCATTAATATATCGCCAAGTTGTTTTGCGTTGTAAGAATGAAAAACAATTGGAGGTTCTTCTCCTAAACTTGACAATACTCGCGGATCAAGCGTTTCTTTAAATTTTAATTTGTTTGAAACACCTATTAGGCTCGTTCGACAATGATCTAAATTTTCATTCAACCTGGTAAGAAGATAAAGAATTTCATTTCCACCCTTCTTCTCTATCAAGATGTCAATTTCGTCTAATACTAAAAAACAGATAGCTCTTCCAACTTTTTGATCTAATAATCCTAGTAACTTCTTGAAAATGACATCTTTAGGAAGTCCTGTCGGGGGAATTTTCTCTCTTCCAGATATCGTGTTATAAATATGGGCTAATATACGATAAGGAGTTGAAACCAAATTGCAATTGACATATATCCACCAAGGTTTGTGATCAATACATTGCTGGGCGAGTTTTTGGCTCACATATCGAATTGTTGCGGTTTTTCCAGTCCCAGTTCTTCCATAACACAAAAAATTTGGAGGAGTATCTCCTCTTAAAGCACACGCAGTTTTTTCAGCTATCTGTTCAATCTCCTTGTTTCGATGAGGTAATTCTTCGGGAATGTATGCTGATTCTAAAGCGTTCCTATTTTTAAAAATTTTAGGAGAATTCAAGTAGGTTTTATAAAATTTTTCAATATTGAACCGATTATCGTTGTTATTTGAGTATTTCAACATTAAATGACACTGTTTTTCTATATTTCCATTCGAAATTTTTTATTGTGATATATTTCTTCTGCATTTATAAAGTTATTTATTTATTGCCAAATTAATAGAAGGATGTTAAATCGTTAATATAATTGCCTCTATAAATAACCTTATCAATACAATATAATATTTATGTCGGATTTTTAAAACATTATTATTAACGAGCGCGATTATTATTAACTTAATATTAAAAAATACATCATGCTGAAAATATTTAATTTTTACCTAATATTTATTAAAAATACTTATTCATATAATAATCACTTGTAGAATTAAGCTTAAAGGTCATTCAGAATTGTCACAAAGAAGAGAATTAACTGAAGATGAGAAGAAAAACAAGAAAATTGCCTTGTGGTTAACAGTCTTATTATTATCTATATTCCTCATTTTTCTTATAGTAATTACCTTTATCTATTCGTTTCCAGATTGGATTGCAATGTTACTATTTTCATTGCTTTTCATAGTACCTGCCTATATTTCAAATGCAGGAATGGTAGTGGTTGGAGGAGGTAAGCCGATTGATGGAGGGAAGTGTTTTAAAAATGGTAAAAGAATACTGGGAGACCATAAAACATGGAATGGTTTTATCAAAGGACCATTATACATAGGAATTCCAATTTCAATAGGTATTTCGTGCTTATTTCTTATATTATGGCCTTTAATTGAGCCAATCCCCATTGTAGCCTCACAACAAGGAGTATATAAGTTTTATATAGACATTTTTTATTATCAATACTATTTCATTGGTGGAACTCTTCCTTTTGGCTTTGTAGCGTTAATAACAAGAATTATATTGTGTTCTTACGGTGCTGCAATTGGAGACCTAATAGGCTCGTTTATTAAACGCAGATTAAATTACGATAGCGGAGCTCCATTCTGGATTGTAGATCAATTAGATTTTGCAGTATTCGCTATACTTTTTGGATCCATTCCCGCTTTATTTCTACCAGCAATGTTTATAGCACCTGATGTAAATATTATCATGTTTTTAATGATTTTAACTCCATCTGTAAGCATTATTGCAAACACGGTTGCCTACATGATAGGTTTAAAAGATGTTCCTTGGTAATTAGAAACCAGTACATTCACATTGAATTTTAATTTCAAATTCATCGTAGAAAGATTCTTTAAAGTTCACATAATTTTGAAAAATTTCATTAACAGATTTTATGTAATCACCGTTTCGACCAACAGCAATGCCTCTTTCTTCAAAGGATAAGAATTTTACTGTTATTATTTTTTCGTTGTTTTTATCATTGAACTCTAAGAGAATATCGTGGATATGCGTGTCTGGGAAAAAGCTAAATAATAATTTAATTAAAGTTTGTTCAGCTCTAATTATTAATATTTTCTTATCGCGTAAATCTCCTCGAATAGATCGAAGTGACAACTTCGCTTTAAAGTAATCCTCGTTTTTAACAAAAAAAAAAATTATAGCGTTTTTGTAAATGAAGATGCTTTCTGGATGAATTTTTGTCTTTTTCTGAAAATATTGGTGTAAATACAGTTCTTTATTAGAATATTTTCTCTTAATTCTTAACTTTTGAGATAAAAATAAATCATCCGGTAGATTCTGAAGCATGAAATTAATTTAAAAAAGATGATTATAAACACCAAGAAATATTAATTTAAAACAATAAGAATTAGTTTTAGTAAGAGAATAAAAGAGTTAGAACTTAATAATATTATGAAAGAAGCAGGTTATCGATGGCTAGATCATACAGCAGATGTTTTGATTCATTCATGGGGTAAAGATATAGAATCTGCTTTTGAGCAAACAGCCTACGGTTTAATGGAGACAATTACACCAGATCTCTCCAAGATATCAATAGAAATAGAAAAAGAAATAACGGTTGAAGCTGAAGATAAAGAAGCACTATTGTTTGATTTTTTATCCGAATTTCTCTTCATATTTGACGTGGAAGAACTCGTTTTTAGTGAAGTCAAGGTACATGGCATTAAGTCAGTCGAAGGGCGATATGAGTTGAGTGCGAGTTTAAAAGGGGAGGTCTTTAATAAAGATAAACATGAAATCGGTACTGAAGTTAAAGCCATCACGTATTCCTTCTTAGAAATAAATGAAAGCATAGATAAAGTTGAAATAAAAATGGTATTTGATATCTAGAATGATTTAACCTTTAACCACGCCAATAGGAGCTAATTTTAAGACTTTTTCTATGATACCGAGATCGTCACTTACTTGAACAACTTGATCAATATCTTTATACGCTCCAGGAGCCTCTTCAGCAATCACTTTTATTGAAGCAGCTTTTACTAGGATACCCCTACTATTTAAATCTTGTTTAATTTTATCTCCCCAGTATTTTTTTTTTGCTTTCGAGCGAGACATTACTCTTCCAGCACCATGTGCTGTTGAACCAAATGAAAGAGCCATTGCTTTCGGTCTCCCCACGCATACATAAGACGCGGAGCCCATTGTTCCAGGTATTAATACTGGTTGACCAATATCTTTATAACTTTGTGGCACGTCTGGGTGCCCGGGAGGAAATGCTCTTGTAGCACCTTTTCGATGTATGTTAAGCTTCATTTTTTTACCATCAACATCGTGTTCTTCAATTTTTAAAATATTATGACAGACTCCATATATTAAATTCATATCTAAATCGTCGTAATCTCTTTTAAAAATTTTTTGAAACGACTCTCTTATCCAATGAGTAATTAATTGACGATTGCAAAATCCGAAATTAGCTGCACATCCCATTTGATTTATATAATTCTGAGCTTCAGGAGTATCTGCTGGTACGCACGCAAGCTCTCTGTCTGGTACGTTAATGTTATAATTTTTCATCGCACGTTCAATATTTCGTAAAGAGTCCGTGCATACTTGATGACCAAGCGCTCTACTACCCGTATGGATCATAACGGTTATTTGGTTTTGTTCAAAAATTCCGAGTTTTTCTGCAATTTCTTCGTTATAAATCTCGTCAACGCGCTGAATCTCGAGAAAATGATTTCCACTCCCTAGCGACCCCAACTGTTTAATTGCTCTCTGTTTTGCTTTTTGAGACACCAAACTGGCATCAGCATTTTTTAAGAATCCATTTTCTTCACAATGTTCAAGGTCGTATTTATTGGCATATTCTTTGTCTAAAGCCCAGTTTAATCCATGGTTTAATACATCATCTAGATCTGAATAACTTAAGGACAATTTGCCTTTTGAACCTAAACCAGAGGGTATGTTATTAAAGATTGAATTTAATAAGTTTGGGAGGGATTTTTTGATACTTTTTTCGCTTAAATTCGTTCTTAGAAGTCTTACTCCACAGTTTATATCGTATCCAACT
>Ga0180437_10009705_pt1 | contig 11860 bp, 11 predicted proteins | sample SS_ome_4_FD_132410 | JGI IMG/M metagenome (GOLD analysis project Ga0180437, IMG submission 132410) | Hypersaline lake sediment archaeal communities from the Salton Sea, California, USA - SS_3_D_1 metaG | ecosystem: Environmental > Aquatic > Non-marine Saline and Alkaline > Hypersaline >... | reverse complement strand
GAACGAACATGAACTGGAACAGGTAATGATCGATTTCATAGACCGCAAATACGATCTTCTGCTCTCCACAACCATCATTGAAAACGGGCTGGATATCCCCAATGTGAACACAATCATCATAAATCGCGCGGATGCATTCGGCTTGGCGCAGCTGTACCAGCTCCGGGGCAGGGTGGGACGCGATGTCAAACGGGCGTATGCGTACCTTATCACCCCCATGGGAGAGGCTATCACTGATGCAGCTGTTAGAAGGCTCGCTGCAATAGAGGAGTTTACAGAGCTGGGTGTGGGATTCAACGTAGCCATGCGCGACCTGGAGATCAGGGGAAGCGGAAACCTCCTGGGAAAAGAGCAGCACGGATGCATTATCTCCGTGGGTTTCGATCTTTACTGCAACCTCCTTGAAAATGCCGTAAAAAGATTGAAAGGGGAGGAGATTTTTGAGCCGCGCCCTGTAGAGATTGTATGGAGTGCGGAAGCATACCTTCCCGGAACGTATATCCCGGTTGAAGCCCAGAGGGTTGGGGTTTACAAGCGCCTTTCCGAGGCAAAGGATCTGAACAAACTGGTCGCAATCCGGGAAGAGCTCCTGGATCGTTACGGAGAGCCGCCCGAGACCGTGGAAAACCTGCTGAAAATAACCGAGCTGCGCATACTTGGTTCAAAAATCGGTTTAACAAAGATTATCCTTACAATGGATGGTTTTAAAATAATCGCAGAGGAAAAGGATGTTATTAACATATCCGATACGCTTCATTGTGCCAGGAAAGAGCTGGGAGAAACACTCGGTATCCGCGCTGTGGATACTGAAACCCTTCATGTCAAATTCCCCTCCTGGGAGACAAAGCCCCAGCTTCAAAAAGCCGCTGCACTACTTTCTCATCTTTCAAAGGATTCCTGATTCTCCCCTGCTCCTTCATAAAATCACATTCGAACCTTTTCAAAATAAGAAGAATAAGGGTTTTTTTTAATATTGCATTTTTCTTGATATTAGCCATCTCATAATTTATTAACTATATTGTTTTATTGAATGGAAACATCTTTTTTTGCCGGGTAAAACAAAATAAATATGGTTTTATAAAAATAATAAAATGTGAGGCATGTTATCGAATCTTTTTTAATTCATATTGAAAGGAGGTGAAATTTTTATGATAAAAAAACATCTTAAAGGCTTTACCCTTATCGAACTTCTGATAGTTATCGCGATCATCGGGATCCTTTCGGCGATTGCCATGCCGAATTTTTTGGCGGCGCAAACCCGCGCCAAAGTTTCCCGCGCCCGAGCGGATATCCGCTCGATTATTACAGCACTGGAAGCCTACCGAACCGATGAAAACAAATATCCCTTCTGCATACGGGAGCTGTGCGGTTTGCCGCCCCTTACCATGCTTACCACACCGGTTTCCTTCATTACGGGTGTACATCTCAAGGATCCGTTTTTTGGAACAACTAACAATGTCTTATATGAATATTATGGTTATTGTTCCCGGGATAGCAACGGCACCGCAATTGTGGGAAGCGGAAGAAATCCCATTTGGTACATCATGACTAGCAACGGCCCTGATAAGCTCCTGGAGGAGTACCAGATTCCGCTTGATAACGATGATTTTGAAACGTTTATCAATACGATTTATGATCCCACCAATGGCGTTATCAGCACGGGAAACATTTACCGTTCTGGGGGACAAATAGGCGGTTATGGGGAAAGAAGCGGTCATTTGGTCTATTATCAGGATTAAAGAATCTGGTTGAAGCAAAAGCGTGGGTTTGGCATGCTTTTTTCATATGTGGAAAAAGTGGGCAATTATTCTTTTTTTCTCCCTGGTTTTATCTCCGGCGCACGGGGACAAGGTGATCCTTAAAAACGGCAGCGCCATAAAGGGGCGTATTTTAGAGCAAACCGAAAACCGCCTATCCATTCGAACCCCTTCCGGAACCTTTTCCCTTATGCTGAAGGATATAAAATCGGTTCACAAGGATTCCCCTTATGAAAACCACCTTTTGGATGCAAGGCTAAAGCTCGCCCAAAAAGAGATCGGTTCCGCACTGGCATCGTACCTGGAAGCCCTGGAGCTGGGGCTTCCCTTTCCCCGGTTTACCGAGCATTTCCTGAAATACCAGGAATCCATGAATGAAGCCTTTTCAGACGCTTCGGATTACAAAAAAGACAGGTGCGGCGAAATCCTTTTGAAACTTTCGGAAAATTTCTCAGGCGATCTGTCTTTGGATAAGGCAACAACCGATACCCTCGAATTCCTCTATGTTTCAGCGGGATTCCTTGCGCAAACCGCGCAAAAACAAAAGGCAATGGATATTTACGCAAGCCTGCCCCTCCCATTTTACCGGGCGTTCCCCTTGAAACGAGCCTCTACCATAAATTTTCTAAAAAAAGAAACCCAGAGACAAACCTCGCTCGGAAATTTCGACCAGGCTATGGAAACACTCGAAAAACTCCAGAACCTGGATACCACAGCGGGAAGAACCAGCAAAACACTCGTTTATCTAAGGTGGGCAGCCCGACTCAGGGAGCAGGAACAATACAGCGAAGCCGCGCTTATTTATTCCAATAAAATCGCGCCCCTATCCCGGGAAATCGCAGAAAATCGATTGAACCATCTTTTCGATATTATGGGAAATAAGGCAATCTCTACAAACGAAATACTGGAAGTTTCATCCCTTGTAAAAAAGCACGCGCGAATTTTAAAACCTGAACAGAAAAACCAGCGACTTGCCAGGCTCTTTAGAAGCCTGGGTGAGCTGTTACTCGAGGATGAAAATACAACGGATGCCTTGAAATATTTTCGCGAGGGATTTATCAGCTCGAACCGGAAAGATATGACCCTGCTTGCACTTTACGACTACTCCAAAACCCTGGCGCGGCTATCCCCGCCCAGATACCTGGAACATTTCCAGCTGGGGATTTTCTGCAGGGAAAAAGGACTTAAAAAGTTCGCAATACAGCATTTTCATTCGGCTTCCAAGGAACCCAGGCTGAAATCCTCCGCACAAAAACAACTCCTTTTAATAAAAACCGGGGAGCAAATTGAGACCCTGAAGCAATCGCTTGAACTATACGATAACAGCGAATATACAAAAGCCCTGGATATGCTTCAGCCGCTTTTATCAGATGCCGCCACATCGGATGTTTTGGGTGAAGCCTCGCGCCTGGATCAGCTTTGCAGGGGGCAGCTGGTTCTGGAAAGCAACAAAAGACCCCTAAAAGCCCTGATTGCTTACCAACAGGCGGAACGTCATTTTTTGCTTGAAGACTACGATCAGGCGTTGGTTAAACTTGAACTTATACTGGAGGCTTTTCCGGATACACCGATTGCACCCAAGGCAAGAAACCTTTTGATCCTGGCGCTCAGGAAAAGCGATCTTGCGCGTTTGGAAAAACCGGGGGCTTCCTACCCGGATAAAACAAAGGGAAGAAAAGCCTTTCCGAAACCGGGAAGACTTCAATCCCAGATCAATACTTTACTCGATTCTTTGAATAATGAGTGAAACTACAAACATAGCCACAATCCAACCCAACTGGGTGGAAAAAAATGGCGGATTCTTTCTGTCCCTTTTCTTCCATATCCTGGTGTTTTCATTTTTAATTACAAGGATTCCGGAAAAGCCGCCCAAACCGGTTGAAGCGCGGCGGATTTCCCTTATGTTGATTGCTCCGGCGCCCATGCCGCCGCAGCCCCCTTTACCGTCACAGATCTTGCCAACCGAGGCGCGCGCCACACACATGAAACCCGAAAAAAAAGTCGAACCCGATTTAAATAAACCTTCAACAAGCTTTGCTCCCAAACAGCCAGATCGCTCACGCTCCCCGGAAATACCCGAGAATATGCTTTCTGAAATCCAAACGGAAATAACCAGGCAACAAAAGGAACTGGAATATTCCCTATCCGATCTGCATTGGGCTATTGAAAAGCGGACTGTGTACCTGAAAGGGGCAGAAGCAAACTTCAACTCCGCTGGGGCGGAAAAGGGAACGGTTCGCATCCTGGATGTAAAAAATGTTTCCGAGAAAATCTCCGAGCAGGTTCTTCGAAAATACCAGATTCGGATCACGCAGAAATATATTGACGGCTCGGGCGAGGTTCAATTCCTGAACCAGGCAAGCGTGCGGGAGAAAACCTTTGTGAGCCAGAAAAAAAGCGGGTATTTCGAGGTGTTCGAGATTCCTCCCACAGCCATGAGAAAACTCACCCTCCTTGAACAGGAGGAAATTCAAAAAAGAGGGCTTGATTCCGGAAATACGCGTGTTACAAGAATTGTTTTCGGCATTGTGAAACAAGGAGAGGATTTTGATATCGGCGTTACTGAATTCGAATATGAGGAATTAAAATAAACCATGAGCTCTTGTATTATTTACCAGGAATTGGCAGAAATCTTAAAAAGGGGAGAGGCGGCAGCCCTGGCAACGATTATAGGTAAGCACGGCTCTGCCCCGCGAAGAATCGGGGACAAGATGCTGGTACGCTTTGATGGAGCTAGCCTGGGCTCTATCGGCGGCGGAAAAATGGAAGCAGAAGTGATCCGCACTGCCAAAAACGCCATTCAAAAACGCGAGGTCTCGATCCTATCCTTTGATTTCAACCTGGAAGAGGATCCTGATACTGATGTGAGATGCGGAGGAAAATTGATGATTATGGTAGAACCTGTATATCCCCCGAACCCTGTGATCATTTTTGGCGGAGGGCACGTGGGATTTGCTGTTTATTCGATCCTTAAAACAATCGATTTCAAAATCACAATTGTGGACGATCGCAAGGCGTTTGCGAACAAGAAACGTTTTCCCGAAGCAAAAACCGTGATTTGCAGTCCTTATGAAAAGGCGTTTGCAAAGCTGAAACCCACACCCCAAACCTATATCATCATTTGCACCAGAGCACATAGCCATGATGAAAAATGCCTGGGTTTTGCGCTTTCCACACCCGCGCGTTACGTAGGAATGTTAGGCAGCAAAAAAAAGAACGCAGCCTTAAAGAAAAAAGTGAAGGAAAAAGGTATAAGTGCAAGGAGAATAAGGGATCTGCGCGCCCCGATCGGGCTGGAGATAGGAGCGGTCACCCCCGAGGAAATCGCAGTAAGCATTGCTGCTGAGCTGATCCGCTTCCGCTACCAAAACCTGTAACAATACCATTACGCTGATTCTTCTTATTTTGAAAAGGTTTGCATGTGATGTTATGAGGATCGGGGTAACGCTACCAAGAACCATTAAAAACATTGACGAATCATTCCCTATCCTTTAGCTGGTTGCGTAAATTTAATTATGGATACTTTTCGCATACATCTTATACCATCATGGTCAAAGCTAAAAAAGACCTGCCTTTTTGTGTTTTTCATGCTTGTCTTTTTCATGGTGTTGCCTGTTATTTCCGGGGAGAAAGAACCAAACAAGCTGGATGATTTCTTCGGCATAAACGAGCTTTCCCCTGGTTATTCTAAAAAAGAACCCCGCATAAGGGATAAACAAAGTGAAAAAACAGGAATTCCGGAGAGCCTTGGAACAGCATGGCAAAGACTATCTTTTCAGAGGGATATCATAGAAGGTGAAACAGGCGTTTTTACATGGGAGCATACCGATCTTGCGGTTAAGGAATTATCCCTTAATAATCGTAACATAGCAGCTGTGTTTTATTACGATCTCGCCCTCAATAAAGGATATTTTCCCGAGTTCGAAGATCAGGCAGAATCCTTTGTTCGTTACGTTTCCCACGTTATTCAAAGATATAAAAAAAATATCAAACACTGGGAGTTGGGCATAAAGCCGGAAATTGTTTCCATGCCCGATCCCTCCTTGTATGCCGCGCTTTTGAAAGCGGTTTATCGCGAGGCAAAGTTACAGGACCCGGATTGCCATATCCTGGCTCCCTCAATTTCCGGTACAGAACTGTGGTTTCTGGAGAGTTTATACCGGGAAAATTGCAGCACCTTTTTCGACATTGTCTCGTATCGTCATTTTCCCAATGAATGTAATGAAGCGATTCTTCAAAAAGAGATATTCGATCTCAGCTACCTGATGAAAAGATTCGGAGACGAGGGGAAAAATATCTGGATTACTGAAATGGCAGCGCCGGGGAAAGAAAACGCACCGAATGATAACGATGAATCGGTATGGCTGGTGAAAGCCCATATTGCAGCTATGGACTCGGGAACTGTGGAGCATGTTTTCTGGCACACACTTTCCGGCAAAAATTCGGATTTTGAAAAACCGGGTCGATCGACACGAGTTTTTTCCGATACATCCCCCAAACCTTTTCCTGCTTATCAAAACATGGCTCGCCTTTTAAAACCGACCCAATACGCGGGACCTCTTTTTATAAATCCTGAAATAGAGGGATATCTTTTCAAAGACGGAAAAAAACAACTGGTTGTTTGTTGGTCAACCGCTGAAAAAACCGTTCTTTCTCTCCCGGCAAAAAATGAACTGACCATGATTGATCTTTTCGGAAAAGAAACCAAGCTAAAACCGAGCAGCGGGTGGGCGAACTTTACGCTTTCACAAAAACCGGTGTATATCCTCGGAACGGATCAACAGATTGTAATTTTCAAAACCGTTAAAATTGAACCCAGGCTTATTTCCTGTTATCCCGGGCAATCGCAAGATATAACAATCACCCTGGAAAACCCCTATTCCCTAAATAATATCACGGCGAGGATCGAGCTGAAAACACCAAGGCGTTTTATCCTCCGGGAAAATGATTTACAATTCACTTTAGGAAGTAAGCAGCGGGTGAGCAAAACCATCAGGCTCATTACAAGCGCTGAGCGCACCCCTGGCTTTTTCGAACTGGAAGCCAGAGGAGAGATGCACGTTCCACACAAGCAAAATCTATACTGCCGCGCCCCCATCCGGGTGATTGATCCTATTCGTATTTCACTAAACGGAAAGCAGGATGCAAGGAAACTGTTTTTGGAGACCCGGGTGGAAAACCTTACAACCGATGATTTGAAAGGGATAATAAAGTGGGAACTGCGCCCCCGGGGCAAAGTGCAAATCTCCCCGCTTGCCTTTTCATCCCTTGCCTCCAACGATTCGCTCACCACTTATTGTCGCCTTTCCGCGGGAAACAAGGAAGCCCGGCTTTTCGCGCTAGCAGAGCTGGAAAACGGATACAAAACGGAAAAAGGAATCGGGCTTATGATGATCCCGCTTAGGCTTGTGGCGCCCAGCATAAACGGCGGGCTTCGGGAATGGATAGATGTACCCAAGATGGTGATACCGGATAGTTCCCAGAGTCTTAAAGGAGAAGAAGCAAAAGGAGTCTCTAAAAAAGAGCCAAGCGGGATTTTCCAATTCTGGATGACGGAAAATGCCCTGTACGTGGCAGCGATAATTCATGATGACAATCCGTTAATGAATCCTTTTCACAAACAGGGAATCTGCCGCGGCGATGGTTTTGACCTTTTCCTGGGGCTCAGTGGTACTTCAAAAAACCACCAATTCGGCGACATGGATTACAGGATCACTTTAAGCCCCGGGCATAAGGGAAGGCTCCCCGAAATGTGGAACTGGCAAACAAACTCGAGCATCCCGGATGGCAAAATCGTATCCTGCAGAACAAAAGCAGGCTACATCGTGGAAGCCATGATTCCCTTCACTGAATTCCAAAACTGGGTGCCCCAGCGTTTTTTTATGATCGGTTTCAACCTGGCGCTGAACGACCTGGATAATGAAGAGAGAGATTCCCCTTTTCGCCAGCTTATGTGGAGCGATTCTCAAGCAAGCAAGGCTGATCCCAATAGTTGGGGCTTTGCCGTTATCAGGTAGTGTTCTAAAAATCGTGTTTTATAATTATCCGGGAATGAAGGGAGAGGAACATGGAATCAATGGAATCCCTTTTAAAACCGAAAAAAGAAAAATACCTTGCAATCGGCTTAATGTCAGGAACCTCTGTGGATAGCGTGGATGCAGCCCTTGTTCGGTTTACAATCCAGGAGAATCGCATTGACGATCAACTCCTGGAATTCATCAGTGTTTCCTTTCCCAAGGAATTAAGGAAGAGGATTTTTCAGCTTTTTAAAAACGAGGCAGGTTCCCTGGAACTGGCTTGTGAGCTGAATTTTGAAATTGGCGCTATATTTACCAAGGCAGCCAAGAAATTGCTTTTCTCCTCCGGATTTCCCCCGGAACTTATCACTGTAATCGGATCTCATGGTCAAACCATTTACCATATTCCCCCTGGGGATAAAAAGCGGGGGAAATACACTCCTTCCACCCTGCAGATCGGGGAAGCCTCCATTATAGCCTTAAACACGGGTGTGCCCGTTGTAAGCGATTTTCGCACCGCTGATATGGCAGTGGGAGGAAACGGGGCGCCCCTGATCTCCACAGCGGATTATCACCTTTTTACCCACGGGAGCAGAATCCGGATCATCCAGAACATCGGCGGTATTGCCAATTGCACTTATCTTCCCGCAGGAGGTTCCCCGGAGGATGTTCTTGCCTTTGATACGGGACCCGGAAACATGGTGATCGATGGTTTGGTTTCGCATTTTACACAGGGAAAAGAACATTACGACAGGAATGGAAAGCGAGCCATCAAGGGAGCTGTGAATGAAAAATTCCTGGCTGCGCTTTTAAAAGACCCCTATTTTTCCAGGAAACCACCCAAAACCACGGGACGGGAATATTTCGGCGCCGATTACCTGAAAAAAATCATATCCGGAGCTAAAAAACGAAGGCTTTCCGAGAATGACACAATCGCCACGGCAACACAGCTTACAGTGGATTCGATTCTTATGGCGTATGAAAAATACTGTTACTCCCGGGGCATGCCAAAGGAGGTGATTATCGGGGGAGGGGGCGCAAAGAACCGGTTTATCGTAAACGGGCTTCGAAATAAGCTTGCCCAGGAAATCAAGGTTCTTACGCATGAATCCCTGGGAGTGAACAGCAAGGCAAAGGAGTGTATCGGGTTTGCGCTTTTAGGGCTTCTTTGCATCCTGGGAGAACCCGGGAACATCCCAAGCGCAACAGGCGCAAAAAAAAAGGTGCCCCTTGGGAAAATATATTACCCCTAATAAAACCCCTTCCCGATTTTAGTCTATTATGGCTAAAGAGAAAAAATACAGGCTTGCCTTGAAGTATCGAATGCTAATTTATATTGTTAATTCCCTTTTGTGTATTTTCACCGCACTCTGTCTTACTTTAGGCATTATGGAGGATCGGATTCCTGTTTTTTACGCAATTTCCTTATTTTTACTTGGATCCTTTATCCTGTTCACCACTCATCAAATTAGTGTTGTCTTCCTGATTTTTGTTTCGGGCATTGTTATCGTTCCCCTTTTATTCCGATATCCGTTCAAAATCCTTTTCAAGCTCCTCTTTCATCCCTGGAAAATCAGAGTGAATAAGGAGGGAATAAGCTGGAAATTTGCAATTCGTTATAAATGGAAATGGGAAGATTTCAAAAGAGGGGATATTAAAAAAACAGAAAGAGATTTCTGCTACATAAAAACAACAGGAAAGAATCCGGCAAAACTCTCATTTGATCTCCTGGAGGAAAAAGAAGCACAGGAATTGAACCGGACAATAATGGAATTTTATACAGATAAAGCCCAATAGGCGGTTTTGAAATTAATAATTTTTCATTTTACATTTACTTTTGTGAAATGTATTGAACTATAGCTATTTTTTTGGATATTTTAGGCGGAGAGAAAATAATATGAGTTTTAATGAAATCACAATCTCGAAAGAAATTATCAAGGCTTACGAATCGAAACTCCTGGATTGCATTGAAAGCGATGTGCTGATTGCGGGAGCAGGACCTTCCGGTTTGGTGGCTGGATATTACCTTGCCAAAGCCGGGGTAAAAACTACAATCATTGAAAAACGCCTTTCCACAGGGGGAGGCATCTGGGGCGGCGGCATGGCAATGAACGAGGTGATCCTCCAGGAAAAAGCAGCAGAAATGGCTCGGGAATTCGGCGTTCGTTTGAAACCCTCCCAAAGCGAAGGGCTTTATTGCGTGGATTCTGTTGAACTGGCTTCAGCACTGACCCTTTGCGCCGTGCAGAACGGCGTGAATATCTTTAACCTTATGTGCGTGGAAGATGTGTGTGTGAAGGACAAAAAAATAACCGGCTTGGTGGTAAACCGCACCACTATTCTCGGGAGTCTTCCCGTGGATCCGATCATGTTCAAATCCAGGGCGGTTCTTGATGCCACGGGGCACGAGGCGGCGGTTGTGCAGGCTGTACGCAAACACGGTTACAAGATATTTTCCACCACCGGGCAGCTTTTGGGCGAGGGCGCCATGGATGCCCCTTCAGGGGAAAAATTCGTTGAAGAACGCTCCGGAGAGGTGTTCCGGGGATTGTTCGTATCGGGAATGGCAGTGTGTGCGGTGTACGGGGGTCCCAGGATGGGTCCCATCTTCGGGGGCATGCTCCTCTCGGGAAAAAAGATCGCCGCCCTGATTGACGAATATTTAAAATCCCCCAATCACAAGGAGTAAAAAAATGCCAACCTATGAATACGAGTGCGAAAAATGCGGCTTCCTGTTCGAGGAACTTCAATCGTTTAATGATCCTGACAGACTGCCCTGCCCCAAGTGCGGGAGCAATTCGCGAAGGCTCATCAGCCCGGGCGCAGGACTCATATTCAAAGGAAGCGGATTTTATATAACGGATTATGCCCGAAAAGACAAACCCCAAACAAAACCATCAACCAAATCCACACCTGTAAAAAAAGAATCGGAAAAATCGCCGCCTAAATCGGAAACCAAGGGTTCTTCAAAAGACACCTCCCCTTCAAAGGATAAAAAAAATGCCTGAATACAAATACATATTTGGTCCTGTTCCTTCCCGCCGCCTGGGAAGATCACTCGGTGTGGACCTTGTACCTTTGAAAACATGCACATATGATTGCATTTATTGCCAGGTTGGAATCACCACGGATAAAACCATTACCAGGAAAGAATATGTGCCAACTCGCGAGGTGTTGAAAGAACTTCGCGAAATCCTTGAACACATTATTCCCCCGGATTACATCACCCTTTCCGGTTCTGGCGAACCCACCCTCCACAGCAAACTGGGGGAAATCATTAAAGCCATAAAGGAAATCACACATATCCCGGTTGCGGTTCTCACGAACGGTTCCCTCCTGTGGATGCCTGAAGTAAGGAACGATCTTAAAGAGGCAGACCTCGTGATTCCTTCCCTGGATGTAGGTGATCAAGAGTTGTTTCAAAAGGTAAATCGTCCCCACCCGAACATCGGTTTTGAACAAATGATCCAGGGATTGATTGATTTTTGCGGTGAATACGAAGGGGAGATCTGGCTGGAGGTTCTACTGCTTCGGGATATTACCGATAAACCGGAAGATGTTCAAAAGATTGCCGAATTGGGAAAAAAGTTAAATCCCCATAAAATACAGATCAATACTGCCACGCGACCTTCTGCTGTTCCTTTTTCCAAGCCTGTCACTTGGGAAAGGTTACAGGAATTGAAAGGGATTTTCGGGGACAAGTCGGAAATTATTGTTTCTCCAAAAAGCACCCAGGATAAAAAAAGCAACCTGGTTAACACAAACGATATCCTTTCAATGCTTCATAGACGCCCTTGTTCGCTTTTAGATGTGGCGCAAGGGTTATGCATTTCCGAAGACGCAACTGCCGCTGCTTTAAAAGAAATGCTAAGGCAGAACCTTATTGAAGAAGAAATGGTGCAAGACACGATTTATTACAAGGCTTTAGCCAAATCCTGAAATTCTATCAAATCAATGCATAAGGAAAGAGTTTTATCGTGGCTCCGGACTCTTATATTCACAGGATCAGCCCTTTTCTGGTGCGTATCACGGGAAACTTCGGCATAAGGTGGTATGGGGTTTCCTATGTTGCAGGATTTATCCTGG
>Ga0180437_10009703_pt1 | contig 11862 bp, 11 predicted proteins | sample SS_ome_4_FD_132410 | JGI IMG/M metagenome (GOLD analysis project Ga0180437, IMG submission 132410) | Hypersaline lake sediment archaeal communities from the Salton Sea, California, USA - SS_3_D_1 metaG | ecosystem: Environmental > Aquatic > Non-marine Saline and Alkaline > Hypersaline >... | reverse complement strand
TTACCGCGGCCTTATAGTCCGGCCTCAGCGCGACGTCTACCTCGACCCACTCGAGTGTCCCTGCCGCGTGCGCCCAGGATGGCGCAAGCAAAGGGATCGCAAGAAGCACAATGATCAACGAAAGCAGGTTTTTCACGGCATTGCCCTTTCGATCTGCGCCGTTTACTTTTCGGGCGGCTCGCCGGGAGGCGCCCCTTTCTCATGGGTGATGGCCCTTCTCATGCGCGTATACGGCACGGCCGCAAGATGACGGAGTCCCGAAACGCTTGACACGCTTCGGGCCGCACGGCGCATTTCGCTGTAAAACTCTTTCCTGACCATGACGTCTTCGGCCTCGCCTTCTTCCTTTATGTTACCCAGGCGATGCAGCGCCAACACGCCGAGTAGAAACGCTATCACGAAGACGAAATCCAGCCCTTCCAGACTCATTGCAGGAAGCCTAACGGTTTCTCCTTCGGGCTCTCTGAAAATGACGGGGCCGCGACGCGCCCGCGCGGCGGCTTCCCATTCCGCTAATCTGCGGAGCGTCTGTTCCGCGTGTACGTCCTGGATAATGCCGAGGTCGGCGTCTGGTTCTTGCACTACGGGCGGCTGCGAGACATCCCTGTCGGGAACGGGCGTTCGCGGCTCGGCGGCCGGGGGCGCGGGAGACGACACGGCCTCCGGTCCCTGGACGGCGTCTTCTTCCTTTTTCTCGGCCTTGTCGGTAGCGCTCAACACAATTGACAGTTCCTTGTTCTCAAAGAAGTCCGCCGCAACGCCCGCGGCAATCGGCGCCAGCATCGCCGCAGCGCCGATCACGAGCCCGTTGACGGCAAGATAGGACGTCGCTTTGCCGCGTGGCGCGGAACGGAACGCAAGATTGCTCGAGCAGATGCCAAACCCGGCCGTCGTAATGCCGCCCAGAATGTGGATTGCGAAAAGGATCGGAATGGTGAATGCGTGGCGTTCGGGCATCGTCGTGAGCGGCCAGAGCATGAAACAAGCGAGGAACAGCGGCGAGGTGACGCTGATGACGCTTTTGTTGCTGAACCGATCGGCCAGTCTGCCCCAAACGCCGAAAAACGCGATATTGAGCAGTTGGCTTACCACGGACAAACCGAGAATCCATGTCATGCTCAGCCCCAGCCGTTTGATCATATACACCGCGAAGAAGGGCGCGGCGAAATTCATCGCAACGCTCCACATCGCAACATAGATGAGAAAATGCCGAAAGTTGAGGTCTTTAAACGGCTGGGCCAACGTGCGAAACATCGGTTCCCTGGCTTCATCGGGCATCTTCGGTTCGGGTACAAAGCTCAAAAAGAACAATGCCACCAGGCCGGACAAACCCGCCGAGGCAAACAGGACGCTATACGCCCCCAGCGGCGTCCCGAAGTGCTTCTCCCACATGTCCACGCCGACGCCCCCGCTGAAACTCAAGACGGCGCCCAGCGACGTCGCGATGGCCATCCGTTTCCCGAAGAAACGGCCCATTCGCTTCTCGGGCACAAGATCGCGCATCCACGAGTTCCACGAGCAACCGGAAACCGCGCCAAAAGAGAAGAAGAGAAGGAGACAGCCCAGAAACGCGGGAATACGCGCCGGCCCGGGAACAAACCAAGGAATCAGCGCCGCCAACAACCACACGCTCCGCGCAATCACGGCAGTCGTGATGCTTAGTGCTTTCCGTTGCCGCCGCCGCTCGATAAGATAAATGGCCGGAATATGGAGAATCTGCGAGATCGGGGCCGCCGCCGCCAGAAACCCGATAACCTTGTTGGACGCCCCCAGCAACAATGCAAACGCCACCAAAAAGGCGCCCCCCGTGAGCACGTTCATACTGTGGGCGAATGCCGCGTCAAACAGCAGCATCTTCATCCCGCGATCCACGTCCTGATCGCTTACCGTGTCCTTCGGGAGAAGCCAACGCGTCACAGGCATACCTCACCCTTTCATACAGGCGCTCGAGAACTGCCATCCGCCTGGCTACGGAACCGCGTCCGCAAAAGGCCGATTCCCCTGCCCCAAGAAGTTCCATCTAAAATACATCATCCGCCCCGCTCCTGAAAAGAGAAAATCCAGTGGTGAGATAGGCGACAGAAATGCGGTACAATGCCGCAAGACTCGAGTTGCGGCGAGTCGCAAGTATCGGGTTCATGATCGCGCGGCGGCAGCTGGAAAACGCCCCGCGCAGCGCAATTTGGGAGATTCAACCAATGAAGAGAGCATTTCTCATGATTTCAGTCTCACTCTTTCCACGATTGTTGGGCGCCCAGGGCCTCGAGGTCTCAGACCTTGTCGGCGAGCATTGGTATGGGCTGTATTTCGGTGGCGAGAAGGTTGGCTACGCGATGAGTTCCGTCGAGGTGGCGGAATCCGGCGAAGTTACCGTAAGGGAAAACGCCCAGTTCAAGATTACCATGTTCGGCGTCCAACAGGAGATGCGGACGGCCGGAAGACGGGTCTATGCCCCGAATGGGGACCTGAAGGCGTTCGAGCAGGAAGTCGTCGATCCGCTCGGGCCGAAACAATTCAACGGACGCGTCGTAGGCGACGCGCTTGTGCTGAATAGCAGCGTGGGCGGGCTCGAATCCGAGGAAACGTTTCCGAAACCGAAAGAGTCCCTCGCAGACGCGCTGGAGCAAATCGAGTTGCTCGGCGACGGCGCGGACGTGGGCGACGAGGTCTCGTTTGCACTGTTTGATGCGGTGATGAAAAGAGAAATCAGCGGCGTAAGCCGCATCATGCACATCGAGACGCGCGTTTTCGAGGGTGTGGCGACCAAGGTGTTTAGGATAGAGACGAGTCTCGACCTGGGGATCAATACCGTCTCATACGTCGCGGAGGACGGCACGACGCTCGAGGACGTAATCGCCGGCATGCTCACCATGCGGCTCGAACCGGAAGCGATTGCAAAAGACATCGACTATGGCAACGATGTGATCATATCCAGCGCCGTGCGACTCGACGCGCCGATCGAGGACCCGCGAGAGCGCGGCGAACTCAGACTACTGCTAAAAGGCCCGTTGAACGAAGACCATCTATTCAACGACGAACGTCAAGTCATACGGCCCGCACCGGAAGGGTACGAGTTCGTCGGGAAGAAGATCTCGTTAGAAGGGTTCGAGGCCACCCAACTGCCCATCCAAGACGAGGACGTAACCGAGTGGCTCAAACCGAGTACCTTCGTCCAAAGCGACCGGCCGGAACTCATCGAAAAAGCCAAAGAAATCGTCGGGGAGGAACGGGACGCCGCGGCCGTGTCGCAACGCCTCTGCACCTGGGTCAGGGACAACATGCGCACCTCGTACTCGGCGCAGTTGAGCAATGCCCTCGAGGTGCTGAATAACATGGAAGGGGATTGCACGGAACACAGCATCCTTTTCATAGGGCTCGCACGCGCCGCAGGGTTGCCCGCGCGCGAAGTAGCCGGCCTCGTTTACACCGGCGGCCCGGATGCAGCGTTCTACTACCACCAATGGGCAAAGGTCTGGATCGGGAAATGGATCGATGTAGACCCCACCTTCGGCGAGCCCTTGGCCGATGCCACCCATATCAAGCTCGCCGAGGGCGACCTATACGAGATGGCCAAACTCATACCCATTATCGGCCAAATCAAGATCGAGGCGGCCGAGTAACGGCGCACGCGGGCGCCGGCTCGACGGCTCCCAAACGTTATCCACACAATCCTAAAGCCTATGGACTCATAGAAGTAGATTGCCGCGGCGCTCGGGGACTCGCTCCTCGCAGCAATGACGGTTAGGCCGACTTTTTGGCGGGCCAATCCGTGTAAAGAACGCGGCAAGATGCGCGTGCTGAAACATGGTTAAGCCGTGTAGGTGGCGCAGCATGTGCTGGCCTTGGCCAGCGCAAGTTAGCAAGCAACGGCAAAGCGCCTTACGCGCGGATTTGGGACTGTATAACCCGACTTGATTTCGGACACCAGAAATGCTCCTATTCTCGTCAGACTATGAACAGGCAAAAGCGCCCGCTGACAGGAATCAAATGAAGAAAGTCGGCGTTCAGAAGTCATCCGCCGTGAAGATCAGAGCGTTTACTGTAGGACAATGGACCCAAAGGACATAGTGCGGCAGGGGTACGACAAAGTCTCCCGCGCGTATCGTGGTGACACGTTCGATTCTGAAGAGGACCCTTATTACCGTCGGTGCATGGATCTCTTGCTTCCGCATCTAACGGCTGGGAGTCGCATTCTTGACCTTGGTTGTGGCTGCGGGATTCCCGCGGTGCAGGATCTCTCGGTAGAGCACGACGTCACTGGCGTCGACATCTCGCCAGTTCAAATCGAAAGAGCCCGATCACTCGTTCCTTCAGCCGAGTTTATCTGTGAAGACATGACAGCGATCGGCTTTCCTCCTGGCGGATTCGATGCAATCATCTCGCTTTATGCGATCATTCACGTTCCTCTCAAAGAACAACCTGGTCTCTTTCGGAACATATCAACATGGTTGAAACAGGACGGGTGGTTCCTTTGCACCGTAGGGCATCGCAACTGGACGGGAACGGAAGAGAACTGGTTGGGCGTGTCTGGCGTAACGATGTTCTGGAGTCACGCCGCTCAAGAGACGTACGAAATATGGCTTACCGACCTTCACTTCCGGATTGAAGGGGCGATGTTCATTCCTGAGGGAAACGGCGGGCATACGGCACTCCTCGCACAGAAGACCGCCGACAATGCCACGAAGAAACCTCCTATGTAGAGGTTAGCTGAGGGAAATGAAGATATGAGGTTGCAGGATGTCGCCGCGGCAATGTCGGACTATGAGGTAGTTCTCGAACCGGATGAGAATACGCCGGAATGGTGGGCAGGAGGGCCATCCGTCACCGTATCTGATGACGGAACGTTCTATCTGGCTGCGCGCATGCGGGAGGGGAAATCACCGCGGGGTAGGCGCGGGTACGAAATCCGGATTCTGAAAAGCGCTGACGGTCGTCGCTTCACCGCAATAAGGAGCATCCTGCGCGAGGACGCAGGCGTTGCTGGTTTTGAGCGCCCCTCGATAGTGAAGGACCCGAACACCCGCAAGTACAAGCTCTACGGATGCGCTGGGTTCGAGAAGGGGTGGGCTATCCTGAAGTTCCAGGACGTTGACGACCCTGCAGAGTTCGATGCGAGAACTGCAAGGCCGATCCTAGTAGCCGAGTACCCAGATGACGGTTTCGTGCATGTTACCGGATATAAGGATCCCGTGCTTCTGTGGGACGGCGGCCGCTGGCATATGTTCGTCATCGCCTCGGACGTGGTCGAGCGCATTCGACATTTCACAAGTGATGATGGCGAGACGTGGCGAGCGGTCAAAGCAACGCCAGTTATGGAGAATTCCGGCTGGCATAATTTCTGCACCCGGCCGGCGAGTGTAGTAGCGCTGCCCGTCGGCTACTTATTCGTGTACGAGGGGGCGAACGTCAACTGGCGAGATCCTGTTTACAATATCGCCACGGGCCTGGCCTATTCGCCGGACCTCGAGACGTTTCTCGACCTGACCCCGCGTGAACCTCTTCTCAAGAGCACTACGCCGGGCGACTATGCCACCTGGCGATATTCAGACTGGATCTGGTTCAAAGACAACTTGTACGTATACTTCGAGGCCGCGCGCCCCAATAACACCAACGAGATTCGGGTTGCCGTCCTCGATGCCGGAGTTTGCGGGAAGGTTGTCGGTTCGATAGAAAGGGGTACACGTGGTTGACAAAACGGAATGGTTTGCCGACTGTGGGTGGGGCGTGTTGTGCCATTGGCTGGGGGCGGCGCCGAGTTCGGACGGGGGTGCGGATGTGACCGCCGAGATGTGGAACCGGTGGGTTGATGCGTTCGACGCGGACGGGCTGGCCAGTCAACTTGAAGCCGTCGGCGCGCCGTACTTCTTCATCACCATCGGGCAGAACTCCGGCCACTACATTGCGCCCAACGAAGTCTATGATAAGCTGGTCGGCATTCAGCCCAGCAAATGCTCGCGGCGCGACCTCGTCGCCGACCTGTATGACGTTCTGCATCCGCGCGGCATCGCGTTGCTTGTCTACCTGCCCAGCGGAGCGCCGGCCGCGGATCCCGTTGCCGTCTCCCGGCTCGGATGGGACTGGGGCTTCGAGGGCGGATGGCCAAACGGCGGTACGCACCGCACAGGCAAGCGACTCGTGGAATTCCAGCAGCGGTGGGAGAACATCATACGGGAGTGGTCGATACGATGGGGACCAAAGGTCCGCGGCTGGTGGATTGACGGATGCTATTTTGCTGACGAGATGTACCGCCACAGCGACGAGCCCAATTTCGGCAGTCTTGCTGCCGCTCTAAAGGCCGGGAACCCTGACGCGCTCGTCGCGTTCAATCCCGGCGTCCTGACCCCCGTCATTTGCCATGCCGAGCACGAAGACTACACCGCCGGCGAGATCTCCACTGCCCTACCGGAGTGCCCCGGACCCTGGGTCGAGCGGAACGGCCACAAGGCGAGGTACCATGTCCTGAGTTATCTCGGCGAAACCTGGTGCAAAGGCGCCCCTCGGTTCCCGGATGAGTTGGTTGTGGGGTACACAAAACACGTCACCGGCAAGGGCGGCGTGATGACATGGGACGTCCCGATCGAGCGCACCGGCCTGATACCAACGGCATTTGTCGATCAACTGACGGCGATCGGCAGAAGCGTGTAGAGATCATAAAGAAAACCCCGGACGAGCCGGACTCTGGTGACGGCTTGTAGCCGGGTGTCGTGCGCGGCGGACGGCCGTATCGAGGGGATTCTGAAATGAAGAAGAATGCCATTGCGGCGGTTGCTATTGCCATGGCGCTAATAGTACTTGCTGCGATTCTTGCACAAGTCTTGGCTGCAAGGAAGGCGAAAGAAAGGGAGCCCTTTAGCATCATTGTGCTACCGGATACTCAGAAATATTCACGGCAACATCCAGAGATTTTTGTCGAGCAAACGAAGTGGATAAAGGAGCAAAGGGACGCATTCAATATTGCTTGTGTGATTCATGAAGGTGACATTACTGACCATCACACGGAAAAGGAGTGGGAGGTTGCCGATGAAGCCATGGGTATTCTGGACGGTATTGTCCCTTATGCCATGGTGTTGGGTAATCATGATCTCGGACCTGAGGGGACTTTGTTTAACAAATACTTCGGTCCCGAGCGTTTTGAGAATGAACCATGGTATGGCGGGCATTTCGAAGACGGCAACGAAAACGCGTTCTATCTTATTCGCGCAGGCGGAATGGATTTCCTGATACTGTGTCTGGAATTCGGGCCTCGAGACGAAGTTCTTGAGTGGGCCAATACGCTCGTGGCAGAGCACAAGCATCGCAGGATAATTGTGGTCACTCATTGCTATATGTATTCGGATGACACCAGGGTCGGCGAAGGGGATGAGTGGAATCCGCATGGCTACGGCCGCGAAAACGATGGCGAGGAAATGTGGCAGAAGTTCGTCAAGAAGCATAAGAACATATTTCTGGTATTAAGTGGGCATATTCTCAACGATGGGCTGGGGCGACTCACGAGCACAGGCGACAAGGAAAACAAAGTACACCAGATACTGGCGAACTACCAAATGCAGGAGAATGGCGGCAATGGCTGGTTAAGAATCATGACGTTTCTGCCTACAGAGAACAAGATTGACATCACTACCTATTCTCCCGTGCTGAAAGAATACGCAAGCGACGACCAGAACCAGTTTCAAGTGGAGTACTCGATGGGACGGGGTGGTTTCTTCGATTGCAGAAGCACCGGACGCACCTGCCAAGAAACAGCCGCGCTTTTTTGAAGGAGATCTGCACGTTAGCCGCTCTGCGCGGTGGCGCGAGGTAGAAAGGGGGCGGGATGCTACCAGGAACCGTGAGCCGAACGGCGCTTGGCACGGCGGCCGGTAGGGCGATTGAGTCGTATCGCCCGGAGAAGGATCGGCTATTCGAGGATCGTTTCGCAATGGCATTCCTGCCGCTCGCATATCGTGCCATCGTGCGCCTAATGCGCGTTCCGGTTCTTGGCGCGGCCTTACTTGCGAAGCGGGAGCGGCAGTTCCCGGGAATCACGGGAAATCTGCTCTGCAGAACGCGGTTCATTGACGATGCGTTCCGGGAGGCCGTGGCGAGAGGATTCCAACAGGCCGCGATCCTCGGAGCGGGGTTTGACAGTCGTGCGTATCGTATTCCCGGGGCAGACCGAATCCCGGTTTTCGAGATTGACCATCCCTCCACGCAGGTCTGGAAACGGGCCCGGCTCGAGCGTATGCACGGCGAGCTTCCGGCGCACGTGACCTTTGTGCCGATAGATTTCGAGCGCCAGGAGCTTGGAGAAGAGATGGCGGCAGCGGGTTTCCAAACAGGCGCGAAGACATTTGTCATCTGGGAAGGCGTAACGCAATACATCCCAGCGGAAGCCGTCGACGCCACCTTTAGGTATATTTCGCGAGTTGTTGCACCAGGAAGCAGGATCGTGTTTACATACATCCACCGCGGACTCATCGACGGTTCCGTACGAATGGAAGGCGCCCAAAAACTTCTGTCGGCACTAAAACGGTTAGGAGAACCTTGGGTTTTCGGCATCGATCCGGCTGACCTTTCTCACTATCTTGCCGCGCGCGGGCTCATGCTGGTGGAGGATGTTGGCGCAGTGGACTACCAGGCGCGCTACCTGGATCCGACAGGCCGCACGATGCGCCTATTCGAGGGCGAACGGGTCGCTCTGGCCGAGGTCCCGGCCGCGGTCGCCGGCTGAGTTCTGGACGAATGCTCAATCTAGCTGCGACTTGGCCACGCACCGTATAGACGGCCACGTAAAACGCCTGGTGGGAGCAGGATGAGGAGCGCGTCGAACGCCGGGCTCCGCCCTGTTCCTTGATGGAGCACCGGGCCGATGTTATGCTAGTTTCATGAAGCCAAAGGTCTATGTAGAAACCAGCGTCGTGAGCTATTACACGGGGCGCGCGAGCCGCGACGTTGTCATTGCCGGTCACCAGCAGTCTACGCAGGACTTCTGGCCGCTGCTCTCCGGGGAACTCTTGCCCCACGTCTCGGCGCTGGTTGTCAGGGAGGCCGGCGAGGGTGATCCCGTGGAGGCTCAGAAGCGGCTGGACGCCATCGACTCCTTTTCCGTGCTGCGCACAACTTCTGAGGCCGAGCGGCTGGCACAAGACATCATGGACGGCCACGGCGTACCCGCAGAGTATCCCGAAGATGCGCTCCATGTTGCCGTTGCCGCCACGGCAGGAATGGAGTTCATTGTCACATGGAATTTCGCCCACATCAACAATCCGTTTACCAAAATGATGATAAGGCAGGCCGTTGAGAACGCCGGATACGAATGCCCCGAAACCGTATCGCCCGATGCTTTCCTGGGAGATCAGACATGAAAGATCCATTCGTAGAGGAAGTGCGCAGATTCCGCATGGAGCATACTGAGCGGTTCCATTCCGATCTGCACCGCATCTGTGAGGACCTGCGGCGATTCGAATCCTCTCTCGGCGATCGAGTGGTCACGCTCGAACCCCGAAAGATTCGGCCAAAACGCGGGTCGAAGCGATTGCAGTGAAGGCGCGGACGGCCTCAGTGGAACGGCGGACCTCGGCACGGGAACCGGATGAGGAATCGCAATCCCCGGAAGGCATGGTGTCCTGGCTGACACGGAACTGCAAACGCCCTGCAAACGTGCCGCCCCGGGACAAGATCGAAGGGCCGGCGGAAGAGGCTGGCTACGCCGGCCACGCCATCTGCACCCCGAAGGATCCATTGAACTATGAATTGGTGCGATCCATCAAATGAATCCCGTCCCATTATCTCGCCGGCGGCTCAGATCGAAGGTTTCCTTGGGAAACGCCGAGACATCTCCGGCCTTGGCGTTCATGAGTGCTTTCTGATGCTCCAAAGCGGCCACGGCCTTGCAACGCTCCAGGAACATATGCAAGTCCGAGAAGAACCCTTTCCTCTCCCTGCATTCCTCGGGAAACGCCCGTTGTATGTCGTTGAGGGGAGCCCCCCAATCTCCCTCGTCGAAAAAGCGTTTGGTGCACCTGTGGCAGCCGATGTTCTCGAGGTCGCGATCGCCATGGGTGCACGCAATTTGTACTTCTTTGGGCTCTGCGGCGCCGTTGGGGAAAATGTCAACGTCGGCGATCTCGTTGTTCCTGCTGAGATCAGAAGAGAAGAAGGCACTTCGTATCACTACCTGCCAACAGCGGAGCCTGTGGCTCCGTGTTCGCAGCTCAGAAGGAATCTGGTTCATTTCCTTGGCCAACAGAACGATCTCCGTGTCCACGCAGGCGCCACCGTAAGTACAGATGCTGTTTATCGCCAGACCCTTAAGAAGGAACGCCGGTGGCGCGAACAAGGCATACTCGGCGTCGATATGGAGATGTCGGCCTTGCTTGCCGTGGCGAAGTTTCACGACTTGCCGGCGGTATGCCTCTTCGTCGTATCTGACAAGCATGTACTAGAAGAAGAAAGCAAGTGGCAGTGGGGTGGGCAAGAACTCACGGACGCTCGAGCGCGTGCGGTCAGGCTTTTCGTAGAGTTCATCCGGGAAATGCAAAGCGCATAGCAGGCCGCACGCTAACGACACTTCAGAGAGTGCCTAATCCACAACGTCAAGCCGGAGGAAAACACGTTGGGTAATCCAGTTTATGACAGCTATATGGGGCATGGGCCGAAGCGGGTTGTGCACTGGGAGCATTGGTCGAATCCGGATGCGGCGACGTACATCACGGGGATTGACTATTACGAACAGCCGCGAAGCTGCGCGCTGCGGCTGCTCGAGCTGTACCCGCAAGTTATGGTCGGTGTGTTCGTGCCGGAAAACGACGATCCGATCCCGAGGCCGGAGCAGCAAGTCGATCGGGGGAAAGGCCGGTGGGGGGATTCGTACCGCGATCACTGGCAGCAGGAGGAGGCGCGCAAACAGTTCGCGAGCCGGGAGGACATGCTCCGTTTCAGCCCACTGGCACAAGGCGATTTCACCGGTTGGCCGATCAATGAGGCGGCGGACTACCGCGCCGAGCAGATCATCTACGAGCGGTACCGCAAGAATTACCCGGAGCAATGGGGCGACCATGCGCCTGCGGGTGAGCCTGCGGGGGTCGGGTTCTACAACACGATGTTCATGTGGCCCTTGCTGGTCTTCGGCTACGAGAACTTCCTTTCGATCTGTCTCGAACCGGAGTTCGAGCGGATTATGGACGAATTCGCCGAGATCAATCGCCGCCTTTTTCGAGCATTCGCCCGGTTGCCTGTGCATTTCGTTACCTGCCACGACGACATCGTGTTATCGACAGGCCCGGTTTGTAGTCCCGCGTGGATGCATCAATACATCTTCCCGCGATACGAGGAGTACTGGGGCATCCTCAAGGCTGCCGGGAAAGAAGTCCTTTTCATGGTGGACGGCTGCGTGGACGCGTTTGTCGACGATGTGATGGCGGGCGGCGCGCGCGGCATCATCAGCGAGCCGTTCACGGACTACAAAGCCATCGCGCGCCGGTACGAGAACTGCTTCATCGCCGGCGAGGGCGACAACCGCGTGCTGATGCGCAACGACCGGGACGAGATCCGGGCCATGGTCGAGTCCATGGTCGAGACGGGGCGCATGTCCGGCGGCTACATGATGTGTATCGGCAACCACATCCCGTTCAACGTCCCGCCCGATGCCGTCAAACGCTATCTCGACCTATCTGCCGAACTGGCCTACAGGTAGCGCGCTGAATCATGAATTGCTTGAGTACGTGCGCGCGAATTCCTTTCGGATGGCACGGACACAAGCCCAAGCGGCCAGCCCTTTCGTTCGTTTTCGGATTCCCAATCCAGTTGGGAATGACCCTTTTCTGTCGTGCCCGCACCCCCTCTTGTCATTCCCGCGCAGGGGCCTGTCGATTTAATTTAACT
>Ga0180437_10009697_pt1 | contig 11869 bp, 4 predicted proteins | sample SS_ome_4_FD_132410 | JGI IMG/M metagenome (GOLD analysis project Ga0180437, IMG submission 132410) | Hypersaline lake sediment archaeal communities from the Salton Sea, California, USA - SS_3_D_1 metaG | ecosystem: Environmental > Aquatic > Non-marine Saline and Alkaline > Hypersaline > Sediment... | reverse complement strand
TCGGTTTACCATCGGAATCAGCACCGATTAAGCCAAAATTGTGCAGGAAAAATTTTAGTAACAAGCTATTGAATAATTGAAACAGGAGCGCATTAATGTTAGTCTTATCTGATAAAAATAAAAAAAGCAAAGCCATAATTTTGATTGTCCTCTGCTTGATACTTTTCTCGGCGATATTAAATAGAGTTATAGCGCAGGATCCACTGGCCGGCACCCAGTTTGACACGCATCCAATGCACTGGGCACGTTTCTGGGCGCGTGGACTCTTTGACCGCAATCTGATTTATTGTCCCATTTGGAATATTGGTAATCTAACCGATGCGGCTCTTTCCCCGGGGCATGGTGTGCGCTGGCCGGGCAGCCAGGGCAATACTTTTGTCGGAAAAGCGAATTTTTATATTGCCAGCCTCGTGACGGATATGTCGGCCTACGAAGGGAAAGTGGTACCGGAAACATGGGATGGCGAACAACTGCCGATTGTCACCGACTCTTACTTCTATCACGTCAGCGTGTGGACGCCCCCTCAGCTTTCCTCAGACGATTCCCATCAACAGGTTTGGGCACCAGTTCCCGGCTTTTTTAATGATGGAAAAAATGGCTATATCTGGGGCATTAATGAAGATGTCAATGGTGACGGTGAAGTGACACCGGCGGAAGATGTGAACTTTAATGGTCTGCCTGATTTCAATCTTGATCCACCCTCCAGCATTTTGAAAAGTATGGCCATTAGTACCGATAAACGCACCTGGCCGGAATACTGGCCCGGAGGTTCCTACATTGGCGATACTCGGCCTTATTTTGGCCGTCCCCCCAGAACGGTGGAACCGGGATTACGAAAAGGAAAATGGAACGGCGAATATAGAGCCGCACCAATCGCGGATCAGGAAACAGTCTACCGAATGGATGACCATGAAAATGACCGATTGAATGATTATTATGGCTATGAACTAATTGTGGGAGATGATAAGTTGGCGATTGATGCAAAATATTGGCCAATGAAGAATCCGGATGGCACTCCGGATACCCGGGACTGGCATGATGATGTGGGCATTGCCGGATTGGGAATGGAAGTGGAAGGCCGAACTTATGCCTGGTATCATCCATTAGCCGAGGATATTCTGGTTTCAGTTTACCGGGTCAGAAATTACAGTGACTATGTTTTAAACGAAGTCATCACCGGCATGTGGTGTGACGCCAATGTGGGTCAAAGTGAATACAATGCCGCCAGTTATATCAAAGCCACTTATGATTACGCCGGCGCCGGCGGCCGACTTGATTTTGACATTCTCTACCAATGGCATCAATTTCCCGACCAGCTTTCAACTTACAAAAAAGTGGGTACCTTCGCATTTGCCTTTCTGGAAAGTCCGGGGATTGAATATAATTTTCTGGATGATGATGCCGATTCTTTAATCGACGAATCAATGGAAAATGGGATTGATGATGACGGGGATTGGGAAGGATTTCGGGATGTGGGATTGGATAAAAAAGGGCCGGGCGATGTGGGATATCCAGGTCCAGACGCCGACGGTACCGAAGGCAATGGAAGATGGGATACTGAAGATACCAATTTAAATGGAGCGCTCGATCCTGGTGAAGATAAAAATCAGAATGACAAAATTGATATGGAGCCCATCAACGATGATCGCGGTTCCGATGGCATTGGTCCCGACGAAAATGGCTGGCCCGGTCCGGACCCGGATGGTACCGAAACCAATGGTGTCATGGACCTGGGCGAACCGGACTTTGACTTAACCGATATCGACGAGGCCGACCAGGCCGGCTTGAAAATAGCCTACGTGTATGAATTTCAGAAAAATCGTAATCTGGAAGATGACAAGTTTTTCTGGAATAAATATATGATCAAAGACGACTGGTTCGAGGTTGAAGAGACCGATGAAAATATTGTCTTTACCTTTGGTGCCCGCGCCGTAAAATTTGAGAGAATGGAGTGGAAACGTTTTACGATTGCGATGTTAATGGGCGAAGACCAGGATGACGCCATCCGGAATAAAGCCACCATGCAAAGTATTTATGATAATAATTATCGCTTTCTGACGCCACCGCTGCAACCAACCCTGGTTTCCAATGTGGGCGACCGCGAGGTCCAACTGTATTGGGACACCGAAGCTGAAAATTCCAAAGACCCGTTTTATGGCTATGATTTTAACGGTTACCGGGTTTACAAAAGTACCGATCCCAAATTTTTAGACATTAAAACCATTTCCGATGCCTTCGGTAACGTCCTTTTATTTGAACCCATCGCGATTTTCGACAAAGCTGACGGATTGAAAGGAGCGCATCCGATTCCGTTCCCCACCCTCGGAGTGCATTACGATATGGGGAAAGATACCGGCTTGCGCCATTCATTCAAAGACACGCTGGTAGAGAACGGACGCACCTATTATTATGCGGTCACTGCCATTGATGCGGGTAATGCGGAAAATTTTTTCGAGATGAAATTGATTTCCGAAGATTATGATATTTATGCCATGCCCAGTGAATCACCATTTAATATCACCGTCAACACCCTGGGAGAAGTGGTCTACCGTGATCGCAACACTGCCGTCTGTATTCCCACCGAACCGGCTGCCGGCTATGTTAATCCTTTTGTGGACTCTTTAAAAATTCAACATTTAAGCGGGATTGCCCGGGGTGGGGTCTGGAATATCGAGGTGTTCAACAAGCAGCATGTCAAGTTAGGCCATGAATATGAACTAACATTTAACGACGACCATTACCTGGACAAGCTAACCCCGGATTATGAATGGGGAAATACCACTGGCATCACTTGTGTGAATATTACCACCGGAGACACCATGTTCAATTTCCAATATGGCGGAAATTATGAGTTCACGAACAAAGTCTTTACAGAACTCGAAAAAAATATTTATGAAGGAATTCATTACGAGCTGTCATGGAAAAGCGCCTATTCCGGAGATGATAAAGAAGCCGATGCCGACCGGGGGATCGAGATGATCAAGGTCAACGAATACGGACGCTCAACCAATGAATGGAAACGTTGGGCCACCGAAACGGTATCCAATATCCGGGTGCGAAACATTGAATTAACCGGCGCTGCCTTTGCCACGCCGTTTGATATTGAATTTCGCGTGGAAGATCACAAAGGAGTTGACACCTCCTACACCCCCAGCGTCGCCTTGATTCCGTCTTATCCGCTGAATTTTACCACCTGGAATGTAACCGATCCCGACAATCCGCGCCGGATGAAAGTGACCGTGGTTTATGATAAAGACCGTCGCACCATCTCGCCCGAAGAAAAAGAAGAGATGGAAGGCCAAATTTGGGATAGTACCCGCGTGACCATCATGTTTCCCAAACTTAATAGCGATAAATACAATGCCTCCTGGCAAGTCCGCTTTGAAAAAAGTCCTTTCGATTCATTGAATCCGGTGATTCCGCCCGAACCCGGCGATGTTTTCCGGTATCGGACCACCCGAAATCCCACCCGGCATGATAAATATCGTTTCAAGGTCGAAGGCGGCCAATGGAGCAAAGAAGTGGCTAAACGGGAGATGCGGGATATTTATGTGGTTCCCGATCCGTACGTCGTTGCCAGCACTTATGAACCCATTTACGAACTCGCTGGCTATCAGCAGCGCAAGGTTGATTTCGTGAATTTGCCACCACGCTGTACCATAAAAATCTTTACCGCCAGTGGCAGACTCGTCAAAACCATTGAACATGATTCAGCCGAAGATTTCGGTCGTGAACCCTGGGACCTGACTTCGGAGGACGGACCGGAAGTCGCCTTTGGGATGTACTTCTTTGTGGTGGAGGCTAAAGATATTGGCATCAGCCGGGGGAAATTCGCGATTATTAAATAGTAATCAGACCCCGGTTGTCCGACTGAAAGGAGGATACCGGGTGTCTGTAACTTTATGAAAAATAAGAATCACCCGGTATCTCGCTTCACTCGACAACCGGCATTTTCCGGAAAGACATTAAATAATGCCGGAGAGAAAATAAAGTAGTTCCGGAACGATTGTCTTTACCCATCCCCTAACCCCTTCCCTGAAAAACAGGGAAGGGGGACTTTCAATCGTGTTCCGCCGGTCTCCGGCGGAATGCAGACAAGTCGCTCTGCGACTTGTTGGGTTGAGGGCACGTGAACCAGAACATTATTTTAGTGAAAATAATGCAGGAATCCCCGGTGTTAAAGCACTGAGTGTTATCTATTAATACAGCGCAATTAGCAAGAATGAGAGTTCTCGGACAGCTCTTTAAAAAATGTGAATGAATTAATTCAACACCGACAGAGATAAATGATAGTATCATTGAAAATTTCAAAAACGCTTAAACTTGCTGCTCTGATTGGATTGATTTGCATTACCTGTACCAAAGAACAATCAGAAGTGCCCCTGGATGAACCAATCCTGGCCAAAGTCGGTGACCGGGCGATTACAGCCAGTGATTTTAAATATAGTTTTGAATTCAGTTTTGCACCATTGCGACGGGGGACGGACCAGAAACGGACTTATCTCGATTATCTGATTAAGGAATTGCTCCTGGCCAATGAAGGCTATCGACGGGGCTATCATAAAAATCCTTATGTCACCTCACGTGTGGCCAATCGTCGGCGGAATGACTTATTGGAAGCTTTTTATTTGAAACATGTGCACGGAAAAGTTGAGATTCCCGAAGAAGAATTGGAAGAGGCGATTAAAAAAGGGAGTGTCAAATGGCGCCTGATCTTCTGGCCCGTGGCGACGTTGCGCGAGGCCCAGGAGGCGCTGGTGGAAGCCCGCCAATCGAACCTGGAAGACTTTGTTGAAAAAAAAATAAGCGCCTTCGAGGTTCCGTTAGAAGAAAAAAGGTTTTATGAAACTGATTGGGTCGACTTTCTGGATTTACGTCCGGAAGTTTTCGAAAAGATCAAAAACCTCGAAATCGGAAAAGTCTCCGAGCCCATTCCGTATGGTAGCGGATATGCCCTGGCACAGATACTGGAGATGAATCTGGAGGGATTAAAAGCCGAAGAGCTGAAATACGGTCCCAAACGAAGGCGCATGTACGCCCGTTTGCATGATATTGAAGCCGATAAAATTGTCCACAGCCTTATGGATTCCATCATTACCCCGCTCGATGTGCGCCTTAAAGGCAATGCGCTGGAACAGTTGGCACCACCGCTCTTTGAGTGGATTAAAGAGGGATTACCGGAAAAATCGCTGGTTAAATTTATTCATGAAGCCCCGGATACCGCTCAAAAATATATCAAAGCAATAAAAGCCTTGCTCGATGAACCGCTGCTGACCTACGTCGATGGTGAAAAAACCGTTGAAGATTATTTAGATTATCTGAATTACTACCGCCGGGTCTTAAAGCAAAGCCCGTCCTTTGAGAATTTTAAAGAGCGGTTAATCACCGAAATTGGCGCCATGTTTAAAAATGAGATCTTTATCGGCATTGCGGAAGATGAAGGCTATGCCGATTCAGCACGAATTGTCAATGATTTGCGGGTGTGGGAGCAGAAATGGACCTACGACGTTTACCGAACCGAAACTGTTAAGGGTCTGGATGTGACTGAACAGGAAATGCACGATTTCTTCAAGCACCGTTGGCGTGAATTACCAATTGCCAATGTGGATACAACCCGCTTTTATAAATATGAAAACAGTGTGTACAATTTTATCCTGCATGAAAAACACATTGCGCGCCTGGATGAAAAGCTGGCAGATTTGCGAAAACGTTACCCGGTTTGGATTAATGAAGCGCTCCTGGACCAACTGGAAGTTTCGGATAGTCCCAAATCACATCAAACATCTTTGTTTCTCAGAAAAAGTTTCACCGGGGAAGCCGCGGTTCCTATTGCTGATATGAAATGGATTCAGTTTTAATGATGGATACCCAAATCACTCAATACTAATAATTATAGCTGACCTGAACATTTAAAAAATGAAAGGAGGGAACTCATTCTTTAATGATTTTTTAATTCACTTAATTTTTTAACCTAAGCTTAAAATAGGAGAAGCTTATGAGAAAGCTACTGATGTTACTGTTGACGCTGACTCTGCTCAGTTCAACCGCTTTCACTCAAATCCTTCTTGATGGTGATGACGCCGACTGGCTGGCCGAACCACTTTTAATTGAAGCCGTGGATAATGTCGATGGGTATTTCCCAATGGAAGTTGGCGCTGCTGTTACCGATATTGTTGACGTCAAAGAAGTAAAAGCGAAATTCGTTGGGAATGTTTTATACTTTTTTATCCGTTTCTGGGGGGGGCCCGCCTGGCCAAACATGGCCGATCAAGGTGAATATGAAGGTGTTCCGATCAATCGTTCCCGCGGATATTATCACCTTCTTTTGGATCTTGACAATGATATAACAACCGGCTGGAACAGCCATTATTATGAGGCCCATTACACACCAGTCGGATACCTGGCCAGCCAGGGGATTGAGAACACGGACCCCCTTGGTGCAGATACCTATTTGATGTGGGGATCAACCTACTGGAAAACAGCGCCGCACCCGGATAGCGGTGGTATTAAAAACTCAGGTGTCAGGCAAGTGGAATACTATGCCGCGGATGTTTCCGAAATTGTTAGTGAAACTGATGCCGGTGCCGATTATGACATTTTCTGGAACGAAGTTTCCAAACCTGATTCAGCCAAAGGCCTGGCCTGGAACGGTACACTCCCGGTGATGGAGAGCGATGATGAAACGCTCGTTGATGGGCGTTATTACTGGATGGGACATGCCTGGGGCTTTGATTTCCTCGAAGTGGGTATTGAATTGACCATGATTCAACAATATTGGGAAAATAAAGGCATGACCTACTTCAACGCCGGTGATGTCATCGGACTTGCAGCGATGATTGAAACCCCAGCCGATGATTGGGGTGTCGATTTAACACCGAGGGGCGAAATTAGCTGTCCAGAAATACCTGTCCGTCCTAATTCCATCGCTTTTGACGGTGACGAATCAGACTGGGCTGCCCAACCCGTTTTAGTTAATGCGGTTGACAATGTCGATGGATATTTCCCATTAGAAGTTGGCGCTGCTGTTACCGATATTGTTGACGTCAAAGAAGTGAAAGCCTTTATTAACGATAGTGAAGATGCTATATACTGGTTTGTTCGTTTCTGGGGTGGTCCCGCCTGGCCAAACATGGCCGATCAAGGTGAATACGAAGGAACACCAATTAACCGGTCCCGAGGATATTACCATCTTCTTCTCGATGTGGATAATGATGCCACAACCGGTTGGGATAGTCATTTTTATGAAGCGCATTATACCCCCGTCGGGTATTTAGCGAGCCAGGGAATGGAAAATGCCGATCCGATTGGGGCCGATGTCTATCTGATGTGGGGTGCAACCTATTGGAAAACTCCGCCGCACCCGGATAGCGGTGGTATCAAAAATACAGGTGTCAGGCAAGTGGAATACTATGCCGCGGATGTCTCCGAGATTGAGAGTGAAACCGATGCCGGTGCCGATTATGATATTTACTGGAATGAAGTCACCGATCCGGACTCTGCCTACGGTCTCAAACATGACGGTATGCTTCGGGTCATGGAAAGTGACGATGCCACACTGGTCGACGACATGGTGTATTTCAATGCCCATGCCTGGGGCTATGACTTCATCGAAGTGGGGCAGGCGCTAGGTCCTGTTAAAAAATATTGGATGAATAAATTTGGTACCGAAATTCTTAAGCCGGGTGACGTCGTGGGTATTGCGGCCATGATTGAGACTCCAATGGATGATTGGGGGGTTGATTTGACACCGCGTGGTGAATTGGGTGTCACTGGTCCCGCGCCTTATGTCGTTCCTAAAGATACCATGATCAAAATTGCCCGGGCTTCCAATCCCCCGGCGATTGACGGTAAACTGGATGCAATCTGGTATAATGCCACCGAACGCCGCGAATACAAACTGCAAGCTGGTGCCGAACAAATTTTTAGTTGGCATGATGGTGCTCTCAGTTGGCGGGCTTTGTACGATGACACTTATCTGTATATGTATGTTCGGGTCATCGACGACACACTGATTAGAGATGGTTCCGGGAATTATCAGGATGATGGCGTTGAAATCTGGTTAGACGGCGATAACAGTAAAGGGACTTCTTATGATGGGGTGAATGATTTCGGTTTTTCCCTGGCTTATGATCCGGTAACCGTCGTCGAACCGATTAAGGCAACGGGTATGGGACTCGCGGCTGATTTCTCCGGCGTTATGCAAGGTTCCATGTTAACCAATGAAGGTTATGATGTTGAAGTAGCCCTGCCGCTAGCGCTGATCGGTGTTAATCCAACCGCGGGTTACCAATTCGGTCTCGAAGTCGACTATAATGATGATGATAATGGTGGTGCCTCCCGCGAAACCAAGATTAAATACTTCTCCTGGCAGGATGATAGCTGGACCAATCCCAGCACCATGGGTACCGTTGAATTGTCAGCCCGATCCGTTGTGGCGGAACTGGGCATTCATCAAATCGATGAGGCTCCTGTCATCGATGGGATGATGGATGAGATGTGGCTTGATTTACCATTGATTACCAGTAATAATTATCCGAGTGTCAGTGGCGGTACGAGCAAATTAGATGGCGGCTGGAAAGATGCTTCTTATACTTTCCGGATAGCCTGGGATGCCACCAACCTTTATATGTATATCGCTGTCAATGATGAAACCTGGGTCAGGGATTCAGGTACCTCGTGGCCTAACGATGACGCCATTGAGCTCTATATTGATGCCGATAACAGCAAAGGAGCTACCTACGATGGTGTAAATGACTGGGGTTTTCGATGGTGCTATAATGAGGCGACCGTTGTAGAAGAAACCGCTGTTTCTGGTATGGGACCGGATAGGGATTTTTCATTTATTCAGAAAGAAGCCATTCTTACCACCGAAGGTTTGGCTCTGGAAATCGCAATTCCGCTGGATACCATCGGTGTTAATGCAGAAGTGGGTCAATTAATCGGTTTTGAACTGGATTTTGACGACGATGATGATGGTACAAGTCGTGATTCAAAAGTGAAGTACTTTACGACCATCGATGAAAGTTGGCAGAATCCAAGTACACTGGGAACGGCCCAGTTACTGGGTGCTGAAATCACCAAGGTTGAAGAAGAAGTGGCAGTCGTTAACGAATATCGGCTGGAACAAAACTTTCCGAATCCGTTCAATCCGACGACAACTATTAATTACTCCCTGAAAGAAAATAGTGATGTTCAGATCATTATTTTTAATACACTGGGAAGAAAAGTGCGAACTTTGGTTGACAAAAATGAAGCGGCTGGTCATTACTCTGTCCGCTGGGACGGAAAAAATGACATCGGGAATTTTGTCGCCACAGGTCTTTATTTTTACAAAATTAAGGCTGGCTCATTCATCGAAACCAAAAAAATGATTCTGATGAAATAACGGTTTTCACCAGCTTCGCGGGGATTGCCTCCGGCCGGGGGCAATCCCTTTTTTTTATCGGATAGAATATTATTTAGCACCAAAGACGAAACAATAGGGAAGGGGAGAAAAAACCTTAGGACAAAAGCTGCCGGAAGTTTTATCGAAAATTTACGGTATATATTCACTCCAGCCTTCGCCTCAGCCTTAGCCTAACAGAATCAGAGAAAGGATTTTTATGCAATCGACTGTGCCCCGACTCTTAATCCACATTTTGATCAGCTTACTCGTACTTCTTATTTTCAATTGCGCCTGTGAAAAAGGACCTGAAAATCCCGTGCTGGCAAAATTCAGTGGGGGTGAGGTATTGCAAAGCGAATACATCGACCACTTTCTGCTCAGCACCAAATACAAGCCCCAGGTGATGCCCTCCATCGAAAATCTGGAAGAGATTGTTTCGCGGATAGCCATTGAAAAGCTGGCGGTGATTGAAGCAAAAGCCCGAAAAATAGACCAGGAGCCAACACTCAAACAGGCTCTTCGGAAACAAGCCAACAAACTCCTGTTCTACCAGTACATGCGCCAGGAAATCATCGATTCGGTGATTACCGATAGCCTCATTCGTAAATTTTACGCCGAATACAGTCCGCAATACAACCTGAGCTACATTCTGCGCCCGGTATTGAAAACGTCCCCAGCAGAATTTGACTCCTCCCAAAAAGACACGATTGATTATGTTTACGGTTTGCTCAAATCAGGCCAAAAATTCGAAGATTTAGCCCGCAAATATTCTCAGGATATTACCAGTAAGGACAAAGGCGGTGATTTGGGATATCTGATTCGGGAGTCAATTGGAGATGCTGTTCTACGGTCGGTTATGGATACGCTGGGCTCTTTTTCCTACTCAAAACCAGTCAGAGGATACGAAGGGTGGTATATTGTACATAAAGGAGAATCCCGGACGGTACCGGTGCCACCGCTGGAAAAGGTCCGCGATCGCATCTGGCGGACGCTTTATCGCACTCGCCGGCATTTAATAAAAGAAAAAGCCGAGCAGCATTTTAAAATCCTGGCTGAAAAATACGATTATCAAATTAACGGCCATCTGCTTGAAACCATTAAACAGAAAGTGGTCGGAACCGGTGATTATTCCGATCATGCACCAATGAATTTTAATAAATTATCCGAAACTGATCTGGCTACGGAAATTGCGGTTTATGAAGATGGTGCCATCAAACTGGAAGAATTATTTGAAGAAAAGAACCGGGTGCCAACCAATTTTCATGATTTTGATGAACGGTTAATGACCATCTCCCAACAGCACCTGTTTGGAAAACAGGCGCGTAAATCCGGTTATCAGAATAGGCCGGAAATGCACGACAAAATAGCAGCCGCCCAAAACGCGCTACTGCGAACGCAGCTTTTTCAAATGGTAGTAAAAGACCGGGCACGGGCCATCCTGGATTCGATAAAGACCGTGCAGAAACAACCGGTTCCCGCCAAAGAACGTTTTGACTGGGAAAACAAGCTCAAACAAGAATTTGAGAGTAATTTAAAAGTTAAATATAAATTCAAATATGTGAATGAAAATTTTGCGAAAGCGCTTGAAGCGGCCCGGCTCCGAAAATTAGAACTCAATAAATCCGGACAAATAGCAAAATAATTCAATTTTCAAGCGTCGAAATGGGATTGCTCCTGCGATGAATATACTTATTAATGGTTAAAATGTAACATACAGTCAATTGAGATAATAAGTAACGCAAGTTTCGCATTTAGCTAAATCCATATTTTTAATCAGTTGAAATTTAATCCTGAAAGTGATAACCGATTTTTTTAGTCCCGTTAAATTCACAAAGAGGCACAGAGCAAGCGGAGATAGCACGGAGAAAAGCAAAAATACAAACTCCGTGAACCTCTATTTTCTCTGCGCCTCAGCGTTTGGTAGGATTCTTCTTCGATTTAATTTAACGTCGTAATATTCGTGTATTTTTTACTCAACAATTTTATCTCTAAAATTCCAGGTGAGGTAAAGATGAAGAAATATTTAGTCCTGCTTCTATTATTGTTCCCATTGGCATTCACCTTTTCCCAAAAACACCCCGGCATTGATAAATATCCTTATGCCGGATTTACCAATTTGGCCGCGAAGGCCGATTGGCTGCAAGTGGATTTGGGTGAAAATAATTTACAGGCTGGCCTGGTGATGCCACGCGTGTTGCTCCCGCCGGAAGGGAATGCTGACCATTCTACCGCCCACCAGGAAGATGGCGGAAATCGATCCGGGCCTTATCTGGCGGCCCTCAGTTTTCAATATGCGGTTACCGGCCGGAATGAGGTAAAGCAGTGGGCGGATGAAACTTTTGAAGCCATTAAAATGCTGGAAAAAGTTACCGGTGTCCCCGGCTGTGTTGCGCGGAGTTTTAACCGCTCCGAAACTCCGCAACGACACGAACAGTGGTTCTTTTTTCCGGCGGAATGGCATCAATCGACGAGTATGCCCGGTTA
>Ga0180437_10009695_pt1 | contig 11871 bp, 9 predicted proteins | sample SS_ome_4_FD_132410 | JGI IMG/M metagenome (GOLD analysis project Ga0180437, IMG submission 132410) | Hypersaline lake sediment archaeal communities from the Salton Sea, California, USA - SS_3_D_1 metaG | ecosystem: Environmental > Aquatic > Non-marine Saline and Alkaline > Hypersaline > Sediment... | reverse complement strand
GGAAAGACCCCGTGAACCTTTACTGTAGCCTGATATTGGATTTTGGTCTATCATATGCAGGATAGGTAGGAGGCTGGGAAGCCGGGACGCTAGTCCTGGTGGAGCCAACGGTGAGATACTACCTTTGGTATGCTAGGATTCTAACTATGCGCCGTTATCCGGGCATAGGACAGTGGCAGGTGGGCAGTTTGACTGGGGCGGTCGCCTCCCAAAAAGTAACGGAGGCGTCCAAAGGTTCCCTCAGAGTGTTTGGCAATCACTCGTAGAGTATAAGAGCATAAGGGAGCTTGACTGTGAGACCGACAGGTCGAGCAGGAACGAAAGTTGGGTCTAGTGATCCGGCGGCTCAGATTGGAATGGCCGTCGCTCAACGGATAAAAGGTACTCCGGGGATAACAGGCTTATCTCCCCCAAGAGTCCATATCGACGGGGAGGTTTGGCACCTCGATGTCGGCTCATCGCATCCTGGGGCTGGAGAAGGTCCCAAGGGTATGGCTGTTCGCCATTTAAAGCGGTACGCGAGCTGGGTTTAGAACGTCGTGAGACAGTTCGGTCCCTATCCTCTGTGGGCGCAGGAGAATTGCGGGAATTTGTCCCTAGTACGAGAGGACCGGGATGAGTAAACCTCTGGTGTGTCAGTTGTTCCGCCAGGAGCACTGCTGATTAGCCAAGTTTGTAAGGGATAAGTGCTGAAGGCATATAAGCATGAAGCCCATCCCAAGACTAGTTCTCCCATCCATTTTGGAGTAAGACCCCATGTAGATTACATGGTTGATAGGTCAGAAGTGTAAGCGCAGTAATGTGTTTAGCTGACTGATACTAATAGGTCGAGGACTTATTTTTCTATCATTGCTATGAGGTTTTGAGAGAACAGCGGGGAAGACTGTTAGGCTCAAAAGCTTACGGTGGCAATAGCGAAGGGGAAACACCTGTTCCCATCCCGAACACAGAAGTTAAGCCCTTCAGCGCCGATGGTACTTCACTGGAGACGGTGTGGGAGAGTAGGACGCCACCGTTTTTTTATTCCCGCCAGCCATGATCAGAGAAAGGAAATAAATGAAGTAATGCCGGCAGGGGTCTTTAATCCACTTTACATTTAATAAGACTTTTAAACCTGTATAAATCTTAAATAAATACCGGTTTGTGAAATAAATGGTAAAATTGCACAAAAATTGAAAATATATTAAATATTTATATATATTTAAAAAATTATTTTTAGTATAATCATAAAATAAATAAATTTTTTGTTAATTATTTAAAATTATAAAAATAAGGAGAAAAAATGGATAGCTGGAAGATTATTGGAGAAAAATGCGATGAAATAAATATTAGTAAGTTAAAAAAGATAAAAAATAAATATCTAATGGAATTTTTAGCAAAATATATTAAACTTTTTGACCCTGATTCAGTTTTTATATGCAACAGCAGCCAGGAGGACTATGAATACATCAGGGGAAAAGCATTAAGGGACGGTGAAGAAGAAAGACTTGCCATAAAGGGCCATACTATTCATTTCGACGGCGTACATGACCAGGCCAGGGACAAGCAAAGGACCAGATTCATGGTACCGGAGGGGGTTGAGTTCGGAAAAGGACTGAATACAGCAGGCAAAAAGGAAGCCATAGATGACATAAATAATATCATGTCTGGTATAATGAGGGGCCGTGAACTTATGGTTATATTTTTTACTCTGGGTCCGCCAGATTCCCCATTTACCATACCTGCAGTCCAGCTAACCGATTCCAGTTATGTAGTACACTCAGAGACACTGCTTTACAGGCCAGGTTATGAAGAATTTAAAAAAAGAGAAGACTATGGGGATTTTTTTAGATTTGTGCACTCAGAAGGCGAGTTGGAAAATAATGTCAGCAAGAACGTAGATAAAAGAAGGATATATATAGATACTGCGGAGGACACAGTATATTCCATGAACACCCAATATGGGGGGAATACCATCGGCCTTAAAAAACTGGCCATGAGGCTTGGTATAAACAGGGCTTCCCAGGAAGACTGGCTCACGGAACATATGTTTATAGCAGGGATACACGGTCCGTCGGATAGAGTGACATATTTTGCCGGGGCATTTCCTTCCATGTGCGGAAAGACGTCTACAGCTATGCTGAAAGGCGAGACCATAGTAGGGGATGATATCGTCTATATCAGGAACATTGACGGCAGAGCCAGGGCGGTAAATGTAGAAATAGGCCTTTTCGGAATAATACAGGATATCAATCCTGATGACGATCCCATGATATGGAAGATACTTACGGAGGAAAATGAGGTAATATTCTCCAATGTATTGAAGACAGAAGAAGGAGGCGTCCACTGGATAGGAAAGCCGGGAAAACTGCCCCGGAAAGGTATTAATTTTGCCAGCCAGTGGTGGCCTGGAAAAACCGATGAAGATGGTAATGAGATACCTGTCTCTCATAAAAATGCCAGATTTACCGTCAGGCTGGCCAATATGGAGAATTTAGACCCCAATTATGATGACCCCGGAGGCGTAGAGCTGGGAGGGGTCATCTACGGCGGCAGGGATTCCGATACCTGGGTCCCGGTTACAGAAGCCTATGACTGGCCCCATGGGATAGTCACCATGGGTGCATCCATAGAGTCCGAGACGACAGCTGCCACGCTGGGAAAAACAGGTGTCAGGGCCTTTAATCCCATGTCCAACATGGACTTCCTTTCTATACCCATGGGAAAATATGTAGATATAAATATAAAGTTCGGGGAGATGCTTGAGAAGGCACCAGCGGTGTATTCAGTAAATTATTTCTTAAGGGACAGCCAGACAGGACAATTTCTGAACTCAAAGCTGGACAAGCTGATATGGCTGAAATGGATGGAACTCAGGGTAAACGGAGAAGCTGATGCCATAGATATAGGTACCGGTTACATACCGAAATATGAAGACCTTTCCCTGCTCTTCAGGAAATATCTGGACAGGGACTATACAGCAGGAGAATATGTCAAGCAGTTTACTTTGAGAGTCCCCGAGAACCTGTCAAAGACGGACAGGATAATAAACATCTATAAAGATGCAGGCCCGGAAGTCCCCCCAAGACTATTTGATATCCTAGAGTCACAAAAAAGAAAGCTGGGGGAGCTGCAGAAAGAAAAGGGTGATTATATATCACCTCTTGATTTTTGACACTGTCAATATTGACAGAAAATCAGCCTGTTTTGCATCACCATGCTTTTTATAATCTGTACATGACAAGGCCGGTGCAGGGTTTGGGCCAGAAATAGGTAGATTTCTGGGGTAATAGCCCTCCGGAATAACAGATCTTCTCCATATCGGAGACGGTGGGGGGATTTAAAAATATACCCAGGTCATGAATACCATCCCTGATGTCACCGATGATGTCACCCACCTTGTGGCTGAAAGATATCTTAACTTCCTTAAAGGTGTTTTCAAGGTCCTTTATGATATCATCATGGAGTATAAATACATCAGGTCCATCAAGCCGGCTGGCTGAATGCAGGGATTTTAAAGCAAGGACAAAGGCTTGGTCTTTCATATAAAAGATAAAACCAGTATTATTTTCCTTTTTGAATCCATCCAGTATGCCGGTCACATCAGATACATCATTGATGGAAACGGGCGTGATATCATATTTAATCGCTGCTGCCGAGAGAAATGGTCTCAATCCAGATGTGCCGGCGAAATCTATTATCCTGTGAGTGGGATATATTTTCAGCTCTTCCTGGCCGCTGTCCATAAACAGGGTAAGGACAAAGTCACTGGTCTTTATAAGCACATTATCATTGCCGTAACGGTTCTTATATAAAAGGGACGTCTCGTAGCGGTGATGGCCGTCAGCTATCAATAAGGGCTTCTCCCTCATGGCTTCTTTGATGATATTTATTTCCACTTTTTTTGATATCCTCCACACCCTGAATGACAGGCCCCTGTTATAGCAGGGTCTTATATTTATAAAGGGCAGTTCCCTGGAGCGGTTATCCAATATCCCTGTTATGCCGGTGTGAGGCTTGTAAATGGTATATATAAGGCCGAAATTGGTGCGGCAGTTCTCCAGCAGCTTATACCTGTCCTCAGTGGGTCCGGAAAGGGTCTTCTCGTGCCTGAGTATCTTGCCGGAACTGTAGGGCTCTATCCTGGCCAGTCCAATAAATCCAGTCATCTTTTTCGGAACACCGTTAACCCTGAAACCGATCTCGAATATATAAAAGCATTCGATGCCATCAGGTATGAGGATTTTTTTATCAAGCCAGTCATTTAGTATGAGGGAGGCATTTTTATATTTCCGGTCACCTTCACCTTGCGGAAGGATGAGATTGAGGATGTTGAACCTGCTGCAGGAAAGTATCTCTGCCCTTCTTTTTTCAGTGACCACATCATAGGGCGGGGATACTACATTTGCGATGTCACCTATTGCCTCTTCATTATATATGAGTCCCCGGAAGGGAGTGATGTCCACCATTTTACCAGTTATATGTAATTAGGAAATAATAAATCAGATTGAGATTATAACAGCATACTGACACCATTGTACAGTAATGGTAATAGATTTACATAAATTTTTATGTTATTTGACATAATATACAGTTAGAGTAATATATTGTAGATTTTATTTCTCACGGAGCCATTATGAAGATAGAAGTCGTCGAAAATGTATTAAAATACAATAAGGACCAGGCAGAAAAAAACAGGAAGCTGTTCAGCGAAAAAGACATACTGGTCATAAATATCCTGTCATCACCGGGAGCCGGTAAGACTACCCTAATAATAGAGACTATAAAGAGGCTAAAAGGGCAAAAGAGGATAGGTGTCATAGAAGGTGACATATCATCTACCTATGATGCCGAAAAGATAAAAGACCATACTGATGCTGTGGTCCAGATAAACACCGGGGGGTCTTGCCACCTTAACGCCACTATGGTGGGCCAGGCATTATTAAAAATGGACCTTGACAGCCTGGATATCATAATTATAGAAAATGTAGGAAATCTGATATGCCCTGTCGGGTTTGACCTGGGTGAAGATTATAAAGTGGTGCTTTCTTCGGTAAATGAAGGAGATGACAAACCAATAAAATATCCTCCCGTGTTTATAAAAAGCAACCCTGTACTCCTTAATAAGACCGACCTTCTTAAAATAAGTGACTTTGATCCCGATTTCTTTATAACAGAGGTGAAAAAATTGAATCCCTCGGGAATAATAATAATGTTTTCCTGTAAGACAGGTGAAGGTCTCAAAGACTGGATACAGTGGCTGCGGGAGAGAAAAAAGTAACAATTCTTATGGGCTGTTACAGGTAAATATACAGCCCTTTAAAAAAGCCAGGGTTACTGGCTGTACCGGCTGTTCCGATTATGTAAAAAGTGTTACATACCTTTAACAAACTTTTGTTGACAATAAATTGCCTAGATGATAGATTATCCTGAAGTGTGTTACAAACCTCTTACAAATTAGTAGGGTAAACAAAAAATAATACAAGAAAGGAGACTGAATGCTGTATAAGGTACTAGATAAAAATGCCTATCAAGATTTTATCAAATCCCTTATATCTGACTACCAGGTCATAGGTCCTAAAAAAAAGGATGATTCTGTACATGACTTTGTTCCCATAAAAGACATATCAGAATTAGATACAGGTTACAAGAGGACCACGCTGCCTCCGGCAAAGAAAGTACTTTTTCCGCCCAATGAAACACTTGTGCAGTACGAACTGGGAGATAAGATAGTGGTAGAACCTGTGATAGAGGCAGAGGAGAAAATCCTGCTGGGTATCAATGCCTGGGATATAAACGGGATGAACTTTCTTGACAGGGTGTTTAAAACAGATTTCGTAGATGCCAATTACGTGGCCAAAAGAGAAAAGCTTATAGTCATAGGTATGGACAGTGAACCGCTGGAGAGTAATTTCTCACTCAGCATGGGAGCCGAGACAGCCAATGAGGGTTTTGACCTTTTTGTCACTGAGCTCAAGGACAAATATTTCATCAGGGTGGCAACAGCAAAGGGTAATGGGCTTCTGGAAAAATATACTGAGGCAGAAGATGCAACAAGCGAAGATTTTAAAGAATTTGACCGCTATATGGATGATTACAGGAAGAAATTCAGCACTGATGTGAGCATCAAGAGTTTCTATGATGACTTCGAGAACATCTACGACAGGCAGGAATTCTGGGATAAGATAGCTGAAAAATGCTACAGCTGCGGTTCATGCAACCTTTCATGTCCCACATGCTTCTGTTTCAATGTGAAGGACGATATGGACCTCAACCTCAAGACCGGAAGGAAGATAAGGGAATGGGATTCCTGCATGATCCCCGACTACGGTCTGGTTGCCGGAGACCATAATTTCAGGCCCAGCAAAGAAAACAGGCTGAAACAGAGGTACAGATGCAAACTCAAGACGTTCAAGGAAAAGTTTGGAACTTATTCATGCGTCGGATGCGGAAGATGCATAGAAGTCTGCCTTGCCAAAATAAACATCGCAGAAGACATTGATACTGTAAAGAAAGAGGTGAGCATATAAAATGGTAATGGATGTAAAACAAAAAAGCACCGGGACCAGTATTTATGTGCCGGAAATAGCTACCATCACAAAGATCGATGATATGTCTCCTACCGAAAAGCTGTTTGAGATAAAAATAGACAGTGATGCTGCGCGGAAAGACTTCGATTTTCTTCCCGGGCAGTTCATAGAGCTTACAGTATTCGGCCTGGGGGAAGCGCCTTTTTCCATACCCTCTTCGCCAAATAATAAAGATTCCTTCCAGTTATGTGTAAGGAACATCGGTAATGTCTCGGGTGCCCTTCACAGGATGAACCCCGGAGACAAGGTAGGCATAAGGGGTCCATTTGGTAAAGGATATTTCCCCTATGAAGACATGCAGGGAAAAGATGTGATAATAGTGGCCGGGGGACTGGGGCTGGCACCTGTTATGTCCCTTATACACACCATACTGGAAGACAGGGCAAATTACAGGAGGCTGGTAATAATATACGGGGCTATCAATCCGGAAAACCTCCTGTTCAGGGAAGATATTGAAAAATGGAAGGCTAGAGACGACATAGAACTGTGCCTTACGGTAGACAATCCCGATGAAGCCTGGCAGGGTGAAGTAGGTGTGTGCACAAATCTGATCCCGGGCATAACCTGTGACTCGGACGCATATGCAGTGGTCTGCGGACCGCCTGTCATGTATAAATTTGTGGTAGCTGAATTCGAGAAAAAATGTATTAAGCCGGAAAATATATTCCTTTCACTGGAGAGAAGGATGGAATGCGGCGTGGGAAAATGCAATCACTGCCATGTAGGCAATAAACTTTCCTGCGTTGACGGGCCGGTATTCAGCTTATGGGAAATCAGGAACTTAAAGGAGGCTATATAAATGGGTAAGCCAAAAGTAGGAGTATTTGGATTTACAGGCTGCGGTGGCTGCCAGCTGGAGATACTCAATCTGGAAGAATACCTGCTGGACCTGGTAGGAGCTGTGGACCTCGTCCACTTTACCGAAGCCATAACCGAACACTCGGATGATTATGAGATAGCACTTGTAGAAGGGTCAGTGACCACGGAACATGGAGTGGAAAGGATCAAAAAGATTGGTAGCATAGCAAACATAGTAGTAGCCATAGGCTCATGCGCTGTAAATGGCGGACTTAACTGCATGAAAAACCTGTACGGGCTGGATAAGGCAAAGGAACTTGTCTACGGTGATAAAAAAGACTGGATCGATTCTATAGAGGTCAAACCTGTAGATGCATACATAAATGTGGATTATTATGCCCGGGGATGTCCCCCCAACAGGTTCGAGATAGTCGATATAATAAGGTCACTTATAGTAGGAAGAAAACCGGAAATACCCAATTATCCGGTATGTATCGAGTGTAAAAGAAACGGCAACACATGCGTATATGAGCTGGGAAAGACCTGTCTGGGTCCCATAACCAGGGCCGGCTGTAATTCACGGTGCCCCAACAGTGTGGAGGGCTGTGACGGCTGCCGGGGTCCGGTTGATGATCCCAATGTAAATGCCCAGAAAGACCTCATGGAAGAGTACGGACTTTCTATTGACGACATGATGGCCGAGTTCAATCTTTACAATGCCTGCAAGGGCAAGACTATAGAACAAAAATAATTGGAGGTAAATTATCATGGCAGATAATATAAATGTAGAAGTTAAATCGGTATCCAGGGTAGAAGGTCATGGTGATTTGGTACTGAACGTAAAGGATAAGAAGGTCGAAAAACTTATCTTCAGGATCCCGGAATCACCAAGGTTTTTTGAAGCGATGCTGGTGGGGAAGAACTGGGACAAACCTTCCCATATAACTTCAAGGATTTGCGGTATCTGTTCGGTAGCGCATACCTATGCCTCAGTGAAAGCTACTGAAAAAGCACTGGGTATTGTCCCCAATGACATGATACTGAAGCTCAGAAAACTAATATTCCATCATGAGATAGTGCAGAGTAATGTACTTCACGTATATTTCCTGGCAGCTCCTGACTTCCTGGGAGGGGGTAGTGTCATACCCCTGGTAGAGACCCATCCTGAAGTTGTCAATATTGCACTGCGCCTGAAAAAGATGGCTAACGACATGGTAAGGATAATAGGAGGAAGGGCTGTACATCCCATCAGGACCGTTGTGGGCGGGTTTACCAAGCTCCCTACCGAAGAAGAGATGTACCAGATGCGGGAAATGCTTAATGCGTCATATGCTGACCTGGAGACCTCACTGGCAGTTTTGAAGACACTGGATCTTCCTGCTTTTGAAAGAGAGACAGAATATATTTCTCTTTCTGACAGCGTGGATTATGCCCATTATGACGGGAATATCAAATCCACAGACGGTTGGGAGATCGACCCCATGGATTATCTTGACAAAATAAATGAAAAAGTGGTCGAGCACTCAACAGCCAAGCACTGCTGGGCAGGCCGTGATTCATATATGGTGGGTGCACTTTCCAGGTTTAACAATAATCACGATAATTTATCTGATAAGGCCAAGGAATATGCTGCTGAATTAGGACTTAAGGCACCCTGCTACAATACTTTTATGAACAATATCGCCCAGTTTGTAGAGGTAGTACACAGTGTCGATGACAGCCTGAAATTGATCGAAGAGCTGCTGCAAGAAGGTATGGACGATTCCAGGGCCATGGTCGAAGTAAGGCCGCAATCAGGCAGGGGTGTAGGTGCGGTGGAAGCACCCCGGGGACTGCTTATTCACGATTATACATATGATGATGAAGGCAGGATAGAGAAGGCAAATCTTATAATCCCCACAAATATGAATTACGGGAATATAGAAAGGGACATGAATGCCCTGGTGCCGGATATTATCGATAAATCCGAGGATGAGATAAGGCTTGCCTGTGAGATGATGATCAGGGCGTATGACCCCTGCATATCCTGCTCCACTCATTTTCTTGATGTGAAGCTGGTGAATAAATAAAAAAGATGTACCTTTAGATAAAACCTTCTATACTGTAAGGTACTTTGGAAAATAGAAAAAACAGTCTGGATGACATTGCCAAGACCGGTTTAAAAATAATCGGTTTTGGCAATAAATTTAGATGTGATGATGGTATTGGGCCAGCGGTAATCGAAGAGCTGGAAAAACTTGAGATCCCCAAAAGAAATCAAGTCGAGATCATTGACGGGGGGACATCAGGTTCTGACCTTATTTTTCACATAAGAGAGTGTCCCCGGATAATAATAATAGATGCGCTGGATGCAGGCCAGGAAAAGGGAGAAATTGCCTGCATAAGAGAGATGGATATTGAAAGCTTTCCCGCCAGGAAGATTTCCAGCTTTTCGCTTCACGACCTTGACCTGTCGGATATCCTGGAAATGGCCAGAGCCATGAAGCTGGAAGCTGATTTAACCATAATCGGAATAAACCCCATAAATACAGGATTCGGAGAAGGATTATCGGGGCCTGTGAGCAGGAAGGTCCCCCAGGTCATATCCATGATAAAAAAGATGATGCCCTAGTTTCAGCATATCCTGGGAAGCTGCTCACTGTAATGGATGTCCACGATCCTTTTTGTACCGATGCCTGTATTAAGGAATACCGAGCCATTTTTGCCGGAAGATACTTCACCTATGATGGCGCTTTCTTTCCCGTATATATTCTTTTTCATTGCTTTTAAAACGGCTTCAGCATCATCTTTTCCTGAGAATACCACCATCTTTCCTTCATTGGCTATATATAGGGGGTCCATTCCCAGAAACTCGCACATCCCCCGTGTCTGTACCCTTACCGGTATTTTTTCTTCATAGATGTCAATATCAACTGATGCAGCAGCGGCCATCTCGCACAGGACCGTGGCCAGGCCGCCCCTGGTAGCATCCCTGAGGGCGTGTATATTTCTTGATACACATTTTATTTGGGACACCAATCCAGAAAGGGGAGCACAGTCACTGATTATATCGACCTGGAAATCAAATCCTTCCCGCTGGCTTAGTATGGCCAGCCCATGGTCAGCTATGGGGCCGTTTATGATAATAACGTCTCCTTCCTTTATCCTGGAGGGTTCGATGGTGTATCTGTCATCAATAAAACCTATACCGGCAGTATTTATAAATACCTGGTCAGCACTGCCTCTTTCTACGACTTTTGTATCTCCGGTGACCACAGGGATCCCTATCTCATCAAGAGTATTTTTTATGGAAGAGAGTATCTTTTCCAGATGGGAGACTTTAAGGCCCTCTTCAAGTATAAATGACAGGCTTACGGCTGCCGGGACTGCGCCGCAAGTAGCCAGGTCATTAACAGTGCCGCATATGCTCAGCTTACCAATATCACCACCAGGGAAAAAAATTGGATTGACTACAAAGCTGTCAGTTGTAAATGCCAGTTCCCTGTTACCGGCAATATCGATGACAGCACTGTCAGTAAGCCTGGAAAGTATGTCATTCCCCAGGTATTTCAGCAAAAGGCCGTTTATAAGCTGCCCTGTCTTAAGGCCTCCGTCCCCGTGGGACAGCTGTATAATGTCATCTTTAAACCTCTTGTTCAATTTAACAGAGCCTTCCTTTTACCATACTACCTTCTTTCGTATTTAAAATATGCAGCGCAAGAACCCTCGCTGGATACCATACATGGACCCACAGGATTTTCAGGAGTGCATGCAGAGCCGAATAATCTGCATTCAAAAGGTCTTATCATGCCTTTGAGGACTTCTCCGCAGCGGCAGCCTGCTGGTTTATGGTATTCTGGAATATCCACTTCAAATTTAGTAGCTGCGTCAAATCTTGAATATTTTTTTCTCATGCCCAGGCCCGCCAGGGGAAGTGTCCCTATACCCCGCCAGTCAGAATCAACAGGTTGGAAGACCTCATTAATGGCGGCCACAGCAGCCGGGTTTCCCTCTGGTTTTACCACACGGCCATATTGTATCTGTACACATGGATTTTTTGAATTGATCTGTGCCAGAAGCATATCAAGTGATTCCATGATGTCCACCGGTTCAAATCCGGAAATGACACAGGGTGTCCTGTATCTTTTAGCGATAAACCGGTAGGGTATGCTTCCGATGATGGCAGAGACATGGCCGGGGCACAGAAAAGCGTCTATTTTTATCCTTTCATCCAGAAGAAGAAGTTCCAGCGCCGGGGGGACAAGCTTGTGTATATTAAATATATGGAAATTATCTACTTTTCCCCCAAGAGCCTTTTTAATAATCACAGCTGTTAGAGGTGCTGTTGTCTCAAAGCCAATTGCCATAAATATTACTTTCCTGTCAGGATTTCTAATGGCAAAATCAAGCGCATCCATGGGGGAGTAACACACCCTTACATCCCTTCCCTTGGACTTTTCTTCCTGCAGGCTTGAATCAGCTCCGGGAACCCTCATCATATCCCCGAAAGTAAATAATGTTACCG
>Ga0180437_10009693_pt1 | contig 11871 bp, 11 predicted proteins | sample SS_ome_4_FD_132410 | JGI IMG/M metagenome (GOLD analysis project Ga0180437, IMG submission 132410) | Hypersaline lake sediment archaeal communities from the Salton Sea, California, USA - SS_3_D_1 metaG | ecosystem: Environmental > Aquatic > Non-marine Saline and Alkaline > Hypersaline >... | reverse complement strand
TTGCTTCATAAATTGCTACCACATCTCTAATTGAAGTCCTAATTGCTGGTCTTATAACTTTTTCTTCATAATTTTTACCTAAATCACGAAAAACCATTGGTGCTTTTTGCTCATCCAAATGATATAAAACTGTGATATCCAAAACTACTTTCAAGCCTTCTTTGGTCAATGCCCAGATTGAATCATCCGTATGTCCTTCTCCAATTGTCATAGTGTATTCTTCAGTTCGAACAGACATTTTATGTACAATTCGCAAAGGATTAATTAAATGCAATCCTGAAGACAGCGGTTTGTCGCTCACTTTTCCAAAAAGTGTGGTTACTCCAGTACTTCCTGCTGGAATAACAGTCAAACCTTTTAATAAAATTAAAACTATTAAAATAATTAGAGGTAATCCAACAAAGACAAACTTTTTTGGAAAACCAAATTTATTAATTACCACTGGATTGTCCATATTTTTTTAAAAATTATTTATAAAATTCCTTTTTCAATTAATTCTTTAGAAGACGGTCCTCTTTGAGTTTTCATTAAAATTTCATTTTGAACCAATGCATCTTTTATTCTCTCAATTTGCTTAGGCGAAGTGTTTTGAGGCAAATCAATAAATTTAAAATATTCAATTTTATCTGATTCATTGGTCAATGTCATTTTACCGCCAATTATTTTACATAAAAAAGTAAAACACACTTCATTTTGATCTGGCTTGGCATAAACACCAGTCATCTTTTCAACTTCAACTTGAAGACCTGTTTCTTCAACTACTTCTCTTATCACTCCTTCCCATGGAGTCTCGCCTTTTTCCATTCCACCGCCTGGCAAATTCCAAAGATCTCTATCTGTTCGATGACAGAGCAAAACACGATTTTTATCATCTAATATCACTCCGAAAACTCCGATTTTAAATTTTGGCTGTCTGGCCATATCACATTTGCCCATTTATTTCTTTTTCCAGCCTGTCTAAAAATTCTTTGAAAAAAGCAGATCTATCTTTACAAATTTCTTTAGCAGTTTCTGTATGCAGTCTATCAATCAAAAACTTTATTTTAATTTCATATTCAATTTGAGGACTGTGTTTTGACTTATCCTGGATTCGGCCATTAATTTTGCCGCATAAATTTTCTTTAATATAATCGTCAATGTTTACTTTTCGATATATATGCGCCTTGTTATTTTGTATCCAAATAAACATTCTAGCCAAACCGATCGCTCCGTTAGCATCAAGCTTGTCAGCATCAAATAAAATCTTTGCTTCAATGGTCTTTGGTTTATTCTCAGTCTTAAAGCGATGAGAAATTATGCAGTCTTGAATATGCTTAATTTTTTCAGCTGAATATCCCATTTGTTGAAGAATTGGCTCTGCCATTTTTGCTCCTTCAATCGCATGGTCTGTATTACCGCTTGGATCATTTATTTCTTTTACACCGCCAATATCATGAAGCAAAGCAGCAGCCTGCAAAACTTCAATATCGATTTCTTCACTTTCTTTTTCAGCAATATGCATTGCCAGATTATAAACTCTCATCACATGATCAAATTTATGCCCGGCATCAGATGACATTTGTTCAACTATTTCTTTTATTTTTTCTAAATTATTATCCATAAATATTACCCGCCGCAGCATTTTTTATATTTTTTCCCTGAACCGCACGGACATGGATCATTTCTTCCAACTTTTTTACCAGAAGCGTCTTTTACTTTATCACCCACTGGATGCTGATGGGTTTGCTTTACTTGCTCATATGGATCAGCCATTTTCTTCTGGTCAAAAGTTGAAGATGTTGAATCAGATGTCTTTGCTGGTGCAGAATATGTGGCCTTTTGCCTGTCCATTACACCCGGATCATCTGGTTTCATTAAACCAACTTTGAAAATACTATAAACAACCTGGCGATTAATTAAATTTAACAATTGTTCAAACATTGATCTTGATTCTTTTTTATATTCAACCAATGGATCGCGCTGTCCATAACCGCGCAAGCCAATGCCAGCGCGCAGGCCGTCTAATGCGTCCAAATGGTCAACCCATAAATTATCAATACTTCGAATTAAAATCTCGCGCTCAACAGCAGGCATGGTTACATTTATTTCTTTGCCAGATTCATTTATCTGTTCAGTTAATTTTTCATATCCCTGCTTAGCTATTTTTAACAAATGCTCAATAATTTCTGTTCTGGCAACTGCATCCTGGGACTTATCGCCAGCAACTTTTTCCAGACTTTCCAGCTGGCGGTCCAAAACATCTGGCACTGGAAAAATGGTCTTTGCTGTTTCTGCAATTTCTTTTAGATTCCAGTCTTTTTGATCTTCACCTGCTGTGTGAAAAGCAACTATTTGCTCTACCTCATCCTCAATCATTTCCCATACAATATTTGCCAGCTCTTCTGGATTTTTTTCAAAGGTTTGTAAAGTTTTATAGCGCTTTTTATAAATATATTCACGCTGTTTGTTCATCACATCATCATATTCAACCAAATGTTTTCGAATATCAAAATGATGGCCTTCCACTCTAGTCTGTGATTTTTCTAAAGCCCGGCTGATCATTTTGTTTTCAATTGGCATATCTTCAGGTACTTTTAATGTCTGCATTATTGTCTTCACCCGGTCAGAACCAAAGATTCTCATCAGGTCATCTTCAGTTGAAACATAAAACTGTGAAGCTCCTGGGTCACCTTGCCGGCCAGAACGTCCACGAAGCTGATTATCAATTCGCCTGGATTCATGACGCTCTGTGCCTAAAACAAACAAACCGCCAAGTTCTTTAACTTTATTGTATTCTTGTTCATTAAAAGGCGCGCCGCCTAAAATAATATCAACTCCGCGCCCAGCCATATTTGTAGCTACAGTGACTGCGCCAACTTTTCCAGCTTGGGCAATGATCTGCGCTTCTTTTTCATGATGCTTAGCATTTAATACCTGGTGCGGAACTCCGGCTTGTTTTAGCAACCTACTCAAAAGTTCATTTCTTTCAATTGATATTGTGCCAATCAAAACTGGTTGACCTTTTTCATTTAGCTCTTTGATCTCTCGAACAATGGCTTTAAACTTGCCAATTTCAGTTGCAAAAATTCTGTCAGCCATATCCTGCCTAATCATTGGCTTATTTGTCGGAATAACTAATACGTCAAGATTATAAATTTTTGAAAACTCTTCAGCTTCAGTTTCAGCAGTACCTGTCATACCAGACAACTTGTCATACATTCGAAAATAATTTTGAAAAGTGACAGTGGCTAAAGTTCTGCTTTCCTTTCTGATTTCCACTCCTTCTTTTGCTTCAATTGCCTGATGCAAACCCTCGGAATATCTTCTACCTTCCATCAGCCGGCCTGTAAATTCATCAATAATAATAACTTCATCTTCTTTAACCACATAGTCCTTGTCTTTTTTAAATAATGCATGGGCTTTTAGTGCATTTTCTAAATGATGAACCATTCTTACTCCGCCTTCAGTCCAAATATTTCCAATGCCCAAGCGCTTTTCAACGGTTTCAATACCTTGCTCAGTTAAAGTGGCTGCTTTCATTTTTTCATCAATATTATAATCTTCATTTTCCTTCAAGCCTGGTACCATTTGGGCAAACTTTTTATATAAATCTCCTGATTCTTCTGCTGGTGCTGAAATAATTAAAGGCGTTCTGGCTTCATCAATTAAAATTGAATCAATTTCATCCACAATTGCATAATTTAATTCACGCTGAACTCTTTTGGAAAGATCAGACACCATATTGTCTCTTAAATAATCAAAACCAAACTCATTGTTTGTACCATAAGTAATGTCAGCAGCATATGCTTCTCTTCTGGAAACTGGGCGTAAAAATTTTTCCTGTATTTTATAAGATTCCTCTACATCTCTTTTTTCATCAGAATTTTCTTCACCAGTAAATTTTTCATCATATAAAAAAGAGCTGTCATGTTGCACGCAGCCGATTGAAAGTCCTAGAAAACTATAAACCTGGCTCATCCAGACCGCATCTCTTTTTGCCAAATAATCATTAACCGTGACCACATGCACGCCTTTTCCGCTTAAAGCATTTAAATAAACTGCAGCCGTAGCTGTTAAGGTTTTACCTTCACCGGTTTTCATTTCCACAATATTTCCATTATGCATGGCAATTCCCCCTAATAACTGAACAGCATAATGCTTTTGCTTTAAAGTCCGCCAGGCCACTTCCCTAACAACTGCAAACGCTTCTGGCAAAATATCATCTAAAGTTTTTCCATTTTTTAATAGGTCTTTAAAATAAGCAGTCTTTTCCTTTAGCTTGTCATCAGAAATATTGGTCATTTCCTGATCCAGCTTTTCAATCTGATTAACCAAAGGTTTCAGTTTATCAATTGCTTTTTGATTTGGGTCGCCTAAAATTTTATTTAAAATCGACATAATTAATTTATAATTTAAAAGTCATTTGTCATTAGATACAGCAGCCGGTTTAGATATTGGTCATATGTCATTAGTTTAGTATTTAGAACCACTGATTTTCACCAAATGACCATACTGGCCGCCCAGCCCAACACCCAATGACCATTATTAAAATCTTTTTAAATTTACCACAAAAATCTCTAAAAAACAAGCCTTTTTAATATTTTTAAATAATGTTACAATAAATTTGAATTAACTTAATCTTTATGAATAAAAAATCAAAATTATTGCCAATCATAATTACTATTGGCGCAATCATTATATTAATCGCTGCTGGAGTGGTAATCGGAGTTTATAAATATAAAAAAGACACAGTATCTACAAATGAAATTCCAACCGATGATACTGCATCCCCTGATGTAGTACAGCCTGTGGCGACTGAAGAACCAGAGCCAGAACCTGCTGAACCAACGATTGAACAAATTGCTCAGGATTATTTGCCATTTGGATATGAGTTTGAACATAAAGTGCTTCAGGGAAACTTTGGGAACTGGAATAACGCCATTATTTTCTTTTACAAGGAAAAAGACTGCTTTCAATGCCAATATTTTGGTAAAGTATTGGTTCCTAAGGGCGATGAGTACAAACAGCTTGATTTGCCAGAATTCAATCAGTTTGACAATGAAACTGTAGACAATATTGGAATTGCTGCTGTAATGTTTTCAAACCTTGACCGGGACGAAGAAAATGAAATTATCATTTTGGTTGAAGGTTTTAAAAAAGGACCAAACGGCTGGTCACTTTTCAATACTACTGTATTAGACTGGGCATATTATAAATTCAGATCAATGCACAGATGGGAAAATTATTTTAGTTACAAATGCGAAGAATCAAAATGCATTAGGTATATGAAAGACGGATATTTTAATTTTGCTGGAGATTATTACGGTGAAAATGAATTTATTGCTGCTGATATGCAAATTTTATTAGATGAGGGTGGAACATTCAAAGGCAGCTGGGATGCTGGCTATGGTGAAGGCCACATGTGCATATTTGATTTTGAAATAGATTTGCTTAATGCTAATGAGGGAACAATGTATATGCCAGGCACACAACATGAAATTGCAGACATGGTATATAAAGACAATCAGATTGAAGTAAAATTCCGCATGGAATTAGAAGAACTTGATTGCGGTTATGGTCATCCTGATGTATTGGAGCTAAAGAAAAAATAAAAGTTTGACAATAGACTATCATTAATATACATTGCATTTAAATATACAGGAGGGGAACCATGGTATTTGCTCATTTTCAATTGGCGAGATGGCAAAGAGATGCTTTATTACGAATGAAATACGGAAGAAAGCCACCCAGGTTTTTCCCAAATTTTAAAAAAATATTTGAATATATAAAAAAACGTTATCAAATAGACACGGCTGATATAATAATCATTAATAATGATTCTCAGCTCCCCCATCAATTTAATCGCTGGCACTCAAAAGAATATATGGGCTGGCATTATGGCCATCATAGGGAAAATACTGCAATTGCTGTCTGTCCTTTGGGAATACTCATACACAACTGTGAAGCTTGTGATATAGGGGGCCATCACATAAACAACCAATTTTTCTTTTTAAGAATATAAAAACCAGTTCTTCATCAGAACTGGTTTTTTAATTAGCATTATTTTTCAAACAAATTTTTTATAATTGGCTCAAAGCTGGGTAATTCTTTTCTTTTCAATTTTTGAAACTCTATCCAAACGATAATTAAAACAATTGTATTAGCCAATGGCACAAAAAGCAAAAACACCCACCACCATGGCCGCTTAATCACCTGGCACATTAATGAAAAGTTGAAAAAAGGAATAAAAGCATACCAGGCATTTTTCATTTTAAACTTAACTGCAATCTGATGCAAAGCCAAAGTTGTATAAACATATGCCACAATGATTGTGGCCGCATTAAAATAATATAAAAAAGTTTCCATATTACATTTATTATAACAAAAAATTAGAGTGTATGCGATTTTCGTATTAATAAAAATAATTTTCGTAGGATTTGTAACTGATTCGTAGTTTCGTATATTAAAAAACAATACAAACTTGCTCTGTATTGTTTAAAATTCCCTTATCCTTCAGCCCATTCTTTTACCTGGCTGATAATTCCTAGCTGTTCGTGAATGTCACTCTTCAGCAACCGCATTGCCACAACGTGTGGTAGGCTTTTAAGTACGCGGACATATTGCAGCAAAGGCTGGGCCATCTCCCGAGTCGAACCTTCACGCAACTCCTGATCCAGCTGGCGGATAGCATGAGCCCCGTTTTCCCACGCCAGAAAGTCGGTCACTGCTGCCTCAAAATCCTCCAGCGAAGCACGCCATTCGTCAACAGTTTGGTCTGATTGAAATGAGACGTCATACTTATTGGGCATTGTCACTGTTCTCAAAATATCTGCCACGCTCCTTATTATTTGGGCTCTGTTCTTCAACTGTGGCACAAAAAAATATTTTCCATGTGAATATGTTCCACCAAATCTACTACCCGTATAAAGATTGGTCACGTCTTGCAGATCTACTCCGTCATAGAAAGCAATAATAAACATCGAAGTCTTGTCTTTCTGATAATCAACACGAAAAAACCATTTGCCTTGAAGCACTCTACCTGACTTTCCCATCTTTCTCCTCCTGCCTGCAGCGCTTTGCGCTTACGGATTTTGAGGTTCAAACCCAAAGATCTGGCTGCGCTCAATATGAGCTGTGCACTTATCTTTGAGTTTATTTACTTTATATATATTCCCCCCAACTGTCAACTATTAACTTTAAACTTTAATCAAAATAAAAAAACTGCAGACAAATTGTCGACTGCAGCTATAATGAAAAAGTACGATACTCCATTGCAGCATTTTTAAAAATCATCCTTCTCTTTTTAATTACTAAAAGACCAACCAATGCATGGGCAACTAAACCGACACAAGGAATTAAGTATGCTTTCCAATCTTTACCGAGTAGAATTATATTGATCAAGGTAATAATGAATGCACATGTCCAAATAGCCCAAGGCAAAGATATTTCTATGCTCGGATCATTAAATACACCCCTGATTATTGGATATGTTGAAATAGCAAAAGCAACTAGCGTAATCATGTTTGTGGCAGTAGCACTTTTCAAAAACAGACCTACAATTACTGCTGTCACACAAATTCCTAATATTACAAATTCAAACGTGCTAGGCCAGCCAAACCTTTTCTGAAACAATATTAGTGTAAAAGTCAAGAAACTGGCAACTGATCCTATAAAAAACTGCAATCCAGCAATCCAATTATCAAGCATCATTCCATAAGAAAATGCATTAACAATTGCCATAATAGCCCAAATACTCCAGCTGGCTGCATTTGGCTTCACATCCTTTTTCGTAGCAACCAAAATATTGTAAATGATATAAGCGCATAAATGAAAGAATGCAGCGATAATAGGCAATATGTTGGTTATTTCCACTTCTCCCTCCCTGTTTTTAATGTTCAACTTATGTTAGCTTTGTTTTAGGATTATGTCAATCAAAAAAATATAAGCATTTATAATTCCCTGACAAAAGTTCTGCAAGGACTATATTTGTAACAAACCTTTAAAGGAGCCTTTGCTTTTGTCAATTTAAATTTAAACCAAAAAGCTGCAAACTAATTTAGCCTGCAGCTTATTTTATTAATATCCTCCTGTGATATACCGAGACAATGACAAGCCCTGCTTGACTGCCCATTGACTGATAATGGACTTTTCCTTTTGGGTAGCCAAGCGATTGCATTTGCCTCTAATCTGAACGATCTGGCGAGATCGGTTCCTGACCTCAATGGTCAGAATCTTTTTCTTGCCCTCAAACGTCTCTCGAGAAAGTGACCAAATCGAGCACTGACCAGTCGAGCAAGAATGGTAGTAAGATGCCACGCAGTGCTTGAGCTCCCTGCCTTCTCGCTGAAGATCATTCTGATTATTCAGCTCTTTGATCGTCCAGATGGTCAGGTTCTTGCCTTCTTTGCCAGTCATCATCTCAAACGGCCTGATGTCAGTCGTTTCCCAGAATTTGACTGGCCCGCTCTTTTTGCTCTTACCCAAACGGGCATGCCATTGCTCAACCTGCCGAAGCAAAGCATCAGCATTCCGGCCGCGCATGGTAAAGTTAGGTCTGGGCGGGCCTTGGTTTTCCAGCCTGCCCTGAGCAACAAACACCCTATTAGCCTCATACTTCTGATGCTTGATAAAGTCAATGACCGGCTTGACATGAGCCAAGTCCAGCATGGGATTATCCACAAAAAACTTGAACACAGACAACCAAAACTTCTGCCTGGACGGGATCATGTCCACTTCAGCATTGATTATTGCTCTGGCCAAAAAAGGCGTTCCACCCAGCGAGACAATCTGCCCCCACTGAATGGCTTCTTCAGGCGTCATATTAGATGGTGCTTCCAGAAAATAATGCGCCTGCTTTTTGGTCAAAGGGAAAGGCAAACCATTGGCAGTCCTGATGTTCTTTCCCTGGCCGATATGAATAAACCACTCCCGATGCTTTTCAGCCTCTTGCCCCTCTTCCAGCCAGCATCTGTCCAAAAAGCTAGGGACAGGATACTGAGCAAAAACATACCTGACAAGTGAGCTAAGCTGACGGTCAGCATTGTGGAATTTAGGTCTCCAATGCGCTGGCGGCCGAATCCACAGCGGCTGATAATTCAAAAATCTTTTCAATGCCCTTGCGTCAATCTTTGTCCTTCGGTAAATCTCATTCAATCCGCTATGGCCAATCGAGGCTCGCTGACGGCTTCTTTTCTCTCTCTTTGATTTAGCTTTGGCTTCTGCCAAAGTGGCAGCAGCCCTTTGGCTTTTTAATAATGCTTTTTCTTTGCGAAGATGAGCTTGCTTTTTTTCCAAACTCGGCTTAAAACCATGAGTCCGGCACCATTGCTTATACTCATCCTCATCACTGCATCCCAGCTCTCGAAAATGGCGCCTTACCCTTTCTTCTTTAACCACTTCTCCGCGCAGAAAACCTCTTTTCTTACCTTTTCTCGTACCCATTTTAATCTTCCTGTGTTTTTTATGTAAAAAAGTTAAAAATTGTAAAGTGCTCAAAATAATATAGCATATTTTTTTAATAAAGTCAAATCTCCTGTTTTCTAAATCCTGGATACAATATTTTAAAAAATAAAACCAGCGAAGTAGTTACCTCACTGGGCAAAAAAAGAAACAGGTTTAGAACGGCTCTCAATCGATCCAATCATCTGATGGCTCCTGCCAATCGGATGGATCATGCCATTTCCCTTGATCAGGATTTGGCATTGAAACCACCTTATGATTGTCATCGACTGAAAGCTGAACCTCACCCGTAATGGGATCACATGTGGTTTCGAAATGATTTGTCCAAACCGGCATCTGATCACACATTTCACACCTATAATCATCATTTTCAGGATGAGAGCATTCATTGCCCCAAACCGTATAATAATGGCCATTGGTGCAAATACACTGTTCAATAAATGAATATCCCATTTGAATCTCCTTTTTTAATATAATTAATTTGATATTATCTCAATTTTATATATTAACATAAAAAATAAAATTTGTCAAGCTTATCACTTTAATTCTAAAAAAGCTCAATTATATTAATAAAATTAGGCATAATAACGCATGGTGCCAAATCTCAAAACATAAGTTCCAAAATTCGTAGACTAAAATCCTTGTTTTCGTTCAATTTGTAGATTCGTAGACTAAAAAAGCTGCAAACAATTGATGTATGCAGCTCTTTCTTGCTGAGCTAGTTTACGACCTGAGGATCGCAATCATATGCAATCACCTTACCTTGATGAAAAAGCGTGGTGACTGAATAAGACAGATCAACAAGTCTCTCCCAGCAACCATGGGGAATGCCATTTTCAAAATGGCCGTGGACAACGAGTTGTCCGTGTGGGTTATGGCGTTCCACATAGCCATCACCATTGCTGGTGACAAAAGTGGATACTGACAAGGGATTGTATTCCCTAATCAGCTTGTGATGATCATACTCACTTTCTGACCGGATTGCACCGTCCTGGGCGAAAGCAACGCTCAGGCCATGAAGCTGTCCAGCATAGAAAGAAGCGTACTCACGGATCATGCCGTTTGGGAAATGCCAGATAACCGGGCCGTTTTCCAATCCCCTGGTGAATTCCCTGACATACTCGAGCTGGCCGCTTTTGTAATAACCGCGCTCAAGCCCCTCACGCTCACCATACTGATTGAAACTGGACACCATGAACTTTCCATCTGAAAAGTACTGTGTCCATTCTCCAACCCGTTTGCCATTGGCATACTGGCCTTTTTCTTCCAGCCGGCCATCATCCCAACTTCGGCCAGGACCCTGTTCCAGTCCATAGCTGTCCAGGCAATACTGAGAAATTCTTTCAGTCTCCCAGTCATGATCTCCTTTTGGAAGCACATACTCTACGAGCGTGGTTCCTTCAGGACAGTCCTGGTCAAGCCTAGGCACTGGATTTTCCGTGTACACTCCTTCTCTCGTGGGTGCACCCACACAGCCAGAAATGGCAATGGCCAAAAATACGAAAAAAATCCTGCTTCTCATGCTCTTTGCTCCTTTTCGCCTCTGTCTAAAGCACAGATGGCAAAGTAATATATATTCATGATCAATATACTATTATATCATATATAAACCCAAATGTCAACATTGAACAGCTAAAATTAGCTAAATTTAGTGTTTTTCTATAAAAAAGCTGCAGATATGTAAATCTACAGCTTGTTTGCGGAAGGAGGAGGATTCGAACCTCCGGTTCCGTTAGGAACAACAGCTTAGCAAGCTGCCGCCTTCAGCCACTCGGCCATCCTTCCAATGCTCGAGGAGGGACTCGAACCCTCACGGACATAATCCACAGGAACCTAAATCCTGCGCGCCTGTCTGCCGTCAGGCAGGTCTGCCATTTTCGCCACTCGAGCAAACAAAGAGCTGAATTTTTTAAATCCAGCTCTGGAACGGAGGGAGAGGGATTCGAACCCCCGGACGCTCTCACATCGACGGTTTTCAAGACCGCTGCCATAAGCCACTCGGCCATCCCTCCAATGCGCCTTACTGGGTTTGAACCAGTGACCCCTTGCTTGTAAGGCAAGTGCTCTCCCACTGAGCTAAAGGCGCAAAGCTGGGGCACTAGGATTCGAACCTAGATTAGCGGGACCAAAACCCGCCGTCCTGTCCAGTTGAACGATGCCCCAACAAGAAACAGCTCCGCGGGTCGGATTTGAACCGACGACAACCGGATTAACAGTCCGGCGCTCTACCAAACTGAGCTACCGCGGAAAATACTACTATAAGTAACTCTAAATGAGGTAAAAGGAGGTGACTGGGAGGCCTTCGGCCTTATTCTGTCTGCGGAATTTGGATACCGCTGTGCACGTTTTTCAACGCTAGGCTCAGCGCCCAGGGATCATGCCGGGGGCTTTCGCAATCCCCACGGGTTTCCCGCACAATGAACAGATCTCAGG
>Ga0180437_10009692_pt1 | contig 11872 bp, 9 predicted proteins | sample SS_ome_4_FD_132410 | JGI IMG/M metagenome (GOLD analysis project Ga0180437, IMG submission 132410) | Hypersaline lake sediment archaeal communities from the Salton Sea, California, USA - SS_3_D_1 metaG | ecosystem: Environmental > Aquatic > Non-marine Saline and Alkaline > Hypersaline > Sediment... | reverse complement strand
CGGCCGTCCGCGGCGCGTTCCCAATACTGAAGGGGAAATCGCCAGAGCTTGGGGCTATACCAGAGAAGGGTCGAGTCGGTGCCGTAAGCTTCCCGCATGCTTTGCACATGATCGGCTAGACAGGCGACGCTTCGTCCTTCCCAGCTCTTCTCGTCGGGAGCGTCGTCGTCCGGCCTGCCGATGCGCTCGACCGGCTCGGCGAAAGCGTTGGCATGGCTGGTGCGCGTTTTTCCGTTCTTCTTGATTTCAACGAGAATGCCGCACGGCTCGTTGTTCGCAGCGAAGCTGTTCTGCTTGCCGCTGGGCGTGGTCTGGGCGGCGGCGCGGATGAAGTGACCGAGCGTCGCGGCGGCGAGACGTTCCGCCTCCGGCTTGACCTTATCCTTCCACTTCTTGTGCGCGTCAGTATCCTTCTTTCCATCCGGCGCCGACCCGGCGAGGTTGTGTACCAACTGGTCCCAATCCAGGCAGAAGTACTTGTAGAGGCAAGCCGAATTGAACATGGCCTCGCCTACGTGCCCGGCGCCGCCACCGGTCTTGCCCAAGTCGTCCACGGCGGTGAAGTAGTCCACTTCGTTAACCACCGCGTGTGTGGAGATAGCGTGTGCCACCTGCATCGCGGCTTCCACATCTTCGAAGGCATCCGAAGTCGTCATCCGGCCGAAAAGGGCAATGTCCACTGCATCACAACGACTGACAGTCTTGAGGGCAGCTGTGAACTCGGCCATGGCCCTTGGCCTGGCGGGAGCAACCACTTTCATCTGCTCGCGTTCTGGCTTGGTGGCAGCCTTCGTCAAGTCCTTGAACCGCCCTTCATCAGTCGAGCGGAGATCAACGAGACGATCGGCAACCAGTGTCGCGTGTTCAGCACCCGGTTGCCCATCCTCCAGCGGGGGTGCTGTCTCCGCCTCTCGGCCGTCGGCAGCCTCAAGCAGCCTGGTCATCCGGCACGTGGCCATAACCCAGCTGCTCTTGACAATCCTCTCCTGGTCTTTCTCAGCGAGACCCGAATCCGCAAGTTGGTCGCGCACCATCTCCTGGAAGCCAACGACCGGGTTGAGAAAATAGTCGTAGCAATTCCTGTTCGTTTTCCGAAGATCTGCGAGTTTCTCGACAAAGAAGTTTGCATGGCCCGGCCCGAGGTGGATCAACTGCTGCGTCTTCGGTCGCGGGTCTCGTGTCGCGCGACGCGGTTCCTTTCTGTCCTCCTTCTCCTTGCTGGCCGCTATGCGCCGCGCCGCCAGCACGATTCGCGGGCGTTCGGGACTGGGAATACTCGAATTCTCCAGCGCTTGCTCCACCAGCCAGGGGAAGAACTCGGTCTTGGTGCCGATGTGCCCAGCCATCGCTTCCGCGAACATTCCCGGCTTGCGGCTGTGAATGTCCTCGGGATTGCCGGGATTACGGATGCTCCGTTTTAGGCATTGGCTGGAGATGCGCGCTCGCGTGACGCCACCAAACATGCATGCCTTGGGCGCGCCCAGGTCGTCCCGGTTCATATTAGCCGGGCTGTGGTTCTGGATCATGTGAATCTCGATCAGCATGGTCTCTTCCTCCTTCTACTCCTGTGCTCTCCAATACTGCTCCGCCCACGTGTCCCGTATATCACGATGCCAGCGGTGTTCTTCGCCTCGGTCCCAGATGGAAAGGTCGTCGGTCAGTTGCACCCAGTCAATTCCTTGCGCACGCCCCGCGATGACGGCGTCGCAAACGGCCACAAGTGCCCAGCGCAAGTGCGGTTCCAGCCCGCCCAGCGGCGTGCAGAGAAGCGCGTCGACGCGGCGGCGGAAACGTGCTTGTAGGTGTCGCTCGCGTGGTTCGCACCGGCCGAGAACCTGTGCCAATGGTGGCCCTTTCTCTCCACTCGGGCGAACATGTGGAACGGTGCACGCCGCGTAGAGCTTGAGGACCAGCCACGCGACTTCGCGGCGGGGCGCGGCCTGAGTTCTTTGCCTCAGCGGCCACCACAAGCCAGTGAACAAGTCGAAGGCTGGGACATCCTCGTCCAGTCGTCCCGCGGGCAGCGCACGCAGTCTCGCCCGTTCGCCTGGGCCGAACCGACGGTCGCTGGTCAGTTGTGCCACGAACGCTGCGGTCTGGGTCATCTCGTAGCTCCTTTCTTGCGCGTGCGCCTAGATTCTCCGTCTTCTTCAGAAACGCGACTGGCCTTCTCCCTGTCCGCACGGGCCGGTTTGTAGGGAGATCTTCCCTGTTGTATTGCGATCGGCCCGATCGCTTCCGCGACAGCCTCGTTGGCTCGCTTCGTGGCCTCGCGTCGGCGAAACAGTGATCCGGACGTAGTCGCCATGACGGACTGCCGGGCATGTTCACGGAGGATTCGATTCACCTCGTCTCTCCACGTTGATACCGCCTGCTCTGCCGCATCGCGGTCAGCCTGACCGGCAGCAGCCATGTCTCGCATGAGTTTCCCGAAGGCTTTCTCTAATTCGCTTTCAGCCAGCGGACTGCGGGCGCAAAGACCCGACCGGATTGCATGTCCCTTCGCTCCTCGCCCGCAATGCGCCCCAACGACCCGATGACCTCTTGGCGGGTCATTCCACTTGCGGCCTCGTGCCGCGGTCGTGACCCATGTGGCTTGTCTGAGCCACTCCAATTCTGCCAACAGACGCCGGGCGACATCGGGACCCATGCTTGGCAGTATGGCCGCATGTGTCGCTACGTGCTTGTAGAGGGCTTGGCTGGACCCAAGCAGCGTAGTATGAAACTCCGTTGTACCGGTTTTCGAACCTCCAGAGCGTTGCAGAAGCCCCTCTAATACCGAACGCCACACGCTGGCATGATCTTCCAAAGGCGTGTTGGGGCTTGGCCATGACGGGATGATCTTCTTCTCTTCCCCTTTGGCGCTGCGCGAATCCTTACGAGTGATCTGCAGAAGATGGGGGTCTCGCGACCACGGCTTTCTCGAGGCTCTCTTCCAACCTGGACGAAAGAGAATCGATCGAACCAAGCGGTCCGTCTGTTCGCCGCAGTGACAACAGCGTCCGGGAGACAAGTCTCGCTTGCCCTCTGCATCGGGCGGTGCCAGCAAGACTCGGCGAGACTGCCAGGTCATGCCTTTGAGGAAACCCAGAGGAGACTGTTCAGCTGACCCATCCCAAAGGGCCGCGTCGCCGTTGACTGCGTGGACGCTCGGCCATGTAAACAGGAGCGTGGCGAGCAAGCTCGCTCCAATGGCTATAGAGTAAGTCGGCGTATTCCCGTTGATGCTCGCGGTCATGCTTTGCCCGGCCCCGGCGGTTCCCGCCGAAGCGAAGCTGGGCCACCGTACGAGTCCCAGCGCGCAGCAGGGCAGGCACATGCCGTCGCGACCGTCGCGCGTATGTCGAAAATGTGCGATCTTGGAACCCGATGGAAAGTCGTGCAACAAGTTCGTGACGGCCACCGGTCCACTCTTGGCTGGTTCATCCTGATAGAAGGCCTTCTTACTGCCCAGCAAATCGAACGCCGCCTTCGGCTTCTCTCTAGGGCCAAGGCTCTTCACCAGCCAATCGGAAGGAATACCCACGACTTCTTCGCCGCGAAGCTGTCCCAGTTCTTCTTGTGTGGCTGTCGGCTTGCACCACTGCAACACCGCAAGCAGAAGACGGAGCAGTGCCACATTATCCATCGGGCTCGACGCTGCGATCTGGCGAATTCTGGCCGCTTGTGTGAGTGCCTCTCTGATGCTAACTCGACCGGGTCTTCCACCCCTCCACAGGACGGGAATCCACTGCTCTTCGAGCAGGTTGTAGCTCATAGACACCTCCTCCCCAGCCGTAGGGTAGTTCCTCGCGTCAATGCAGACCTGGCCTTCCGGGCACGCGCCACTGATTCTCGCTCGGCTGCCGGGCCAGCGTTTCAGTTCGCCCTTGATGAGGAGAGCGCCTTCCCAGCGTCCGGGCCCTGGTTGCCGATCTACCTGCTTACCCCGAGCGGTGCAGGCCCTCCTCCCATACTCACTGACCACATGAAGGGACTGAAAGCCGCGGGAGAGAATGCCGGCCGAGCCCTTCCCCGCCCGCAGCCTCGCCCCATGGGGCTCCGAACAAGACCCTGGATCCCGGGCCTTCGTTTCGCTCCGCCCGGGACAACGCCCCCGCGTGTCCCTCGCGGGACACTTCGGGCGTTCGATACTCTCCGGACGATTCGTCCCGCCAAAGCCACTCCCAACGTCCTCGCCCTTCACCCCCCCACCCTCCTTGCGTACACGATTCCCCCTGTCTTCTTCTCGACGCAGACGACCCTGCTTGCGCCGACGTGGGCGGGTCGGAACCGAGCAGATACATGACCCAGCACTCGCCGTCCCGGGCACCGTAGATCGGTCGTAGCGGGCGGGCGGTCACGGCCAGGTTCTTCATGAGGCGGTCCGTCTCGAATCGGACCGCGATCCGGCCCGCCCCTTCGGCATTCACCGGCCGTTGGCGGTTCGATTTCGACGCGCCTTCGCTCGGCATGGCTCCCCCGAGGACGCCCCGCGCGATGGCGGGCCGGACTTTGCGAACGGGCGGTCTTGCCCCTACGCCCTTCGCGGAAGAAACCCAATTCGCCTCCGGTCCCTTGCCGCAGGAGACTCGATGATCTGCCTGATGGCCGCCACGAGCGACCGGATTGCCTGATCGTGGCCGGCGACCTTTTCTTCCAGCTGGCCCACCTTCTGCGCCAACTCCGCATGCGCCACGAGAACGCGCCGCATCCGCACGAACGCCCGCATGATCTCGATGTTCACCCTCACCGCGCGCGGGCTCCTCAGCACGCTCGACAGCATGGCCACGCCTTGTTCCGTGAATGCCCTGGGAAGCTTGCGGGTCCCTCCCCATCTTGATGTTCCAAACCGGAACTTCAAGCTCTCGAACTCATCCCTGGTGAGCTGGAACATGAAGTCCTCTGGGAACCTGTCCAGATTCCGGCTCACCGCCCGGAAGGCGCAACTCGTTGTCGGGGAAAAGACTCCGGAATTCGGGAGTCAGTGACCGCCCAATCCAGGAGTAGGCCCCATAGAACTGGCGATACCGGCGAAGCTCCCGGGAGTCCACGCGACTCATCCCCTTCTCACGCAGTCGATCGGCAAGGCGGTCAAGAAGGCCATCGCCGTATTCCGCGCGATCGACGCCTTCCTGTTCGTATTCTCGGATGTAGAACCCGATCATCCAGTTCCGCAGGGTCAGGCTCACATTGACCGCCCTGCCCGCTTGCGCCGCCAGATGCTCGTGCACATGGCGGATGACATCGACCAGAGAACCAAAGTTGATCTCGTTGCTCGGAGCCATTCCTGTACCCTCCCTCACCCCCGCTCCCCCAGGCCGACAACCCATGCCCATCCATCGCGCCAGCGCCCCGTACGGGTTTTCCGGAGGCGCGCTAGCCATCCCCGCCCGGCCTCTGCTCAGGGCGAAAGGAGGACCGGCCGACATCAGAAGGTCTCGCAGTAGTCCCACTGTCCCAATCGCCGCTATCTTCTCCCCTGCGCCTTCACCCCCGCCCTGTGTCCCTCAGCGACTTTCCGCCGGAGTTCCTCAGGTGCCAGAACCTCGCACTCCCCCCCGAAGGACATCACCCAGCAGGCGACCTGGTCGAGGCCGGTCACGGTCATCCCGAGCACCCGGCTCTCGGCGCGCTGTCCTAGGACGTCGCACGATCGCGCCTCAAGGCTTTGCCCGAGATGAGCATCGCGTTCGCGCCGATCCAGCCGGCCCGCACCTACCTCCCACCACTTACCTCTTTGAGCTGCGCCTCGAGGAAACGCCGCATGTCCTCTCGGGTCGGCAGTTCGAGCTGATACTTGGAAACGAAGAGCCGGTTGTCCATGTCGGCCAGCGCGTACTCCACGAGCGCGTGATCCTTGCCCGTGCACAGCAGGATCCCGACGGGCGGCCCGTCCCCCTCGCCCATCATGTTCCTCTTGTACCAGCTCACGTACGTGTTGAGTTGCCCCACATGCTCGTGGCTGAACTCGGCCACCTTGAGCTCGATCGGGACGTGACACTTGAGAATCCGGTGATAGAACACGAGGTCCACAAATCCGCACGTCTCTCCTATGAGGATGCGCCTCTGTCGTCCCTCGAAGCAGAAACCGTGGCCGAGCTCGAGGAGGAAGTCCTGCAGTCTATCCAGCAGGGCGTCTTCGAGATCAGACTCTCCCATGACTTCCCGGGGTCTGAGACCGAGGAACTCGAACACGTAGGGGTCGCGGACGGCCAGCCGCGCGTCGGCCGTCTGGGCGCCGGTCCGAACCAGCGCAGCCAGCTTCTCCTTGTTGCCGGAAAGACCGGAGCGCTCGTAGTACAGGCTGCCGATTTGACGTTTCAACTCGCGGACCGACCAGTTGCCGCGCATGCACTCGGTTTCGTAGAAGGCACGTTTGAGAGGATCACGGATCTTCATGATCTCGACGATGTGTGTGAACGACAACCGTTCAACGAGCGCGTCTCCGTCGACGGCCGGCCGCGCGGGCGGCGCGGGCGCACCTGCCGGGGCGTCAGTGCCCGGAAGCGCCGGCCATTCGGAAATCGACGATTTCCCGTTCTGCGGTCCTCCGAATTTGGAAATCAGTGATTTCCGAATCTGAGGGTACGTTTCGTAGATCTGCCTGCAGAGGCGCAAGTACCTGTCCGTGTAGCACTTGTCGAGCGATGATTGCAGTTCTCTGGCCAGATGCTCCAGAACCTGTGCCCCGTATTGCGCCCGGTCCGAGCCGTTCTGCTCATACTCGCGGATGTGAGCCCCCACGACCCAATTCCGCAGCGTCAGGCTGATGTTGATGGCTCTACCCGCCCGAGCCGCCATGTGCTCGTGCGCGTGCCGGATGGCAGCCACCAGAGATCCGAAGTCCAGATTCATGGCCACACCCCTACCTCCTCCCCCGCCTTCTCACCCCCGCCCTGTGCCCGTCCACGACCTTCTGCCTGAGTTCCTCAGGTGCCAGAACCTCGCACTCCCCCCCGAAGGACATCACCCAGCGCGCGACCTCGTCCAGGCCGGTCACGGTCATCCGGAGCACGCACGCGTCCCCCTCGCGCCTGACGACCTGCGTGGGGTGCCACCTCCGCTCGGGAACGTACCTCGCAGCGAGCCCGGTGAAGCGCAGCCTCACGCGCCTGGGTCTTCCGCCCCGCATCACGCCGAAAGACGCCCGCATGTACTCGTCGAAGTCGAAGCCCCGCGCCGCGGGGAAGGTCCGGCCGGTGTCTTCGATCTCCCGGATCCTGTCCGGCACGAACAACCGAACCTCGCGCCGCCTGTGGCAGTAGGCGACCAGGTACCACGCGCCGTCCACGCAGGCCATCTTGTAGGGGTCGACCACCCTCTCCGCGGTTCTCCCGCCGGAGAGGCTGGCGTACACGATCCGGAGACGCTTGTTGCCGCGCACGGCATCGGTGAGGTTCTTGAAGATTTCCAGGTCCGCGGGGCGGGGCGCCGTCACGGCGAAGGCCGTCGCATCGGCCAGCTCCTTCAGATGAACGCACACCTCTCCGGACAACAACGACGTGATCCGCCCGAAGGCCCGGCGGAGGTCGGCCTCGAAGGGCGTCCCTGCATACTGGTTTAAAACCTTGCTCGCCACCAGAATGCTCACCAGTTCGCCCTCGGTGAGTTTCGCCGACGGAAGGCTGTACTTCCGTTCGGAGTAGTAGTAGCCGTGCCGGGCCGCATCGTATTCGATCGGAGCCCCGAGCATGTCCCGCATGTACTCGATATCGCGCTGGACCGTCCTCGATGAGACTTCAATCTGTCTGCCAAGTCCGCGGCAGTTGGGGTAGATCCCGCTTCGGATCGCGGCGTCGATCTCAGCCATCCGGAACATTGCGGGTCGGGTCGGATAGACTCTCATGCGATGGCCCCGTCATCGTCGACATCGCGTACGCCGCACATCCTCGCGGGACATGATAACCGAGGGGGTGCGACACACACTGGCGCAGGCCTTCCTTGCCCAGGCAGACCGGGAATGGCGCGTCTGCCCTGTGCTAGTAAACCCGGTGAGACCCCTGATTTTTGCGAAAGAATCACTCCGCAGGAAGAAAAATCGGAAGGCCGTGAGGAGAGGAGGCCGGCTGGGATTCGGGGGTCCCAAGGCTAACTTGCGGAGGCGTATGGCAATACACCGCAGAGGTCCGGGGACACGAGCCTCATTTCGATAGCCCCTCGGGCAGCACGGGGCAGTGCCCGAAATGAGGTCATGTCCCCAGCCCTCGCGCCCGGCGTGGCGCCGGCGTGGCGCTATGGTTTCGGGCGGGCGGCCAGAGGGCGTGGGGACCACGCCCGTACGGGCCCTGAGGGGGACAGTCAACGTAGGGACAGTCCCCTGCAGCGCCATCGCCCCGTCGCCCCGCCAGGCACCTAGCCCCTGTGACAGTCCAGCGAGCAATGGTAGCAGCCATCCACCTGAGTGTAATGCCTGCGCGCCTCTTTGAGAGCATCCTCGCACTTCGTAAACGAGCCCAGGTACTTCCTGTTCTCCGGGTCCGGCAGGCGGGAGCAGGTCGACGTGTGGACTTCATGATCCCCGTTGTCTTGCGCCTCCATGTTGACGTAATACATGGCCATCGCATACCTCTCTCTCGAGCGCTAAGGGCGTATGCAATACGCCCCTACGGGCGCGTTGAAGCGGAGACATGGACAAGCAGACAATGGACAACAGATCCTGGACAGAGGCATTGGACAAGGGCACTTCAGGCAGGGCAACGGGCGTATGCAATGCGCCCCTGCTTCGCCTTGTCGCCCCCTCGCCTCGTCGCCTCGTCGCCTGGTCGCGTCTCAACCTACTAACCCTGCGAACCCTCGGGTTTTTTCGAAGATTTCTTGCGGTGAGACGCGTTTTTTGGCGGGAGGAGCGTAAGGCGATGACGAACAAGGAGTTGGAGAGGGGGGTCCGGGGACACGATCCCCATTTGTACTGCCCTGCGGGCGCGATCGGGCAACGCCCGAAATGAGGTCATGTCCCCATCCCTCGCGCCCCGCGTGGCGCTGGCGTGGCGAGGATCGCGAGGCGGCGTATCGAAGGGCCCCCTCGCGCTCTCGCGCCCTCGCGGCTTCGCGCCCTCAATGCCCATTGACACCCCCCCGCCCGCCCCCTACAATCCCCCCCACAGGAGACACCATGGTCCGCACGAAACCCCTCATCCTCATCCTCGTCGCCACCGGGCTGGCCTTCCTGTTGGCCGTGATCATCTCGACGGCCTCCCGCACCCGGGTGGCCTCGGACGGCGCACTCCGCATCCAGTACACGCCGGACACCGACGGCGCCGAACGCCAACCCCATTTCATCGCCGCCAAAGTCCAATCCACCGACCCCGTCACGTCGGTCGAAGTCCACTACACCAACGGCGAAGGGTTCACCCGCGGCGCGCTCAAGCCGGTCCCCGGCACGGCGTGGTGGGCCACGACCCTCCCGGGCAGGGACAAGGGCTCCAGGACCTACTATTTCCTCACCGCCGAGGATGCCGGCGGCCGCCGGGTGGTCCTGCCGAAGGGCGCCGGCGAGACGTGGACCCACGAGTACGACTTCTTCAAGCTCCGCGCCGAGGGCAAGGCCTCCCGCTGGGGCCTCATCGTCCACATCTACCTGATGCTGGCGGCCATCCTGCTCTTCATCCACGCGCTCTACTACGCCCTGTGCGTACTGGACGGTGCGGATCGAGTTCGCGCGATGGTGATCTCGGTGTACGCGGCCGTCGCCGCCTTCTTCGTCACCGGGTTTCCGATCGGCTGGATGATCGAAAAGCAGGTCCTCGGCAACTACTGGGAGGGCATCCCGTTCGGCCGGGACATCACCGACAGCAAGACCCTGTTCATCTTCCTCTTCTGGTTGATTCCCGTGATCCTGAGGCTTCGGCGGCGCGTGTCCGATCGCGGGTTCGCCGTCTGGGTGGTGGCCGGCTCGCTCTTCACGATCGTCATGTTCCTCTTGCCGCACAGCCTCTAAGGAGGTGGGCCATGCCCTCCCCCGAAATCCATCAGCTGCTGGCCAATGCCTTTGGACAGGGAAACTCGAGGACCTTTCCCCTGATCCTCGAGATGATGGTGGGCCCCGATGCCGCCGAGCTGCTGCTGGCGCTCCCGGCCACCGCGGAGGAACTGGCCTCCAGCTTCTCGAAACCCCTAGGCCAGATCCAGGCGATTCTCGATCGCGGGTTCCAGCGCGGTCTCCTCCTGGAGCGAACCGGCGAGGACGGCCGAGTCCGGTACCATCTGTCCCAACCGGCGGAGGAGACCATCCTCTCGGACCACCGGAACGATCAGCTGGGAGAGCCGTTCCTCGACCTCTGGCGCCGGAACTTCGAGGAGTTCGTGACGGGGCTGGGGCCGACCGAGAAGACGTCCGAGAGCGGCCGCGTGCTCCCGATCGAGAACCTGGTGGGCACGGCCGAGACCATCCTCCCCTACGAGAGCCTCCGGCAGATCCTCGAGCGGGCCGAGACCCGCGTGGTCCTGGATTGCATGTGCCGAAAGCGCGCCCAGAAGTGCGAGTACCCGATCCGCAACATGTGCTTCTGGTTGGACGACGCCGCCCGGTACTTCCTCAAGCGGGGCGCGGGCAGGGAAATCACGGTCGACCGAGGCATGGAGATCTTCTGGCAGGCCGAGAAGCTGGGCCTCGTTCACCTGACAGACGTGCTGCTCTATGAGAACACGCCCGCCAAGGTGGGCTGGATCTGCAACTGCTGTCCGTGCTGCTGTTCGCTCATCCAGCGGGTGCGCCGATCGAAGGGGACGGTGAGTCTCATGCGGTCGTTCCGGGCCGAGGTGGACTCGACCCTGTGCGATCGGTGCGGCCTCTGCGCCCACCGCTGCCACTTCGGCGCGTTCCGCCTCCTCGAGGACGACCTTCCCCTGATCGACCCGGAGCACTGCGTCGGCTGCGGCCTGTGCGCCAGCCACTGCGCCAACGACGCCATCCGCCTGGTGCGGATCGAAGACCCCGGCGTGCCTGCCCCCACGAAGCGCCGCATCCTGGAAGCCATCGGAGAATAAAGACAGAAAGTTGAGAGTGGATAGTAGAGAGTAGAGCTCGGAAAAGGGCATGGGAGAAAGGCGGAAGGGCAGGGACTAGAGATTAGAAAGTAGAGAGTAGAGCTCGGAGAGGAGCATGGGGAAGACCCTGGCTAGGCGAGGGGGAGGGAGGCCAGGATGCGCTCGGCTTCTTCGGAGGCCGCGCGCTTGACCTCTTCCAGGTCGCCGCCGGCGACCGGGGCACGAAGGCTCAGGTAGAATTTGATCTTGGGTTCGGTGCCCGAGGGGCGCGCCGCCAGCCAGCTGCGGCCGTCCTCGGAGAAGCGGAAAATCAGAAGATTGCCCCTGGGCCGCCCGATCCGATCCATGACCTTCCCGGTGTCGGCATCCACGATCGTCCCTTCCGCGTAGTCTTCCACGCGGACCACCCGGACGTCGGCAAACGCCCTCGGCGGTTCCCGGCGCAGGCCGTCCATGATCCGGCGGATCTCGGCCAGCCCCTTCTCCCCCTCCAGAACGAAGGAGCGCAGCCGCTCCTCGTAGTACCCGTGCCGGCGGTAGAGATCCTGGAGGAGATCGTAGGGGGTCCGGCCCTCCGCCTTGAGCCGCCCGGTGAGCTCCGCCATGAGGACCGCGGCGCCGGCCGCGTCCTTGTCCCGGACGAAGGTCCCCCTCAAGTAGCCGTGGCTCTCCTCGGCCCCGAAGAGAAAGCGCTCCGGGTGGTCGTGGAGGTCCTTCTCGATCACCTCTCCGATGTACTTGAACCCCACCAGCAGGTCCGTCCGCACGCCCACGCCGAACCGCTCGGCGATGTCGGTGATGAGATCCGTGGTCACCAGCGTTTTCACCACCACCGCACCCTCCGGGATCTCGCCCCTGGCGTCCAGCGTCTCGAGGATGTGGTGGGCGAGGAGGACCGCGATCT
>Ga0180437_10009691_pt1 | contig 11873 bp, 11 predicted proteins | sample SS_ome_4_FD_132410 | JGI IMG/M metagenome (GOLD analysis project Ga0180437, IMG submission 132410) | Hypersaline lake sediment archaeal communities from the Salton Sea, California, USA - SS_3_D_1 metaG | ecosystem: Environmental > Aquatic > Non-marine Saline and Alkaline > Hypersaline >... | reverse complement strand
TGGATATAGGGGATGCGGTCTTGGGACTAAGTTCACTAAGGAAACTCTTAATATAGCCTTCAATAAGCTGGGAATGCAGAAGGTGTGGCTGGAGGTCTTTACTGATAACAAGATGGCTATCCACGTCTATGAGAAGTGTGGCTTCAAGATAGAAGGCACTATGAAGAATCAATACTGGAAGAATGGGTCATATAAAGATACCTATAGGATGGGGGCCTTCCGGCCCAGGTCAGTTACTGTAAGGGAAGTCCTGGAAGATCTTGATACGCTAAGGGGAAGTCCTTCCCTTGACGATCCTCCAGATGGACCAATGGTTTGGCCAGCAGGGCCAATTGGTGCCAGTGATCTTCTTAACCCCTGGGAATTAGACCCACTTGGCTTCCTATCAAATTGGGGTAAGGTGAGGGTAATGCAGGAGGAAGGGGAGCGGCAGGTCTCATGGAGTGATCTGCCCCCAGGATCCATGGAGGTTCCCAGCTGTGGCATCTTACCCCTATATGTACCTCCTGACCATCCCTATCATGAGGAGTACAGGGCAATGTTCCTGAGACGGAGTGATAGTGTTGGACCAAGCGGATAACATACTGGAATTAAGGATGCATGGCGGCCTTGGGGATGAACTCTGTGCTACCCCTATCTATAAAGCAGTCAAGAAGGCAGAACCTACTACTTACATAAAGGTAGTAGGTAGGTTTGCCAGGGATATCCTAAAGTATAACCCCCATGTAGATGAGATAGCTGACGACTCTGACCCTGCTGAGGCGGGTATATCCCTTAAGTGGCATAATGAAGCCCATAGGGGGTATGATATGCACCTGGTAGACTGGTATGCTTCCCAGGTGCCAGTTGAACTAGAGGATAGGACAATAGACCTCTTCCCTGGTGATGAGGAGAGGGAGTGGGCTGGATGGGTGGAATACCTTCCCCGCCCCATTATATGCTATAACAGGTATGCAGGGTGGAGGAGCAAGGAGTTCAACCTGACGCCGGTGGCATCTGCTTTAGTTAAGAAGAGCTATACAGTAATACAGGTAGGTAGCAGCCCTCCATTTGATGGGATAGGGTATAATATGGTGGGACATACCCCATCAGTAAGGCACCTGGGTGCTATGCTATCTAAGTGTGACCTGTATCTGGGCAATGACTCCGGCTGCTACCATGTTGCCGCTTCCATGGGTATTAAGACAGTAGTGCTATTTGGATCTACTGATCCCCAGTGCTACATTCATAATCCGGAATTAGACCATTCAATATATAATGAGGAATGCTATGGTTGCTATAATAAGAAGGGGGATCCATCTGTGATACAGGGATACTGCCCCAGGAGGGACTACGTTTGTATGAATATTACCACTGATGAAGTGGTAGCTAAGGTGGAGGAGATACTGGATGTTAGATGAATCGACTATAGCAGGCATTAAGGCATCCTGGCCATCATTACCTGATCCTGGGGTGTATAGTACTCCCCCGGATACGCCAAGGGATTCCGAAGTAATTCTGAAGTACTACTATGGTAATCAGGAATTGGTGGGGGCGGAGATAGGGGTATCCGAGGGCGCCCATGCTATGTCCCTCCTGAGGGGTCTCAATATAAGGAAGCTATACCTGATTGATCCGTATGTAGCATATAGAGCCTTCTACAATACGTTGAATGACTCTACTCATCTCCACCATAGAGAATTTGCAGAGGCACATCTTATTGATTACTCTAACAAGGTAGAGTGGATATATGAATTTTCCAGGACAGGTATTGAGAAGATCCAGGAGCCACTGGATTTTGCCTATGTAGATGCCAACCACAGGTACAGATATGTACTGATGGAGTGCCTCAGGCTATGGCCCAAGATTAAGTCAGGGGGTCTCCTCTGCGGGCATGACTTTACCTCATGCAGGAAAGGACTAAGTAAGTTAGAGAAGTACAGGCTACACAATGGAGTCGCCTGCGCTGTAAATGATTTTTGTATCAGGAATAACATTAAGGGAGAGCATATCTGTGAGCCGCACAGGTGTGATTGGTGGATACGGAAGAAGTGATAACTAGACCAATGATAACCAGGCCAATGATAAGGTACATACAGTCCACCAAGAAGAGGGATCTGGTAGGGTGTGAGGTGGGCGTACTCTTTGGTGCTAATGCCTTTGACATCCTCAGGCAGTTACCAATGAAGAAGCTCTATCTTGTAGATCACTATAAGGATGATCCTGCCTACCATGGTGGAGGGCACATTAATGCCACTCAGCTTGAGATACAGGGGGAAGCCCGGATGACTGTAGATCCATACAAGGATAGGGTAGAATGGCTCATCATGGATGCCCAAGATGCTGCTGCTGAGATAAAGGAGCATCTGGACTTTGTATATCTGGATGCCAATAGAAAATATGAGTACGTTAAGAAAAATCTAAGAGTCTACTATGATTTATTATACCCTGGAGGGTGGGTTGGCGGCCCAGGATACGGGCCGGAGTGGCCAGGCCTTACCAGGGCAGTGGATGAATTTATTGAGAGTAGAGATCTATCTATAAGCACTGAGAGTCTCTACCATGACTCCACCCACGTTAGCTGGTGGATCCAGAGGCCGCCCATAAAGGATATTGAAGGACACAGGGATGCCTTCTACCAGGCTAGTGAATTCATGGAGGTAGAGCAGCTAGTAGGGGAGGTGGAGTGGTACCTTGAGTCTATCCTTGAGAGGATAGGTAAAGTGAAGCTTGTCTGTGAGATAGGAAGCGCATATGGGGGCAATCTCCTGCTCCTCTCCAGACTCCTGGAGGATGATGGTGTATTAATAGCAATAGAGCCGGGGGACATAGTCCCATTTCACTATGACCAGGTGCAGAAGCTGGTTCATCCCATTAAATTGTACTGGTTTGGTGGACTGAGCACTATGGTAATTGGGGATGTCCGGGATCTCCTTAAGGGAATAGGCCCTATAGATGCCCTGTTCCTTGATGCAGGGCACACCTATGGAGAAGTGGCCAATGACTGGGAGCTTTACTATCCATCAGTAAGGGAAGGTGGGGCAGTAGTGCTGCATGACCTCAATGATGTCCTTGGTGGGCCGGGGAAGTTATTTGATGAATTAAGGGATAATGGATATGAGGGAAGGAAATTTGATACTGATCTCTTCAAAGCTAATCCAAGGAAGTATGGTACGGGGGTAATATTCAAGTGAGTCGCCCAAATATTATGGTGCTTCTATATGACAGTGTAGCTCCCAGGTTTCTCAAGTCCTTTGGCGGCGCAATTGAGTTTGTTCCTACTATATATAACCCAATACCTGTCCGGGAGTACTACACTACGTCAGCTGTCACAAGCTCAGCGATAGCCTCTATCTTCACTGGGAAGTATCCTGAGGAGGTGGGCGTGCTGAGGCACCTTGAGGATAGGCTTCCTCTTGGTGAACCTGTACTGGGGGAATACCTCTCTGTGGGAGGGTATAGTACTGCGTTAATCACATCTAACCTTAATTCAGTATACAGAATGATTAGAGTTGACAGGGGATTTGACCTGGTACATGACTCCGGCACGTCATGGGATTCCCCTGTCATCCCCTTAGATCTTCACAGTATTACAGGCAACCTTAAGGAGCCCTGGTTCGTCTTTATGCATACATTGTGTACCCACATTCCATATGGGAATAGGGCCACATTTGATGCCTCTAAGTATAGTATATATGACTTGAAAGGGTTATACATGAGGAGGCTGGCTGAGACATCAGCAAGGAGCATTGCCCCGGCACTTGAATTTGCATCTCATAATAATTGCACTACATTTGTCCTCTCTGATCATGGGGAACAAATAGAGGTAGATCCGCGCGGCACTGTTACTGTTAGACATTCATGGATAGGGAGTGACCTGAACGTTGCTGCTGCTACCTGTATTATTGTTCCACGCCCTGGTTCCTGGGATGAGCTATCAAAGATATCCTCCGTCCCTGGAGTGCATTCTTCTATTGATATTTGCCCATCTATTCTGCGCCTTGCAGGGACGCCCATTCCGGATAGGGTAAGTGGAACGGTAATCTGGGAGGGTGGGCATAGGGAGGTAACGTGTATTAGCGATCTATGTGTTGACAACAGGAAGATGAGAATCTTCCCCGGTGGAAAATTTGAGGTTAAGCTAGGGGATGTTGCCTACAAGATAGGCAGGAGTGTGATTAGCGGACCAGGGAAGGAGTATATCCTTGAAAGGATGAAGGGGTTGGGCTATGGATCGAGATGAAATGTACAGAGGGGAATTGGTAGCACAGGCAGTGCGTACTATAAGGGAAGCATTCTTTAGGTTCAAAGCACCTGCCATTATGTGGAGTGGAGGAAAGGACTCTACGGCTCTGTTACATCTTACCATGGAGGCATTCCTTGGGGAAGTGCCAATGCCCGTAGTATATACTGACACAGGATGTCAATTCCCGGAGGTATACGAATTCAGGGATAGGACTACTAAGGAGTTAGGTCTAGACCTTATTATTAGCAAGCATTCAACCAGGGAATATACAGACTTTGCTAGTAAGGAAGAGTGCTGCATGACTCTTAAGGTGGGGGCACTAATGGATACCATTACAGAGTATAAGTTTGATGCCCTTCTCCTTGGGATCAGGGGTGATGAGCACGGCATCAGAGCTAAGGAAAGGATATTCTCCCCCAGGGAAAAGGATATGAAGTGGGACATCTTATCTCAACCTGCTGAGCTATGGTGCTACCACTCCACAGGAGCTACTCACACCAGGGTACATCCCCTTCTCCACTGGAGTGAAGTAGATGTATGGAGGTACATTCTTGATAGGAATATTGAGGTCCCATCACTGTACAGAGCAAAGAATGGTAGGAGATGTAGATCAGTAGGTTGTGTCCCATGCACTAGCATGATAGAGTCCAATGCCATCAGTATTGAGGAGATTATTGATGAAATCATAAGTTCCCAGACATCAGAGAGAGCAGGCAGGAGCCAGGATAAGGAAAGGCTCTACGTCATGCAAAGGCTCAGGGCAGGAGGTTACTTCTAATGAATATAGTAATAATGGGGGCGCCGGATCATGGCAAGTCAACCCTCATAGGTAAGCTTCTCCTTCATACTAACACCATACCACTGGACAGGGTGGATGCCGTCAGGAAGGAATTTGGGGGTGATTTCCAACTTGCACACATTACTGATTCCCTGAGGGAGGAAAGGGAGCAGAGTATGACAATGGATACTGCAGTAATACCTATGGGTGATCATATGCTGATAGATACCCCAGGGCAGCGCCGTTTTATCAGTAGTGTCCTTACTGGTGCTACCAAGGCAGATCTTGCTATACTCCTTGTTAGTTGGAATGAAGTTTTATCCGGTATACCTGCTTATACAATGAAACTTGCCAGGATTATTGAGATTCTCTGTATCCCACATGTTATAGTAGTGGCAACCATGGCTGATATTGGTTATGATCCCAAACTTCTGGATGATGCTAGGACAAGAATCTATGAGGTATTGTTCTTTCTTCCAGTAATGTATGATGATGTATTATACACTTCCGTGGAGGATGGGTGGAGTTGGACCATTGATAACCTGCTGAGTAAGATCGCTTCTGCATCTCATAGGGCATCATCAAGGTGCACCCGCTTCCTCTGTCAGGGATGTTACAGAGGAGATATAGCCCTTGGATCAGTGGAGAGCGGACATCTCAAGGTAGGGGGGACTTATCTTCAATCACTATATGCCCAACGTGTTACTGTGAAAGGTATCTATATTGGGGGGAAGGCTGTGGAAGCGGCAGGGGCCGGCGCACAGGTTGCCATTAGGACATCAACTCCACTAAGGAGAGGGGATATTCTCTCAGTAGACTCTAGCCCAATTGAGTCATCATACTTCCTCTGTAATATCATATGGCTTGGGAATGAGAAGCTGAGGACTGAAGATCAGTATGATATTACCATAGGATATAGGACCGTCCCTGGAGAGATTAAGGTAAGCCATGTACTTAATCCAGTTAGTGGAAAGAAGGAGGTAGGAGAGTATATCTCCTGGGGGGATATAGGTGGTACCTGGATCATGGCACAGGGTAAAGAGAGATTTGTATATGATCCTCCCTCTGAATCCACAGCACTCAGCAGGATAGTAATAGAGGACGAGGGTGTAGTGGTGGGAGCAGGTGTAGTGGTGGGAGCAGGTGTAGTGGCAGAGGCAGGTGTAGTGACATGAAGCCCAGGTTGATCATATTCGCAGTAGATGGAATGGGACATAACCTGTTAGGCCAATACCATTTGCAGCACTTGTCTCTGAATTATAATGGTATTACTGATATCTCTGAGTTTAGCATGTCCAGGACTGTTGTATTATGGTCATCATTCCTTACAGGTAGGAATATGGAGGCAGACGTCCTGGGGTCAGATAACCAATGGGCATTTACTGTAGACTGTGAGGATACGTTCCTTGGTACATTCCAGGACCCATATGTTATTGACCTCCCAGGATATAATTATGACGTAGAGGGGCATGGTATTATAAAGGAAATGATGATCTCACTCCTTAGTGAGGAGGATATTCCCGGCGGGTTAGCAAGATATAACAGTACTGCCATAGATCTTTATCTCAAATACAGAGCTGAGTTCTACACTGCATTAACAGGTGGGCATGATTTGATACTATGGTACATAGGAGCTACTGATGAGATAGGCCACCTCAATATGGGTGATGAGGAAACTATGCGGCGGTGTTATGCTCATATTGAAGCAGAGGTGCTTTGTAGAAAGCTTGCTGGTACTTCCCATCTTATGGTCATATCTGACCATGGGATGAACGTAGTTGGTAGGTATGGAGACCATGATGACAACAATGGGTACTGGGCCACTACCTGGGCCGACCTGGGTATTCCCAGGGTTACTCAAATGAGATATATAATAGAGGAGAAATTTAGTTGCTAATATACTACTTAACAGGGTATCCACCAAGGGCAGATACTGGTGGGGGCGGGCTGGCTAATAAGTCCCTCATCAAGGCAGGGGAGGGTAGGGGTCACACTATAAAGGTATATAGCAGCGAGGAGGATACCCCTACTACTAAGCCTGACCTGTATTGGTTGTCTAATATGAATGGGAGGTTTAGCCTTGAGTTCATAAAGAGGGCTACTGATGGGTGGGCTATTCCATTCATAGTGCAGGATGATGCATATCAGAACCTGTGCCCCCAACCTACCAGGGAGTATAAGCTATGCTTCCAGGACAGATATTTTGAGGCTAACTGGCCTGGATCACTGGATACTGACTTTGAAGGTCAACAGTGCACATATGATAACTGTTTCAAAATTTGTAGGTATTCTCTAATGGATACCCTTCTGCTTCATTGTAAGGCTTCTATCAGTGTCAGTCCCATGCATGGAGACATATGGAGGAAGATATTCCCCCAGATAGATGGTAGGCAGGTAATAGTGGAGCCCCAGATTGACCCTGATGTCTTCAAGGCCACTTACCCCGGGAAGTATGATAGGCAGGACGACCTCTATCTCTATGTAGGCACTATAGCAAAGGGGAAGGGGTATCTTAACTGTCTCCAATACGTAGACATACAGGGAGGCCACCTTGTTACCATAGGGGATATCCATCATACTATACCCAGGAATAAGGTAAGGAATTGGCTGGGGCATAGACCCTACAGTGAGATGCCCAGGCTATATAGCATGGCATCCTACCTTATCCACCTGCCTGAGTGGCCGGAACCACAGGGCAGGAATGTAATAGAAGCTCTCCTATGCGGATGTAGAGTGATAGCTAATGATAGGGTGGGCGCTCTCTCCTACCCATGGATGGATACTTACCTCAGGAGGAATACCTACAAGATACAAGGGATGGGTGGGAACTACCAGATGGTGTCGTTGAGTATAAGGACTAAGAAGTTTGGTCAGAGGATAGGGGAAGCACCCATGAAGCTCTGGGATGATCTCAGTACATTGGTTGCTGGGATCTAACAATCATTAATACAGAGGTGTATAGAATGGACGATCCAATTGAAGTTGATGGCGTACTAAATATTGTGGTAACAGGGAAGCAGGGCAAGGAAGGCCCACAGGGTCCACCAGGAACAGGGAATGGAGGCAGGAGGCGTATATGGGTTGTTACTGACCATGGTGCCAGGGGGAATGGCACTACAGATGATACTGATGCCATCATCAGTATTATGGGTAGGGCATCCAGGGGCGATACTCTCTTCTTCCCTCCCGGGGAATACCCCATTTCCAGGACATTAGTTAATAGTAACAACCTTGGCTTTGAGGGATCATCAATTTTGGGAGCAGCCCAAATCATACAGACTTCAGATACTACCCTCCTTGATATTCCAGCCTGGGGCTCCTTTACAGTCAGGAATCTCTGGCTTTCTTCCATGGCTAAGGGGAATGGCACTGCCCTGATTAGGGCCACAGACCCTGCAAGTCATGGCCTTATAGAGAATATTGCAATTAGTGGCGCAGATAAGGGTATCTACCTTAGGGGAGTACTCTTCACTGATTTGAGGAGGATTATGAATGCACAATGGGATGGAGTGCAGGGTGGTACTGCAATATATTGTGAGAGAACACGCAGTAGGGCCATTAACGATCTTACCATTTATAAGCCGATTATCCAGGGAGGGTATATAAATGGAGTATGGGTAGAGCCTCAAAGAGGTGAGGGTGGAGTATCCATATATGGTGGGTGCATAGAGGCAGTCAAGGGGCAGGCCGTTACCCTCAGGGGAGTAGGATTGTACTTTAATATACAGGGCCTCCACAATGAGTCCTCCGGGTCTATCATCAGGCTTGAGGGGAGTAAGAATGGCTCCATAACCAACTGCTTCCCTGGTATTGGTATATCTGCCAGTGACACCATTGGTGTTACCATAAGGGACTCCTACGTCTGGGACTTTATCATAGATGACTCTAATTCTATGTTTACCATTGATAACATTACTTACCAGGCCATTACCAACCTGGGGAGTACCCATACCACAGTTGGGAACATGAGGTGCACCGGCAATGCATCCCTTGGCGCCTATGGCACATGGTCTGGTTTGAGTAATCCCTCCAAGGTAGATGGTACTCTTGAGAGATGGACTGCATCCGGGAAGCCGGAGGGATTTAGTACCTTTGGCACAGTCGTAAAGGAGTCAGCAATTGTTGACTCAGGCACAGCAGCAGCTTCCATAGACTATGGCACAGTAGCGGGGTTGGTTTATCACCTGCCGAGGGAACTCCTTGGGGGCACCTCAAGACCCCTCAGGATCAGGGCCAGGGTATATAAGCCAACTGGAGGCTTTGATCCGAGAGTAGCTGTGGTATATAACAATTGGGCAATGAATACCGCTACTCCAAGGATGAATATCCCAGCTGGAAAATGGACGACCATTAACGCTAATATAAATGTCACTCCAGTTGCAAGTAATGGGTTTGTCCTGCTGGGAAGCTATTACAATGGATCCTATTCAGCAGATGCTAGGTGTATTATAGATAATGTGGAAGTATGGTGGTAGGGGGAACAGCCAGGGGCTAATAGCAAATAATAGGGAGTAACCATGAGTGGAAGGTTAAATGTGCCGGGAAGGGTAAGTGTTATACTGGCTACCTACAATGGAGAGAAGTATATAGAGCAGTGCATAGAGTCTATCCTGAATCAAACTTATGGAGACATAGAACTAGTAGTTGTGGATGATGGTAGTAGCGATAGTACTATTGATATGATCAGGGATATAAACCTCAGTTACATGGCAGAGTGGTGTATTCATGGAGAGGACTATGACCCAGCTGGCAGCCCCATACACCTGTATCGTACTAACGGTCCTAATCACTTTACCCCTATGGGCGGATTGTGGCCTTACATAGTAGGTGCTGGCAATTCCACCGGGGAGTTCCTCTCCTTCCACAGTCAGGACGATTGGAGTGAGCCAAGGAGAATAACCGAACTTGTGGCGGCTATAGAGGATAAGTCCCTTGCCTACAGCCAGGTGAGGCATGTTGACCCTAGTGGTAGAGAGATCAAAGTCAGCGGCATAGACGTCAATGACCAGTGGAGAGAGATACTTGAGAATGATAGTGACTTTGTGCCCCATCTTATATTCTCTTCTACTCTCTTCAGGAAGGACCTCTTTTGGAAGAGACAGTGTTACTTGATAGGTCAGTATAACTATGAGAGGCTAATAGGGATGAGGATGTTTGACCAGGGAGGCTTTGCCTACGTAGAGGAGCCACTTTATAACTACAGGGAACATCCTGCCCAGGCCAGCAGGCTAGGTCCAAAGTGGCCCCAAATAGTAAGCTCTACTGGCTATGATCCCAATGACATATGGTATGGCAGGTACAACTATGGGGATATAGGTAATCAGGCACTAAGGGAAGAGACACTAAGGAGAATTAATAATGAATAACTACGCGCCAAGCGAGATGATAACCACCTTCAAGCCCAGGATCTATCCCAGGGCAAGGGATAAGGTCAATGACGTCCTGAGTGGCACCTGGGTGGGGATGGGTCCTCTGGTAGATGAATTTGAGAGCAACCTTAAGGCGTACCTTGGTGCTGATAGGGTAGTAACCCTATCCTCTTGTACTGCAGCACTGGAGATAGCCTTATTCCTGCTCAATATAGGAAGTAACAATGGAGGTAGTAGTACCGATGAGGTTATTACCACCCCTTTAACTTATGTGGCTACTAATAACAGTATACTAAGGGCCGGGGCGGTACCTGTCTTTGCTGACATAGAGAATGATACATATAATATAAGTCCACTATCCATTAAGGGTAAGATCACCAGCAGGACTAAGGCTATTATGGTAGTCCACCTATATGGACATCCCTGTGACATGGATGAGATCAATAAGTTGGGCTATCCTGTAGTGGAGGATTGTGCCCATGCCTTTGGAGCTGAGTACGAATGCAGGAGGATAGGGAGTGAGGATCAGAATATTCACTGCTTTAGCTTCCAGGCACTGAAGAACCTTACTACAGTGGATGGTGGGGCTATTCAAGTACCAACTGAAGCCATGTATACCAAGGCAGTCAGGCTGAGGTGGTTCGGCATTAACAGGGACACTCCTAGTAGGAAGACCAATGGTACCTATGATCTGGAGTGGGTAGGCACCAGCCACAATATGTCTGACCTCAATGCGGCTATAGGGTTGGGTCAAATGGAGTATTTTGACCATGACATGCATAGAAGGGGATTAATGTGGGACCTCTACAATAACCTTCTTAGCAACAATAAGGGCATTACTATCCCTACCACTAAGGACTATGCCGTGCATGGTATGCATGCCTATACCATTAGAGTGAATGATCCATTCTTCAGGGCTAAGCTAATAGAACACCTCAGGGATAATGATGTTCAGTCCATGATACTCTATAGGCCCCATTACTACTACAGGAGGTGGTATGGAGGAATTGAAGGGTGGGAATGTAGCAGGACTCAGGAGGTATACGGGAGGATCCTTACCTTACCATTCCACATGTGGCTTACTGATGATGATATAGAGTATATCTGCAGGTTAATTAATGAATTCTTTAGATAGGAGGAGTTAGAATGGCCAAAGATGAGATGCTAGAAGTAAGGGAAGACATACTGGATGAGATCTATGCTGAGCGGGATAGGCAGCTAGAGGTGGTGGGCTGGAGTGCGGAGTTCGACTCCAGGAATACCATCAATGACTGGATTACCTATGTAGTAATCTATCTGGGAAAGGCGGCTGAGTGGCACACTGCAGGAAGGCCATCCATGGGTAAGACCAGGGATCAGGCAAGGACTAACCTTATAAAGGTAGCCGCCCTGGCCGTTGCTGCCCTGGAGGTAATAGACAGGGAGAAAGGCCCTGCCGCCAGGCATTATGATACTGATGTCCTTCCTGAGGAAAGAGAGGCAACCTGGGTACCTTGTACGG